>ENA-UOWG01001519-UOWG01001519.1-activated-sludge-metagenome-genome-assembly--contig:-NODE-1519-length-22651-cov-4.858736_pt1 | contig 22651 bp, 14 predicted proteins | sample MGYA00238147_ERZ761563 | MGnify/ENA primary metagenome ERZ761563 (study PRJEB28884, sample SAMN05720216) | anaerobic digester metagenome | isolation source: active sludge of municipal... | reverse complement strand
TATCGCGAGCTTTTCCGGATCTGTCATGGACGCCTGGTCTGCGGTCCGCTCGATCTTCGTGAACGCCTGGTAGAAACCAACCTTCAGCATCTCGGCGAGCACCCTCGGCACCGATGCCCCTGCCGGCATCGAGATTCCCAGAAGACCGAGAGCTTCGATGCCGATCCTGATCGATTCCTCCGGATGGAACTGCATGACCTGCCAGGCGATTCTGACCTCATATATCCTGATCCGGTCCAGGACGTTGCTGGACTCGCTCATCACCTGCTTGAAATAAGTCTCGGCCTCGGCCGGCCTGCCGTTGAGATAACCGGCCTCTCCGCATTCGATGTTGAGCCTTAGCGTCAGGTCATAATTGGTCTCCCATGACCTCGGGGGAAGCGACTCAATGCCCTTGATGAAATACAGGTAAGCCGCCTCGAACGCGGCCGCCCTTTTAGCCCTCATGCCCGCGTTGTAGTTGATAAGCGAAAGGTCGACCTTTTCGCTCGCCAGGGCCGTTATGCCCGAGCTGGCGTTCAGGTGATGGGCGATGACGAAAATGTTGCTGTCGTTGACCCCGCCCGATCTGAGCAGCGTCATCCCGATCATGTGATGGATGAGCTCCCTGTCCCTTTCTGCGATCTGCGCGTAGACCGCGGCCTTGATTTTATCGTGGGTGAACTTGTAGAGGTTGCCGGTCTTGATGATAATGCCCTGATTGACTATTTCGGCAAGATCGTTAAAGATATCTTTGCCCGCATGCCCGGTAATTCTTGAAACCAGCTCGGGATCGAAGCTGCCCCCGATGCAGGCTCCGAATTTCAGAAGCCGCATCAGGTCATCGGGAAGATTCAGAATTCTCCGGGTCATATGGTCTGCAAGGTTGTCCGAAAGGTCGGCTCCCTGTATCTTTTCACGGTCGTAGCGCCAGCCGTCGTCAAAAAAGATCAGGTATTCGCTTTCCAGGGTTATCAGGAATTCCCTGGTGAAAAAAGGATTCCCCCCGGTCTTCTGTAGGACGATCCTCGCCAGATCTTCGCTCCGCTCGCTTTCGAGCCCGAGCGTGTCGGCGACAAGACGGCATATTTCCGTGAATTCAAGGGGTCCGATCTCTATGAACTCCACCATCGACAGCTTTCTTCGCAGCAAGTCGAAAAGAACGTGAAGAAGGCCCGGCAAATCGGCATCGTCTTTCCTGCAGGCGCCTATCAGCAAAAAATGTCCGAGTCCCGCTTCGTCCATGATCGCCTCGAGCAGATTCAGGCTGTCGGTGTCGATCCATTGCAGGTCGTCGAGAAAAAGGACCAGCGGGTGTTTTCTGTCGGCGAATATGCTCATAAAATCGATGAGGACCCTGTTGAACCTGTTTTTCGATTCCACGGGACCGGTTGGCTCGGGCTCGGGCTGGCTTCCGATAATCAGTTCAAGCTCCGGGATGACGTCCAGCAGCAAGCGCCCGTTGCCGCCGAGCGAAGAAAGAATGCTTTTTTTCCAGGACTCGATCTCGCTGTCGCTCTCGGTCAATATCTGCCGAACGAGGTCCCTGAAAGCGGCGATGAACGCATAATAGGGGATGTTCCTTTTCATCGAATCGTATTTGCCGCTGATGAATATGCCTTTTTTTTCAACAAGGGGGCGGTGTATCTCATTGATTAAAAACGACTTCCCTATGCCGGGATCGCCCGTAACGATCAAGACCCGGACCGAACCCGCGGCGGCTTTTTTGAAGGCCGAATAGAGTTTCGAGATCTCGTTTTCCCTTCCGTAAAGCTTTTCACTGATGCGGAACTGTGACGTCCTGTCGCACGAGCCCGCAGAGAAACCCGCTGCCTGCTCTCCGCGGCGAAGGATCTTTTCCGCAAGCTCGAGGTCGTGAAGGAGCCCCCTGACGGTCTGATACCTGTCCTCTGCCCTCTTGGCCATCAGCTTCAATATGATCTCGGACAGCGGCGCGGGCACGGAGGAATTTATCTTGTGCGGAGGAATGGGTTTTCTGGCTATATGGGAATGGACAAGCTCCATAGGGTCATCGCTGTTGAAGGGGAGCCTGCCGGTGAAAAGCTCGTACATGGTGACGCCGAGGGAGTAGTAGTCGCTCCGGTAATCGACCGAGCGGTTCATCCTCCCGGTCTGTTCCGGTGACATGTACTCGAGCTGGCCTTCGATGTTCCTGGGGCTGCAGAGGACCTGCATCTCTTTTTTAAGCATCGTCGAACTGCTGAAATCGATCAGTCTGATCTCACCGCCATCCTCGTCTATCATGATGTTTCTCGGCTTGACGTCCCGATGGATGATTTTCCGATCGTGGAGTTCGCCGAGAATGCCGGAAACCCTGATAAAAATGCCGGTCAGCTCGAGAATTCCCGGGAGGTGGACCCTCACATAATCGCTCAAGGTGCAACCCTCGAAGCCCTCCATGATGATGGAGCGTCTTCCGTCGATCATGTCGAGAGCGATAGGACGGAGAATGCCGGGTATCGAGTATTCCCTCATGAGATGATATTCATACTCGAATTTTCTGATTTCTTCGATTCCGGGATACGGATTTTTCTGGATTTTTACGATGACCGGTTTGTCGTTCCGGACATCGAGGCCATGATGAACTTCAGCCAACCGGCTTTCATAGATTGCATTTTTCAAGACGTATCCGGCGGAGATGTTCACTGGTTTTCCCCTGGAGTCATGCCTGTGCCCACATCACGCTCACCCGAGATCGCGCGGAAGAGGCATCCTCGTTATTATTCAAAATAAAATGATAAGCGGCTGTTATTAAATACTCAAATTTAAACAGCCTGCCTCGATATTAATCAAGAAAAAAAATGCCTGCTGGGGATTTTCCTTCCGCAGACAGGCAAGGTGTCTATCTCCTGCGGGAATATTTCAGCGAAAAAACTCTAATATAGATTATTTAACCGTTCCGCTCTCTGTTAGTTGATGAAAGGTATCCGCCTAACATGCGCCAATACGATTTAACGAGGACCGTATTCCTCGGATATAAAAATAATGCTCTTTTTCAAAAAAAATGGCTTGAATTATTTCAGCTAACTTAATTTGTGTAAACTCTCAGGCGGAGGGATATCATGCAACGAGCGACTGAAAACATAAAACAACTCAAATTCCATGACGACATCAGCTATCAGGTGATGTCAGTCAACGACATCGATGAAACTGTGCAATGCATCCTGACGACGTTTACCCTCGGAGAGCCGAAATGCAAAGCGCTCGGCATAACAAGGGCGGACGGGATAGCCTATGCGATAATTTACAGCACAAAAGCGTCACATGAAGGCCTTTCGATCATAGCAAGGGACGCCGAAACGTCGCGCATCGCCGGTTTCGTGATCAACTCGGATTTCATGAGCGATCCGCCGGAAGGAATCGAGAAAATTTCACCCAAGCTCTATCCGATAGCGGCAATTACCGATTCTCTCGAAAAAAAATATAAGGAAAAAAATCCGACCGCGAAGGGCGAGCTTCTTTACCAGCTCCTTCTGGGAGTGATGCCGGCCTATTCAAAGAGAAATGTCGGTTTTACGCTCGGTTCATTGTCCTGGGATCTTGCGAGAGACAAGGGGTTCCGTGGAGTGATCGGCGAATGCACCGGGCCGGTTTCCCAGCATCTCGCAATACAAAAAGCCGACTACCGTGAAGTCGCCTCGATCAATTACGGTGAATTCGTCTACTGCGGGCAAAAAATCTTCCAGCACGTGACCGACTGTAAAAGCACCAAGCTGCTTCTGAAGATGCTCTGAGCTGAATCAGATCGCCTTTTCATTCTTGAACCTGGCCAGGGTGAACCCGTGCATCCTGGCCAACTGAAGCATCTTCTTCACCTGATACTTGTTGATTCTTCCGTAGCTGTAGTGCTCCCTGATGCCCGAAAATCCCATGAGCAGAACCTCCGCCAGGCAGGCGTACGCCTGTCCCCTGCCCAATGCGAGACCGGCAAGGCTGAAATCGGGATTGAACGGGAGTCCGACCACTCCGCCCTGTATGACGAGCAGATCGTCCCGTCCCATGTGCTTAACCGATTCGTGCACGTCGGATGGCGTCGCGATATCGCAGATCACTGTCGGCCGGTCGCCGATCATCTCAGGGAAAATTACCGGGCGCGGTGAATTGCTGGCCGCGATGACCAGGTTCGCCTCCCGGATGGAGGAAATGTCGGTGGTGGTGACTATCGGGAAGCGGTCGCCCATTTCGGCCCGCAGCCTGGTCAGGAGCCACGGCCCGATCCTTGGAATCGCGAAATCTCCGTTCAGCGCCTTCGCCATCGAATCGGTTTCCATTATGCTGCGAGCTATGCCCTGCGGAGCCGAAACCTCCGGGCCGGCCGAACCGGCCGCTTTGGCCGCCCTGATCTCCTTGTACGCATTGAAAAGTATCTCTGATGCGACTTCATCAAGCCTCAGGGTGCTTCCGCCTTCCCGCCCGATGAGGATGATCCTGCCCACCTGTTCAGCCATGATTTCGCAATAGATACTGCAGATGTTTCCTCCCGCGCCGACCGCGGCAAGGCACGAAGACGGGTCCAACGGATCAATGCCGATTTCATCGGCCGCCGCGCACAGGGCCTCGATCCCGATGCCGGCCGTGAGCGAATTGCCGGTCGAAAGGGAGATGTCCTCGGTGACGATGCTCGTACAGTTGTCGGTGAGTATCGAAGTATAACCGCCGAAACTGATCGCGGAACAGTTGAGGCGGGCGGCGGTTTTAACCGCCTTCTCGATTTTTTCGTTCAGAATGGCCGTATCGCCGTTACGCAGGTGCCTATATGCGATGTCCGAGTTCACCATAAGCGGTATCGAATGCAGGCAGACAACCTCCGATGTGGCCGACTTGACCATGACCTGCTCGAACAGCTGGGGATCGATTTCAATGTACGTTTTTTCTATGAGCCTGCCGATCTCCTCGTCGGTAAACATCGAAAGGCTTTCGTCAAAGAGCTTGAAATGCGAATTCTCGATGATGAATGCGGTGAAGGCGACATTTTTTGCGAAAGGGGGGATTTCGGGCCTCTGGTTTTTTTTACGAAAATCGACGATCTCGCGCTTCGACTGCGGCGTCGATTTACCAATTATGTACTTCGAGAGCTCGTAGGCGTTCTGCTTGTAGATGATCTCGCAGAGCCTGTCAAAAGCCTCAATGACCCTTGAACAGTCTGCGGCGGTTACATAGCCCGAGGGCTCGATCCTCAGCGTGATCTTGTTGTTCAGGGTGGGAGCGATTCTGATCCGGTGTTCATTGAGAAGGTAACCCGCGATCACGTATCCGAGGTGGTCCTGTCGCGAAAACGCCTGAATGCACCTGGAGGAAGAGTTCCCCTGATCGGCGAATTCGATCCCGATCATGAGCCCCCATCCCCTCACTTCATCGAGAACTCCGGGGTATTTATTTTTAACCTCCCTGAGACCCGACACGAGCTGCTCGCCGCGCTCACGGCAGTTCAGCAGGAGGCCCTGGTCGGTCTCGAGTATTTCGAGCGATGCGATGGCCATGGCCGAACTATAGTCGTCCTCGGCGAAGGTCGAGGTGTGCAGGTGGCCGAATTTTTTCTGGTACAGGTCTTCCCTGACCAGGAGCGCGGAAATCTTGCTCATGCCGCCGCCGAGGCTTTTTGAAAGCAGATAATAATCAGCGTAGACTCCCGTCTGCTGCGAATAGAGGAACGTGCCTGTCCTGCCCATGCCGCACTGGATTTCGTCGAAAACCAGTGGAAATCCGTACTGCCTGGAGACCTTGCGGGAATACTCCAGAAATTCCTTCGAAACGGCGCGTATCCCGCCTTCTCCCTGAACGGGCTCGACGAACATTCCCGCCACCGACGAAATGTCGATGGATTCGATAGCGAGATAGCCGTCATTTCGGACATACGGCTTGAAAAAAACCGTCATCGACGATGAAATGAAATCGTCGAGCGCCTTGAAATCGCCGTCATCTATGAACGCGACATCGATACCGAGCAGTTCATACGGAGTGCGGTACTCACGGTTGTGCGTCATTTTGACGGCCCCCGTGCTCTTTCCGTGAAACGAACGCGACATGCAGATATACGCAGGTTTTTTCAGCAGCGCGTCCTCGTTGTGCCGGAGTATCCTCTTGAAAAAATTATCCAGCTCGTTATCGGTGTCGGCCTCGATTTTCACACGCATGGAGTTAAAGGCGGTCCTGTCGATCTTGACTTCACCCTTCGCGATCCTTTCTTTGATCCTGATTGTCTGTTTCTTGATTTCCCTGAGAAGCTTTTTCAGATTCTCGATTCTCTGGTGCTCGGAATGTTTGATGGCCGCCTCGACGCATTCGGCGCCTGTCGACGCGAGCGTCACGATATAGCCGCTCCCGATGATCGATTTGAATATTCCGCCGAGCTTCTCGCACAGCAGAGATGCGTTTCGCCTCACGCTCGCCTGGACCAGAAACGGCACGTCGGCATCGAGCAGTTCGTGCATCTTCATCTTGAGCCGCGGATTATTGTGGCCGAAAAACGTCGCTCCATACCCGCCCAGGCAGTCGAGCACCTCCACCTCGGAACCGTCATCGTCGAAATAATAGAGATGGTCGCCGCTCCCCCGGTGAAATATCTTGTCGAGGTTCACGCTGCGAAGCATTTCCATCGTTCTCGGACGCGTATAATGATGGTATTTTTCGTTGATTGATTTCATTGCCGTATAACACCCAATAGCTGATTTTTAACGGGAAAACGCATTAATTTTCATGGAACCGTGTTCTATACAAATTTATCAAGTTATATTTTAAAAAAATCATGATTATGATCGATTTGGCTCTTTTATTGGAAATCACGGCGCACGGCTATAGTCATAATATCGCATAACGCGCATTCTGTTATTCCCTTTAATCCTTCACTCGAACCGGGAATAATTTCCGGTCAAGTTCGCGGGTGCGCGCCCGGCCCGGGGCGCATCGGGCCCTGCAGCGCCCATAATTCTGCTTGACCGGATTTACGATGGGGGTGATAAAATTGAATCGTTGAGGGAAAAATGCAAATGAAAGGAGATCGTGATGGATTGCATATTCTGTAAAATAATCTCGGGAGAGATCCCCTCTGAAAAAGTCTACGAAAACGCATCGGTGTACGCTTTCAGCGACATTCATCCCCTGACCCCCGTCCATGTCCTTGTCGTTCCGAAAGTCCATATAAAGAACATTGACGATATAAGCGAAGAGAACGGCCGGGTCATGTCAGACCTGTTCGCCGCGGTCAATGAAATTGCCGCGATGAAGGGACTCAGGGAAAAAGGCTACCGGGTGATCATCAACAACGGAAAAGCCGCCGGGCAGGAGGTCTTCCATCTCCACATGCACATTCTCGGGGGCAAGGAAGACCTTGGCGGGATGCTTGCCTAGGGGAAAAGATCGGCTTCCTTGATTTTCAGTATCCTGGCGCATTTTTTCTTGAACCTGTCATTGGGTTTCTGAAGCCCTTTCTCCACCTTCGAAAGATATGACGGCGAGCATCCTATCAGCTGGGCCAGGTATTTCTGCTTGATCCCCTTTTCGCACCTGTTGCTCCACAGGTTGTTGCCCGAATTCCCGGGAAGGTTTTTCGAATTCCCCTTGTGGGGCTTGTCGGGAAAAATTTCATCCACGGGAAGGCCGAGGTATGACGCGCACGCATCTTTGAACGCCTCGTTCGGCTCCTGGATGCCCTTTTCGATCTTGCATAGATAAGACGGCGAGACGTTGAGCGCCTGGGCCATCGCCTTCTGCATTATCCTGCGCTGCCTCCTGATGATGGGAATGATCGTGTGCACTGCCGTCTCCTATCTGCCGGCCTTGTCCATGTCAAGGTTCACGTTGAACTGGAAGGATTTCACTGTTTTATTGCCCGCGAAATCCGCCGCGATGATTTCGAGGTCATTGGGACCCTGCCGGTAGGTGAGCCCGTCGATCTTGTAATATCCCTCGGGGTCGTACAGGCTTTCGAAGGTCCTGCCAGAGGCCAGAATATTTTTACCGGACGATACAAGCCCGTCGAAATCCGCTGAAAGCGCCTGCTTCCCGTTGAAATTCGCCCTGATCGAATATATGCCGAGCTTCTCTCCCCCGGTCGCCGAATCGAAGATCTTCACCAGCAGCGGGTAGTGGCTCGTGAGACGGATCGTCGACCTGTCGCGAATGATGACGTATTTGTCTTCGATCTTCAAGCACATTTCGCCGATCTCGGGACTTTTCAAATCGGCATATGGCGGAAGATAAGGCAGAAGATTCTTCGAGGACCTCGTCATGGGGTCCATTATGGATACATGAAGGTGCTTCGCGAAAGAATGCCCGGTGTTGCCAATATAACCGAGCGCTTCTTTTGCCGGCAAGTCCCGTTTGAGCGAAAGCCCGTCCTGAAGATGCATGTATACCGAGAATCCTCCCCGGTGAGCGATGATTTTATAGTTCCCCCCGCCGGGATAATTGTCTTCGGGGAAAAGCGCCTTGTCCCACAGGTACACAAGCCTTCCCTGCTCCAGAGGATAGACCGCGTCGCTTGAATTCGAGATGAGGTCGATACCGTCATGGAAATGGTCGGCCCGGGATTCTCCGTATGTCGATGTGAGACGCGCGTTTTCGACCGGCCACTGGAACGACAGATTCGAAAGCGCCAGTATCAGAAATGCGCATAAAAAAGAAAAATCAGTTTTCATTGTCCGACTCCTTGTCTGAATCATCGGCCTTATCTCCTTTCGGTTTTACATGCAGGCGGCAGAAAACCCCCGGCTCCGTTCCCGAATAGAAGAGCTGGACCGCCGTGCGCGGACACTGGCCCTCCCGGCCCGAGACTTCTCCCGAATCCAGGCATATCGTTTCACGCGACAGTCCGTCCGCAGGAAAGGAAAAATCCGATGGAAGACCGCCCTGGCCGGCATACGATCTTTCGATGTATTCACCCCATACGGGCGCAGCCACCACGCCCCCGGCCCTACCCTCGCCGAGCGAAATGGCGCCGGCCTTGTTGCCGATCCATACAGCGGTGACGAGGTTCGGCGCATAGCCGACGAACCAGGCGTCGACGTAATCCGCGCTTGTCCCGGTCTTGCCCGCGACCCTGAACGGGATGGCCCTGCCCGCGACCGCTCCGTAGGCCGTGCCGCCCGGCTCGCATACTCCGGTGAGCATGGAAACCGTCACGGCAGCGGCGCGCGGATCGATGACCGTGCGTCCGCCGCTTCTCATTTTATCGACCCTTTTCGCGACCTCGGCGGCGTTGTCCCAGACCATTGTGCCGTTGTAGTCCTTGACCGACTGGATGCCGAACGGCTCGAAGGCCCTGCCCCCGCTCACCAGCACGGCGTGCAGAACGCAGTTTTCCATCGGCGATACTTCATAGGCGCCCAGGGCGAGCGAGAGCGTCCGGCCGAAGCGGGTCTCGATTTCGGATTCGGGGACGCCCAGGGCCCCGCACATGATCTCGAAAAGACGGGAGTACCCGGCCCGCTGTAGCACCTTCACCGCGACCACGTTTATCGACCTGACGAGCGCCTCCCGCGCGATGATCTCGCCGACATGCCCGCCGTCGTAATTTTTCGGGACGTATCCGCCCTCGAATTCGGTCTCCTCGTCTACGATGACGGTCGAGGGATTTATCTTGCCTTTCTCAATTGCGGCCGCATAAATGATCGGTTTGATCGACGATCCCGGCTGCCGCCGTATCTGGGAAACGTTGTCGTTCTGGTTGGTCACCGTAAACTCGGAGCCGCCGACATAGGCGAGGACCTCACCGGTGAACGGGTCAAGGGACACCAGCGCGCCCTCGATGTTCCCGGCCTTTTCGAGCTCGCGCTCGGCCCATTTTTTATTGCGATGGGCGGCGGCCCTCTGCCGGTGATAATCCCGCTGAGCGGTTATTCCCTTTCTGAGGCACTCGAGTGCGATGTCCTGCAGCCTTCCGTCGATGGTCGTGTAAATCTGGAGCCCGCCCTTCTTGAGCGTTTCCTCTCCGAAGCGCTCGATCATCACACGCCTGATCTGCTCGTTGAAGAAGGGGGCGCGGTTGATCCGGTACGAGCTGTAGATCGAGCTGCCGATGAGCGAGGATACGGCCCTGCCCTCTCCGTCGAACTTGACATCCCATTTCGACAGAAATGCGCTCATCTGGTATTCGGCCCTTCCGGCGGCGATATAGCCGGCGTCCTCGAGGGAGCGCAGGATGCGCCTGGTCTTTATGACCGAGGCATCGAGGGCCGACAGCGGCGAATAGGATTTGGGGCTGGATATGGTCGCCACGATCATGGCGCATTCGACCTCGTTCAGCTCGCGCACGGACCTGGCGAAGAACATCTTGGAAGCGGCCTCGACTCCGTAAGCGCCGTTGCCGAAATAGATGAGGTTCAGATACATGGACAGGATGTCCTGCTTGTCGTACCGCTTCTCGATCTCCCGCGCGCAGAAGGCCTCGTACACCTTGCGCTTGAAGTTCCGCTCCATGTCGGTGAACAGCACCTTGGCGAGCTGCTGGGTTATGGTGCTGCCGCCCTGAACCACTGACATGCTGGCGATATTGGCGAGCACCGCCCTGAAAATCCCCCTGTAGCTTACGCCACGGTGACTGTAGAAGTCCCTGTCCTCGCTGGCTATCACCTCCTTGACGAGCCAGTGCGGGATGTAATCGTACGGCACGATCTCGCGCTTCTGCTCGAAAAACTCCCCTATGATGTCGCCTTTCCTGTCGTAGATGCGCGTGGGGATGTCTACGACCTTGGCCCCGAGATCGACGTCGCTGTAGGAGTAGGACGATCCCTCGTGGAGCTCCTCGGTGCGGTCGATGAGCTTCTTGTAGCGCGACAGCTTCTCGAGCGCTTCGTCGCGGTCGCCGATCCAGGCCGCGTATATCGCGATGGAATAAACGGCCATGCCTGCGGCCAGGACCGCAGCAGCGTACAGGATCATCCTCCTGCGGCGCAGAAGGATCCCGGCGAAAGACGCGATATTTCTCATCAATGTGCGCAGGAACTCCACGGTATAATCCGATCACTCTGTTGAATATTTTTTGCCTGAAAGCTGGCCGCAGGCCCCCGAGATGTCGGCGCCGAGGCTTTTTCTTATGGAAATGGGCACGTTCATAATTTCCAGCTCCTTCACGAAATTGTCAATCTCTTCTTGGCCCGGGGCGCCAAAAGCGTCGCTACCCGGATTGAGGGGGATGAGGTTCAGCTTGATCCTTCCGTATTTGAACATTTTTTTCAAGCGCCGGGCGTCATCGCGGGATATGTTGTCCCTGCGCATGATATACTCGATGGTCAGCCGGTTCCTGGAAACCGGAAAAGTCCTCCCCAGAAGAGCGATTATTTCGGCAAACGGATATTTCTTCTCGACCGGCATTGAATGGGCGCGTTTTTCCGGGTCGGTGTCGTTAAGGGATATGGCAAGATTGTAGGGCTGCTTTTCATGCATGAAGCGTTCGAGACCCCCCAGTATGCCGCACGTCGATATGGTGATCTTCCTGACCGAGATATGGAAACCGAAGGAATAATTCATGATTTCGGCCGCCCTGATCACGTTATCGTAGTTCATGAACGGCTCGCCCATGCCCATGAACACGATATTGTTGTTTTTGAGCCCGGTAAGCCTTCTGACATGGCACAGCTGGTCGAGGATCTCCCCCGTCTCGAGGTTGCGCCTGAACCCGATGCGCGCCGTGGCGCAGAACACGCAGCCCATGGCGCACCCGACCTGGCTCGAGATGCACACGGTGAGCCTGCCGTCATCGGTCCCCTCGCTTTTCAAAAGGACGGATTCGATATAGTGGCCGTCAAAGGTCCTGAAGAGATACTTCTCAGTGCCGTCGCTCGGAGAAACGCGGTGTTCCTCCAGTGACAGGGGTGAAACGATGAACAGCGAATCCAGTTTTTTCCTGAGCTCCTTCGAGAAATTGGTCATCTCGTCGAACGAGGTGACGTTCCTCTCGTAGAGCCAGTTGAAAAGCTGCCTTGCACGGTAGTCTTTTTCGCCGACTGATGAAAAAAACGAGGAGACTTCCTCGTAGTCGAGGCTCTTTATGAATTGTTTGTCAGGCTTTTTCATGGTGTTTCGGATTCGTGCCGGTGTTGCCGGTTCAATCCGGCGATCACCTCATACAATGCACGACTCCTTTCGTCAAGAAAAGAATTCCCTAGTCCATCAATCGCGCGGGGGGCGCCCATCCTCCGAATATCTTTTCAAGACGCCCGGCGACGCCTATCGTTACATGGTCGTTCCAGTGATTTGAAATGACCTGTACTCCCAGTGGAAGCCCTTTCCCGTTCAGACCGACCGGCACCTGCGTGGCGGGCAGTTCCATCACGTTAAATATACCGGTAAAATAGAAGTTGAAAGCCCTGATGAGGGTATCGTAATGCCTCGGCGCCGCATACGGGAACGAGGGAAAAAGAATGATCCCCTTGTCCCCGAGCGCATCCGCAAGCTTCGCCCTGAGCCTGATTCCTATTGAAGCGAATTTTTTTATGGCTTCAGGAGTATATTTGCCGAAATCCTCGAGAAGGACGACATTTTTAATCGGCATGGTAAAATCAGACGCCCCGACAAGCCCCTTGATCATCTCCCATACGATGTTTATTTTCTTCCCGTCAGACATCATCTCCCTGAACGTCTGCGTACTTCCCTCGTGTACCATGGAAACCCAGATCGGAAAAGCGTGCTTCAGGAGATCGATTCTCAGAGTCCTGATCCTGGCGCCCTCCTTTTCAAGCTCCCTCGCGCAGTCCTCCCGCGCCTTCAGCATCTCGCCAGAGACCGGCGATATGTAAAAATTCTCAAGCCCGTCCAGGAGGATGACATCGATATCCCTGATCCTGATCTTCGTGTGATCGTGAATCTGGCGTTTCTCACAGGAGGTGTCCACGCCGTCCGGACCGGCCAGTATTTTCAGCAGAGGCATGAGGTCCTCGGCGCGCCGGGCGAGAGGCCCGAAAGTCCCGTATTTCTGCACCTGCCCGGACGGCAACGGGAAGTGACCCGTGCCCGGGACAAGGCCGCCGGTCGGCTTGTGCCCGAAAACGCCGTTGAAGAACGACGGCAGCCGGATGGAACCCGCGATGTCCGAACCGAGTCCGAACGGCGAACCTCCGGCGCCGATGATCGCGCCTTCGCCGCCGGAGCTGCCTCCGGCAATGCGCTTCGGGTCGTACGGGTTATTGGTGCGGCCGTATATGTTGTTATACGTCTCGACCCACATGCACAGCTCGGGAACATTGGTGACCCCGAGCGGAATTGCTCCGGCCTTTCTGAGCCGCGCGACGCAGGCGGCGTCGGCGTCGCCGATAACGTTTTTCCTCGAAACGAGTCCGGAGGTGTTGGGCATGCCCCTGAGGGAGAAGGCCTCCTTGATGGTGCAGGGAACCCCGTGGTACACCGGGAGGCCGCTTTTGGATCGTGACCGCAGCATTCTATCGGCCGCGTCTGCTTCCTTTCTCGCTTCATCGAAGCGTCCGGCCGCAACGGCGTTGATGACCGGATTCACCTTTTCAATCCTTGCGATGTGGATTTCGACCGCCTCCCTGGAGGAGATTTTCTTCTCCCGGATCATCCGTGCGATCTGGAGGCCCGAACATGTCAGCAATTTTTCCATCATGACACCTCTTCGCGTCAAATACAGGATCATGCCTGTGAATTGATAAATGAATGCAAAAAATACGGACACTGTCAATATGAATTTATGCGGGTATGAAGTTATGCGTCACTGTTTCCTGGAGAAACGGGGAGATTCGGGTCATTTGATATTTCCCGTTTTCTCCCCGCGCCGAAGCCTGCCGGAACGGAAAAAGAGCCGAATCAGCTTTTTACGACAGCCGGCGCCGCGATCTCTTTCAGGTCAACAGAACTCACCATTTCCGATATTTCCCTGGCGTGTTCCATGAGAGCATGGGCCGTCCTGGTGAGTTCGTTTGCGACCGCCACGTTCTGCTGGGTGATCTCGTTAAGCTGCATCATTCCGCTGTTCACCTGCTGTATCCCGGTGTTCTGCTCCTGTGAAGCGTTGTAAATCTCCTGGACCAGCATAGCGGTTTTTTTTACGTCCGGGACGATCTTCATGAGGATAGTCCCGGCCCGGTCGGCGACTGTAGTGTTGCGCGAAGCCAGGCTGTTGATTTCCTGTGACGCGCTCTGGCTTTTTTCTGCGAGCTTGCGCACCTCGCCGGCGACGACTGCGAATCCTTTCCCATGCTCGCCTGCGCGCGCCGCCTCTATGGCCGCGTTCAGGGCAAGGAGGTTCGTCTGGTAGGCGATGTCCTCGATCAGGCCGATCTTCTGCGTTATCTGGTTCATGGCGTCCAGGGTTTCCTTAACAGCGGCTCCGCCCTCCTCGGTGCGTTCGGCCGTGACTTGGGCTATCTGGTCCGTTTCCTTCGCATTGTCCGCATTGGTGGCCACTGCGGCGCTGATCTCCTCCATGGACGAGGTTATCTCCTCGACGCTGGCCGCCTGGCTGCTTGTGCCTTCGCTCAGGCTCTGCGCCGTGCTCATCAGCGTGGTGGATGAATCGGTGAGACCGGCTGCAAGGCTCTGCGCCGAATTGAGGATGCCCGTCAGGATGTCCGTCTGTTTTTTGTTTTCCTCGGATTCTTTCTCCGCCCTTTTAAGTGCGTTATTTGATATCGTTGTTATCGCAATTGACAGAAGGTATATCAGGACGAACATGAATACCGGGTAGGCCGTCCCGCGGCCCGCGTAATCCCGGAAAGCCGGTTCAAGCAAATCCCTGCTGCTAATGAAGAAAAGAAGCCATCCTATCGTAAAAAGAAACGCGGTTAGCGTTATGACAATCCTGGTGGCAAATAAAGCAGCCAGAACAAGAACGAAATACGAAAAATGCAGAATAGCAACAAAAGGGGCGAAAGTCCCCTTCTGAGAAAATGCATACAGGATCACTATTATTGCCAGGCTTAAAATCATGAAATGCGCTGCAAACTGGAATCTTCCGATTTTCAGGATGAAGAGCACCAGGAGAAAAATTACTATCGCTATGCAATAGGTCATTGCGGCCCTGACCACATTATCGCTCAGTCCGAGAACTACAGTGGCGATGGCGAGAATGACGAACACCGCAGCGAACACCATCGCCACGTACATGAGGGCCGCGGCCTTTTGCCGGATGATGAACGATGCATTGGGGTATCTGCTTAGAAAAAAATCCTTCAGGTTCATATCGAGACTCCTCCCATGCGACAAACGTTGTCGAAAAAGAATGACTATAAACTGTATTATTATAGCACGGAATTATTTCATAACAAATTGTTTTTTCGGGGATAGAAGACCGGGCGGCTTAATGAAATATCTGCCGCAGGGGTTTAAAAGGCGCAGTAACTATCGCTGAAACGCCGCAGCGTCGCGGGAACCATCGGGGAACGGTCATCAGGCGGAGTAAGAAGCCGCGCGCTGAACACGTCGAACCCAGAGGATAGCCGCGGTTTTGACGAAATCCTCACGATGAGGGTGAAGTTGTTTACTTCTTGCCATCCCGCACTTCCTTGAGCTCGAAAAGGGCCATCTTGTTGTCGGGGTCTATGTTGACGACGCGCTCGAAGGTCCGCACGGCGTTCTCCATGTCGCCCTTTTTCTTGTAGGCCATGCCCTGGGCGAACAGCGCGTTGGAGAAGTTCGAATCGATCGCGAGTGCGCGGTCGAAAAATTCGACCGCGTTGTCGTAATCCATCATCTGGTAGTATGACGCGCCGCCGATATAGAATGCGTACTTGTTGCGCTTGTCTTTTTCGACATATTTTTCGACAACAGCGACGGCCCTGCTGTAGTTGTTGACCCTGAAATAGTTCTTGGCCAGATTGTAGAGTATCTTCTGGTTGTCGCGGAACTTCATCAGCCCCTTCTCCAGGGCCTCGATCGCCTCGTAGTACTTGTGCGAATTGACGAGTCGTTTGGAATCCTTGATGATGCTCACGGCCTCGTCACGGGAAAGCTCGATCACCAGTATGGTTATATCGTCCTCGACGCTCGCGCTGCCGATATGATTTTCAAGATCGTCTATGATGGCGTCGCAGAATTCCTCGAGGGGCAGGTTCCGGTGCTGGAACACGGTCTTCTCCAGCCTCCTGTTCGAATACTCCTTGCGGTCGGCGTTGATCGCTTCCGGAATACCGTCGGTGTACAGGATGATGCGGTCTCCGTATGCAAGCTTCACCGACTTCTCCTCGTATGAGTCGCGGGCCTCTTCGATCGCTCCGATGAAAAGTCCGTTGGTATCGAGGAGGTCCACCTGTCCCGCCTCGGTCCTCAATAAAATGGCCTTCTGGTGGCTTGCATTGGAATACACAACGTTGTATTCGTCGTCGATGACGACCATGAAGCAGGTCATGTAGTCCTGGGTCCGAACGTGGTCGAGGATGCTCTGGTTGACCTCCTGGAAAATACGCTTCGGCGAATCATTCTTGAGCCCGGCGTTGCCGAAGGATATCTTTGCCATGGTCGTTACGAGGGCAGCGGGAATACCGTGGCCCGAGACGTCGGCGATCATGACGCCGAGCTTGTCGCCCTTGAGCTGATGGACGTCGTAGAAGTCGCCTCCAATCTTTTCCATGGCGATATAGCGGACGGCGAACTTGAGCTCGTTCCAGTCCTCGATGTTGCCCGGAAGGATGCTCCTCTGAATGACGCTTGCCATATCAAGCTGCTTCTGTATCTGGTCGTCACGGACCTTCAGGTCGGCGAGGGCGCTCTGCAGCTCCATGGTCCGCTGCTCCACCTTGCTCTCCAGGTTCTTGCGGTGGCCGTCCATTTCCCTGGCCATATCCATGAGCGCCTGCTCGATCGTGACGATCTCTTTTTCGAGGGAAATAAACCTGAAACCGGCCCTTCCGCCGGCGGCGATTTCCCTCGTGACCCTGGACATGTCGCTCAGCACGTTGACGATCGACCTGGTTGTTATGAGCATGAGTACGAGACATGCCATGATCGCGATAAAAAAATACGCCACAATGACCCAGGGGCCGTATTCCTCGAAAGTGCCCCTTTCGAGAAGCGCGGCGAACGTCAGCAGGACGATGATCATGAGGATGATCAGGAAACCGAATTTGACCCTCACGCCGATGAGCGCCCGGGGCTTCACGCTGAGGCCGTTTTTCAGAAGCTGATTGTAGTAATAGGTGCGCTCGTTGTTGGTCAGCGACTCGGTAAGAAGATAGCTCGACATTCCATACAGAATCATGATGAATATGATCGACAGCGTTACCGTCCTGAATATGGTTTTCAGTTCATCGATGGTGCCGAGGTTGCTCACCTTGACCGCATACAGGGAAACGAGAATGATGATGACGGCTATAAAAAATATCCAGAAAAGGGAATGCGCAAGATTGTGAAGCGGCAGGTCCGAAAAAGCGCCGTAGAGTTTCTTTATTTCCTCAATATCAGTCTCTTCTCTCTTCTTGAATCCTTTGTTGATATAGCGGTGAAGGGACATGAGCGCCGGGATTCCCAGCGGAGTGAGGAGGCCGAAAACGATATAATGCCCCAGGGAAGCGACGATAATCGGCGGGATAGCCACGAATTTCATAAAAAAGAAAAACCTGTCGTAAGGGAAATAGTTGAAAGCGGTGCCCATAAGCACCCCGAAAACACCGACAACCCAGCCGAAAAAGACCGTATACAGCGATATGGCGAAAGTATAACTGATATTGCGTGCAATAAAATAGAAGAATCTCATCACTGTACCCTGTAAAAGTTAAGATTACAATTCATCAATACCGCCGGAATGTCAAAATAAAAACAATCCTGTCCGAAATTTACTCGCGGACCCGGGCATCCACAGTATCAATTTCGGGAAGGTTGCGAAGTAATATTACAATTTTATCACGGTCAGGGATGCTCTTTATCGGTGGGAAGAGCGTTCCTTACACAGCGAAAACCGGCCACGAAATCATTGTAAAGAGTCGGCGCGCCGCCCACTTCACGGTTTGTAGACCGGGACTTGAACCGGTCGCTCAGGTAATCGCCCCCGCGTAAAACCTTGTACTGAGTCCCGTATTTCGAATTTATCTTGCGGTTGCCCTTGTAGGGCCTGTACCAGCTCGCGGTCCACTCCATGGCGTTTCCCGACATGTTCATGGCGCCGAAAATGGAGGCCCCGCCCGGCAGAGAATCCACAGGCACCAGGCTCCTCGTTTCAAGGCTGTTTGCCCGTTTTATTCCTATCCCGGTATTAGGGCTTGACCAGAATTCGGCGGTATTGGCCTTCTCCGCGTCAAAGCGGTCTCCCCAGGGATACACGAACGAAGGGCCCGAGGGCTCGTCGATGGCGATGGTCATCCCGCGGGCGGCCTTCTCCCATTCCTCTTCCGTGGGCAGGCGCTTCCCCGCCCACCTGGCATAGCCGAGCGCCTCGTTGTAGGTCGCCAGGACCGGGTAGGCGGCCCTGGCCCCGTCAAACGATTTGCCGTCCCATGAGCGCGGCGCCGGGACGCGGGTCGATTTCATGTACCTGTAATAATCACCGTTCGAGACTTCATGCCTGTCCATGTAAAATGACGGGAGAAAAATCAGCTGCTCCGGATATTCGTCCCTGTCGCCGGTATTGCACCCGAAGTAGAATTTTCCCTCGGGGATGAGGACCATCTCGCGGCCGTCCTGGGGTGTTACGATGGTCTTTATATATACGACCGGCATGTCCCGCTGTCGTTCGTCGTAATCGCTCTTGTACGGGCCCCGGAAAATGACGAGGGCCACGTCGTCGCCGGCCTTGAGGTCGTCCCGGGCCGGATCGGTGAAGGAGTAAAAACACTCGGCCTTCGCGGTAAACCCCTCCCTGCCGCCGGGACCGACTGACAGCACTTCGACTGAACCGACCGCTTCCCCGTTCCTCATGATGAGATAGGTCGTTTCCGCTGGCTTGTCCCTGAACAGGACCGTTATGCGGCTTCCCTTCCTGATCGATTCTATCTTTCCGAGAAGGTCGTACTCGGCCGCGGCCGCAGCCGCAGCGGCGGTCATTGCGAGCAGAAGCGCGGCGCATGACAAAAACTTATTAATTGCATTCATGAAATTCATGTATCATCTCCTTGACGCCCTATGCCCGCGGGGAGCAGGATTCATGACTGGAACACCGCCCGGTCGGGCAGTCTCAGACACGAGATCGGGCCGCCGTAGATCACGCCCGAGTCGACTCCGATGATATTGCGCTTGTCGTCAATGTACACGCTGTCGGGCCTGTGAAACAGGGAGGTGGGAGTATGGCCGAAAACCACCGTCTTTTCCCATTTCATGTCGGCCCTGAAAAACGATTCGCGTATCCAGAGCAGGTCCCTCTCGGACTGTTCCTTCATGTTATTAATTTTCGGATTAAGGCCCGCGTGAACGGCAATAAAATCCTCCCCTTCGTAATACAGAAGGAGTTTTTCCATGAAATCCATATGCCTCGCCGGGAGCCTGAAAGAGCCGCAGTTGCGGATATAGCTCGCCATCGTCGCCTCGCCGCCGTTGACGAAGTAGATGTCCCGCACGTCGCCGCCGCCCAGATATTTCAGGAGCATATCCTCATGATTGCCCTTCAAAAATACCGCGTTATGGGCCTTCGCCGCCGATATGAGATATTCGATCACCTCGAATGAAAATCCGCCCCTGTCGATGTAATCCCCGAGAAAGACCAGGGTGTCGCCATGCTCGAGCTCGGCTTCGATCTTGCGCATGAGGGAAAGCAGCTTATCCAGATACCCGTGAATGTCGCCGATGAAATAATTCATTGCAGGCCGGCTGGGTGCGGGAATCACGTCCCGCCCTGAGACCCATCCCCCTCCAGAGCGTTTACGATCCGGTCAAGGTCGAACGGCTTGATCAGCGGAATGACTCCCTCCGCGAGATAATCTCCGACCGGAACATCGGCTCCGTGTATGAGTATGACCCTTGAGCAGCCGCCAGCCCACTCGCGGAACGACGAAGATGCGATCCTCTTGCGGTGCAGCGTCGCCAGGTCCGCAATTACCGCCTTGCAGTCCTCTTCACGCTGCTTATCGAGGGAAGCGATGTCTGTTTTCTTTATCCTGTAGCCGTTTTCATGAAGCATCTCGCCGATGAGCATTTCCAGGATGAGGTCGTCGGTCACAAGGAGGACGAGGCCTTCTCCGGTCTTGGCCGTCTGGAGGGATTCATTGATCCTTATTTCGTTCATTAAGTTGTGAAATTCCATCGTGGGGAAGGTGATCGTTATCCCCGTGCCGGTGTTTCCGTACCCCGTTGAAAAAACCTTCACTATCGCCCCGATGTTCCTCAGAGTGTACAGGGCGAAATCGATTCCAATGCCCATACGGTATTCCCTGCCGCTCAGGTACGGGAAAAAAGCCTTCTGCATCCTGTCTATGCCGGGAAACGCAGGTAAAAGTCCGCCGAACCGTATATTGATGGTCACGCTGGATTTGTCCTCCGCGACAGTCACATCGCAGCCCGAATGTTCGTCCATGAAAACCATGAACGCGAGAATGATCGTGATCAGGGAATTTCTCAGTTTCTTTCTCGAGGTCATCACGATGGAGTGATCCCTGTCGAATGATACGATTATTTTTTTGTTCCTGTCGAGCGACGACGTTTCCCTGACGACCTCGTTGATCAGCACATTGACCTCGATCTCCTCGAAAGGATCATCGAAAACCATGGACCTGAAGTCGTAATCGTCGCTGAGAAACGACGTCGACACCACCATGAGCGACCGCACGATGCTCTTGTAATCATCGGGGACATCGTTTCCGAACCATGCGGACGCATTGTCGATGAGCAGGTCAATGTTCTTGTACAGCAGTTCAAGAAGGGCGACCCTTCTTAACTCCTGTTCCTGTCTCATTCTCGTCAGGGTGTTGTTGATAATTTCTTCGATGTCCATTTGGAAACGACCCCACCGTCCTTGTGGGTTTCAATAATAATACTCAAAAATCCCTGTTTTGTCCAGCATGTGCACGAATCAGCACAGGATCCACGGCAGCGCGATCTCCGGCACTACGTTCTATTTATAGTATCCCGATATATCGGCATAGAGGCGGGCCATTATCCGCTGCCCCTTCGTAGGATCGGCCGCGTTGAGAACGCCGAAAATGTAATCCTTATATACCGCCATGAAGACGAGGCGCTCCCCGTCGCCCTGCCTGAAATTCATCTGCAGGTTTCCCTCCTTGGTCACGATGTACCCGGGATCCGCGACCCCGAGCATCCTGCCGTAAATTTCGGAAGCGGATGCGTGCGAATCGTAGCGGGAAAAAAACACATAGCTGGGTTCGTCGAACACGATCTTCTTTCTCACGAAAATTTTTTCAGACCCGGGCAACAGGCGGTGGCCCTGGATATAATACACCAGGTCGCCGGTGGAATAATTGTCCGAGAAAGTATAGACATACGACGGGAGCTTGATCTCTTTCGCCATGCTGCCGATCGCACCCGAAACCGCAGAACCGAAAACGCTGTATCCCTTGACCATGGACATGGTTCCCGCCGACGAGGTTATCTTGATATAGTAGTCGCCTTTCCAGATGAACATGCCCTTCTGTGTGATATAGTAATCCTCGCCTGATTCGAAAAAGACGGTGTCAAATCCCCGCTCGAAGCTGAAAAGCCCGAAACAGTGGAACGATGTCGGGAACTTCACGATTTCAACGAGCGTCGTGACGCTTTGGTCCGATATCGAATGGAAGACTTCCCTTGCGTATCCCTCTGCGCCGAAAATGGCGTACAGCCTGTTTTCTTTCTTGATGTCGCCTGCGGCGATCGATTCCCGGCCCCCCATGAGCCATCCCGGCACATCGGTCTCCCTGGGCAGCAGATCGACAAGCTGCGGAGACGCCGGCTCGAAAACGGTGCAGGACAGGGCGAGGGAAAGGATCATTACGGTCATTATCGCGGCATGTTTCATGGCGTCATTTCCTCCCCGCGGATTTCGGGTCAAGCGCGTCCTGGAGGCCCTCGCCCAGCAGGTTGTACGCGGTGATCGTGATGAATATCGCGAAACCCGGTATCAGGGTGAGCCACCAGGCGAAATCTATGAAGTCCCTGAACTGGTTCAGGATGTCTCCCCAGCTGGGCGTCGGCGGCTGGACCCCGAATCCCAGAAACGAGAGCGAGGATTCGGTTAGTATGGTCGAAGCTATCCCGAACGTGGCCGAAACCAGGACCGGGGCGAGCGAATTGGGCAGGATGTGCCTGAAGATTATCCATGAATCGCGGGCGCCCAGGGCGCGCGACGCCATCACGTAGTCGCCTTCCTTGAGACGAAGGAATTCGCCCCTGACGATCCTTGCGATGCCCGGCCAGCTCGTTATGCCGATCACGACCATGACGCTCGCAAGGCTCGGGCCCCACAGCGCCAGGATGGTAAGTATGAGAAAAAAAGTCGGGAAGCACATCATTATCTCGATCAGGCGCGAGACCACGAGATCGACCGCGCCGCCGTAATAACCGGCCAGCGAACCGACCACGATGCCGATGCTCACGTAAATGAGCACGGCGATGAACCCGACCAGTATCGAAATCCTGGTCCCGTGGATCATGCGGGCCGCCAGGTCCCTGCCCTGCTCGTCGGTGCCTAGGTAGTGTTTCGGGCCGGGAGGCAGCACAATCGAGTCTAGGTCGTACTCCGAATAGGAATATGGGACCGGCGGGAATATCTTGAACCCGGAAAATTCGGCGCTGCGAAGGTCTCTCTCGCGCAGCTCGGGATAGTCGAAAAACAGCGGAAAATAAA
>ENA-UOWG01001516-UOWG01001516.1-activated-sludge-metagenome-genome-assembly--contig:-NODE-1516-length-22686-cov-10.119836_pt1 | contig 22686 bp, 27 predicted proteins | sample MGYA00238147_ERZ761563 | MGnify/ENA primary metagenome ERZ761563 (study PRJEB28884, sample SAMN05720216) | anaerobic digester metagenome | isolation source: active sludge of municipal... | reverse complement strand
CTGGTCAAGCTGGGTGAGTTCATTCCCGACGACGAGCGGTGGCTGCACGCGCCGGGCGTGAAGGCCGATCTCGATGAGGCCATCGCCTGGGCCGAAACGCATCCGGCGGCGGAAACTAACCTCGACGAGTTGGAACGCCGGTTGCCATGACCGCTCGCGCCGGCGAATCCGATACCGTTCTGCTCGATCTCAATAACTCCGTTTTTCAACGCCAGCTTTTCGCGCTCGAAAAGGCCCAGCAACTCGGCGTGCTGGCGACGTTGCGGAAGCTGGCGGGCCTACGCTGGCCGCAGGTGTACCAGGATCGAGGCTTGAAGTGGGAATTGATCCATTCCCGGAGCGGACCGGACGGTCACCGTCTGTACAGCCTCCGCATTAGCCAGGGGTTTCGAGCCGTGGCTTACCGCGATGACGGGGGCTGGCTTCGCTTGCTTTCCCTGCATCCCGATCATGATTCGGCGTATCGGTAGTCCAAACTACGAACCTGAAGGTGGCCGATGTCTGGCGGGTGGCAGGCACGGCAAAATCCGTGCGGGTGGTCGGGAAGGGCAACAAGGAGCGCCTGGTGCCCCTCCCAGGGGCCTTTGGCGCGGTGTTTGGGTTCGGTTGAAGGATCGAAACCGGACCGAGGCGATTTTTGCCAAGGCGAACGGTCAACCGGTGTCGGCCCAGGCGGCCCGCGCCGACCGGCGGGGGATGTTGCAAAAGGCGGGGATCGAGAAGAAGATTTCACCCCACAAGCTGCACCACACTTACGCCACCAATCTCCTCAACGCCGGGGCCGAACGGGTGGATATCAAGGCCCTGCTCGGCCACGAGTCCATCGCCACCACGCAGATTTATACCAATACAGATTGCTGCAACTCGCTGAATATGATGGATCATACTGCTTGGAGTGCGCTGTTTAGCGGCATTCCGAATAGTGCAGCAGGCAACTCCTCTCGCCAAAGTGACCGGATTCTCCGGCCTTTCCGTTCCGTCCGACTCCCCGAAAGCAGCGGAAGTCAAGGCGCCGAAGAGGTGCGCAGGCACCGACCTTTCCCGAGCTGAGTCTGAAGAAACGCGTGCGACACGAGTACGTCTAACCAATTGTTAATAACTGGTATGCCAACACCTCCCTATTGTCGCCCCACCCTCAGTAAAGTCGATGACTATTTCCTTCGTTTCGCGCGGTTAAGCGGTTGGGATGTGCTTGCATTTGCCACCGCTCATCGGGAGGAAATCATCGCAACGCTGAATTTGCTGCCCCAGGCCGGAACCGCTCGCCATGCACTGCTCCCGCTCATCCACCACAATATCTGGAAAATGGGCCTATTTGCGCAACTGTCCATGGAGACCCAGACGTTTCTCAAGGACCATACCCGCAGGCGGGTAGCGGGCGAAATGGTCAACCATCAGTGGTTGCAGAGCCACCTCCGACGCTTCGTCGAGAACGACATACCCGTTATTCTTCTCAAAGCTGCTGCTTTCTCCGGCAGCCTGTACCCTGAAAGCGCACCGCGACTGGGCGTGGACCTCGACCTGCTGGTACGCCGCCGCGATTTCGACACGGCCTGCGCGTTGATCGAACGCGAGATGGACCCCGTGATCCTGAGCGCCGCGCGCCTGGCGACCCATGACAGCCTCTTCGAGCGCATGTTCGTTCAACGGAATCGTCCAGGGCCGACCGTCGAGATTCATCGCGCCCTGACCAATCCCTTCCTATTTGCCATCGACGAAGACCAACTCTGGTCGGCCAGTCAAGAACATCCCACCTATCGGAGCGCGGGGGTTCGTAGGCTTTCCCCGGAGGACACGCTGCTGCACCTCGCCGTCCATGCGTTTAGAGATCTGGATTTTTGCACCCACAACCTCCTCGATGCGCACGAAGTCTTTTGTCAGTGGCAACCCGATCCCGGCGTCTTGCTCGCTTGCGCATCTCAATGGGGTGCGAAAAAGGTGTTGTTCTACCTGCTCGAAAACCTGCGGGTCGCTATGGAAACCCCCATTGCCCCGTGGCTGTTAAAAGAACTGGCGCCTTCGAAGGCGTCAAATGGGATCAACCAAAAAATCCTTCGGTCGGGGTTATTGGCGGATTCCTCGGATAAGCCCTTTCAGTATCGGTTGCTCCAGCTCATCAGCCAGATCACCTTTCCCGACAACCCACTCAACGGGATCAGGTTCCAGATCGACTATGCGAGAACACGCCTTGCCGATCGGGTCGCCTCCCGGTAAACCACGACCCCCCTACCCAGAAGGAATGGGGTGATATTTTCAGCCAATGTATCCTTGCGCCTTGCGCCTTTAGCCTTTGACCTTCTGCCGCAACACATGCCAGAGAAAAATTGGCGCGGACACGCCCATCCGTCGCCACAAGCGGCGGGGTTGTTGGAGCAGGCGCGGCAGCCATTCCAGCCCCAGGCGCTGGAACACGGGATGCGAGCGTTTCACTCGTCCGCTGTAGAAGTCGAACACCGCGCCCACGGCAGCGGCGAATTTGACGTTCAGTTGGGTATGGTGCTGATGCAGCCATTTTTCCTGTTTGGGGGCGGTCATGCCGACCCAGAGGACATCGGGTGCGGCGGCGTGGATGGCGGCGATCATCGCCTGGTTGTCGGCGGCGGAAAACTCGGCTTTGAACGGCGGGGAGTAGGTTCCGGCCATTTGAATGTTGGGATAGTCCCGCGCCAGGCGCTGGCGAATCGCCGCCAGCGTGTCCTCAGTCGAACCGAGGAAGAATACGCGGTAGCCGCCTAAACGGTTCAGCTCCATTTGCACGTCGCGGAAGATGTCGCTGCCGGTGACTCGCTCGCGAATCTGGCCGCCCAATAGCTTCGAGGCGAGGACGATGCCGGCCCCATCGGGAATCAGCCAGTTCGCGGCGTGCAGGGCTTGAGCGAACGGCGGGGCATCCAGCGCCACGGCGTAGGAATGGGGATTGAGGCAGGCCAGCCAGCGGCAGGGGGCGGCAGGCGGCGCTTGCTGGACCCACGCCACCACATCAGCGACGCAGGCCGAGGGGTTCTGCGTACCCACCGCGTAACCGGCAATATCTTCAGTCGGTGGATTCATCGCACGTTTTTCCTCTCCCGGTTGATGAGAAGGTTTATAGGTCAAGTGCCAAACCCGCCTGCAAAAAGCAGGGCCGTTAAGTTCTTTAGCTTTGTCGTTCTTGGCGGGATGAGAAAAGATCAAACCACCCCGCCCTTCGGGCACCCCTCCTTAGTCAAGGAGGGGAACAAACCAGCAGCGGGAGCCTCTTGATCTCCCCTCCTTGGCTAAGGAGGGGTGGCGCAACGCGCCGGGGTGGTTCGGCTCAGGAAAACTTAACGGCACTGCCTGCAAAAAGGCTTGCTTCTGCAATCAGTTAATCATTGCATACTTTCCCCACCCGGCCAAAGAGGCCAAGCCATACCAAGTCGAGCAGGCGCGGGACTTTCTTACCGCCATCGGAGTCCATCCATGAACACGTTGACCTATCAGGGCTATACAGCCCGTATTGAGTTTGACGACCGCGATAATATCTTAGTGGGCCGGTTGCTCGGAATCCAAGACATCGTGGGGTTTCACGCCGACAACGTGGCCGATTTGCGGTTAGCCTTCGAGGAGGCGGTAGACGATTACCTAGAGGCGTGCGAGAAAGTCGGAAAGTCGCCCGAGAAACCCTATTCCGGCAAGCTGATGTTGCGGGTGCCGCCCGAGGTTCATGCCCATGCGGCGATGATGGCCGAGGCGCACGGCAAGAGTCTGAACCAGTGGGCGGCGGAGGTGTTGGGGAATGCGCGTTAATTATTCGTTGTTCAAACCATCGCGCCGGATTCATCGCGCGCTTTTCCGCTCGTGGCTGACCGTGATCGCTTGCTGATAAATCGCCATGAGCATCCGGTAATTAGCGTCCTCGGTATACCGCGCCTCGAACGATTGCCGCGCGCCCTGCCCCAGCCGCTCCAACCGGCCGGGCGTCTCCCAGGCCGTGCGCACTTCGCGTAACAGGGATTCAGGATTCGCCGGCGCGAACAGCACGCCGTTCTCACCGGGATGGACAATCGATGGCAACGGGCCGATGGCCGATACGGCGGCGGAGGTGCCGAAGGCGAACGCCTCCAGAATCACCATGCCGAACGTCTCGAACCATTCGGACGGCAACACCAGCAGGCGGGCGTGGGCGATTTCCGCTTGGGCGGCGTCGCTGGACAATGGGCCAAGGAAGCGAATCGGCGTTTCCGGGGTGGTGGCGGCCAGCCGTTCCAGGTCGCCGCGCAATTCACCATCGCCGACGATCCGCAATTCCGGGGCCGCCGCGCCCCATAACAACCAAGCACGCACCAGCGCCGTCACGCCCTTTTCGGCGGTCAGTCGCCCGGCGAACACCACGCTGGGTCGGCGGGCGGCCCACGGTAGGGTGGCCGGATTTCCGGGGTAGAAATTCGGCTTGACCTGTACCCATTCAGCCGGCAAGCCGGTGGTGATCATCCGGTCGCGCTGGAAGTCGGTCAGGGCGATGAAAGCGTCAACGTGCCGGGTCCAGGTGCCTAGCATCCGGCGCAACCCGACGCTGATTGCCAGCGGCAGAGTGGCCAGGCGGCTATCTCGGTAGCAGCCATGGCGCAGCGCCGGCCAGGACGACCGGCGATCCAGGCACTCGGTGCAGACGTGACCGGCGCGCATCGGAATGGCCGCCGGGCAGAACAGCCGGTAGTTGTGCAAGGTCAGCACCCGCGCCGCCCGATGGCCGATGGCGGGAAAGAGGGCGGGTGAGATCAGCGGAAAGGTGTTGTGGACATGCACGACATCGGGCTGAAAGGCGTCCACCGCGCGGCGGATCGCGATCACCGACCACGGGTTCCAGGGTACGGCGAAAGCGCCCTTGACCGCGCCCCATACGCCTTGGCCGCGAATCTCGTCGCTGTGGCGCACGAACTCGCGCACGACATGACCATGCCGCCGCAATAACTCGCGCTCGGCCTCAAAGACCTGGTTCTCGCCGGAGGGGGCGGTGGAGCCGTAGTAGTTGTGAGCAAGCAGGATTTTCATTTTCTTTTCAATAGAGCGGGTTCATGCCTTATGTCCTTCGACGACAACAGCATCAACAGTCCTTTCTTCAACTTCAATTTAGCCGCTCTGAGCGGTTCATAAATCAAAGCCCCTGGTAAATCAGAGGCTTGTTGCTTCATGTAAAAGTTTCTAGATGGGTCGACGTGTGAGTACTGTCATTGAATGTCCATTATGTTGAATCCAGTCAGCTATTCTGGAATAGAGGTAAAATGGAATTAGCAAACAAGTGACTGCTATAAGTTTTGGAATATAAGAAATAACAGTCACTTTTATTTGATAATTTCCACTAGATTTCAAATTTCTCTTTAAGTCATCAAAAAATCCAGTACACCGACTGTATATAGAAAAGGGACTTTGCCTGAAGTCATGATTTCAGCAGGTAAAAATCCAACTTTCTTCACAAGTTCTTGCATAGACTTTGGAGTAAATTCAAATAGATGATAAGGTGCTTCTGAGTGCGCCCAAGGAAATCCAGTCATTCTTGATAAGAAGAGTGTAGAAAGAGAGAAACCCGATTGTGCATTGGGTGTACGGATAACAATAATACCATTAGGCTTTAATAAGTGATAAGCTGATTGTAAGGTTTTTGAAGGTGATGAGACATGTTCAATAACATCTCCCATATTTATAACATCGAACGACTCAGGCGCATAATTGATCGCCTCAACAGTACCCACTTGAGCATTAAGTCCGTTATTTATAGCGATATCCACCGCTTCAGCATTAACATCACAGCCTGCTACTGTCCATCCTAGCTTTTGCATGTGAAAGATAAGCTTGCCCGTGGAACATCCAATATCGAGCAATGTACCCGTATGTGAATTATGTGCCTTCAATAGGTCTTTTAGATATAGTGCTGATTCCGCTGAAGTATTAGTAAGATCAGTCGCTGCGGTACCAAAGTAGCCTTGAGACTTACTGTAAATAAAATTCAGTTCTTCTGATGAAGGTTGAGGATAAACAAATATCAACTCACAATTGGGGCATTTTCTTAATGCGTAACCGCGTTTCGTAGCTATTTCCTCTGTTGTAGGACTGCTACAGCACTCGCATAAAATATGAAAATTAAGTTGTTGTGTTTTCAAAAGCTGCTGTCCTTATAAGTTTTCAATTAGAAACCAAAGCTTGACACCTTGGATCGGTAAATCTGATCAATCACTTGGGCCTTCTCTTCCCAAGCAAAATCCCGCGCCCGTACTAAAGCGCCTTGCGCTAGAGCTTGCCGTTGATTTTCGTTCCGCGCCAATTGTTCAATCGCCTGCGCCAGCCCGGCAATCACGTCACCTGGCGTGGTTACTGGAACCTTGATGCCGCAGGTTTTATCGACCATATCGGACATGCCCGAACAATCTAAGCAAATAACCGGCAGCGCAAGCGAAAATGCTTCAGTAAGAACGGTTGGCGTACCTTCACGAAGGCTAGTGAACAACATGAGATGGCTGCTTTTCATCACTTTTAAGGCTTGCTCCCTCGGCAACCAGCCATGAAAGTAACAGTGCCCATCAATACCAAGAGACTTGGCTAATCGCTTCCATCTTTCTGTGTGCGTTCCTTCGCCCAAGATATGGAGTTCCCACACTATGCCATCCGGTAACTGAGCCAGTGCTTCCAAACCCAAGTTAAGGGCTTTTCGTGGAATATGCAGACCTGTCCAAACAATACGCAAGGGTTCTCCATGAATTCTTGGAACAACCGTATCTGATACAACGCTAGGCGGACCCACAGGAATACAAATTTTGCTAGAGGCTCCGTAATACTGAAGGAGTCCTTGCTGGTTCTCTTCATTCATTGCAATTAAGCCATCGCTGGCGGTTTGAGCCGCACGACGGGGCCGGGCAAGAAATCGCATATGGAGCAAGTTAAACAGGTTATAGCCCAGGTAGTACAGTGCGCCGTACCACCCCACAGTGGGCAGAAATCGCCACGGAAACAGGCCCATGCCGCCGACCGGCCCCCAAACGAAAGGAATGCCGAGTTGCCACAAATAGCCTGGCTCTCTAAAGCCCACCATGTTCAACTGATGCGCGAGATCGAAGTTCACTTCTTGATGGAGTTGTTGTGCTAATCGGTAAGCGTCTTGATGCCAACGACGATAGGTCCAGTAGTAGGACGGCGGCCAGAGTCGCTCTATGCGCGGGTGTCGAATGCGTGGGATATACGCAAACCGCAACTGTGCTTTTAGTTCCGGGTGTAGAGCAAGATAACGCTCAATATCTTCTTTAAACGTGAGTTCTGTGATCACACAGAGTTTATGCGATGGCGCAAGACTTTCGATGAACCCCCAACCAACACCGGGTTCAGAGCCTTTGTAGGGACTACAGGCGTAAGCCGAAACAAGTATTTTCATTTTGCAGTCTCGAAGAAGCCCAGCGCTAATTCAATACCATGAGCAAACCGCCACGCCATATTTTCTACCGTGTATTCCTTGGCGCTGGCGGCGCAGCCAACCCGCAGGGCATTCAATTCCTGAGGATCGCGCAGCAGCCTGACACCGGCGGCAACATACGCATTTTGATCATTCGCTGTTATTACTCCGTTGACGCCCGGTTCGAGATAGGCAATTTCGGGGCCGTGTTTCCCGCAATTCGTAGTCAGCAGAGGGACACCGCATACAAACGCATCCAGAATGCCCAGCCCAACCGCACCCGGATTGAGCATCACTTGCGCCATCGAGACATAAACCGCTTTTTCCCTGTCGAATCGTCCGCCCACCCAACGCGCCCAAGGATGCGCTTCGCACCAAGCTTGCACGTTATCGCGCTCCGGCCCTTCGCCCACGATCAGTAAATGAAAATCCGGTACTTCGTTACGGATCGCTTCGGCGGCGGCCAACAAAAAATCCAGCCGCTTATCGGCATAAAGCGAACCCACGAACACGCCGACCGGCCCCGCGCCGAAACCGAGCGACTCGCGCAAGGTTTGTGTTTCTTCTGGCGTAACCGAAAGTCGCTGCCGATGTAGCTCAGAGGTGTCTATGGCGTTATTCAATACGGTGATGCGGCGGTCAGGAAACCCGACGGCCTTCACCAAGTGGGCACTCATTGATGTGTAGGCAAACCACCAGTCCACCCGGTTCGTCGTCCAGCGTTTGAAGCGTTCTTTTATGCCGTTGGGGTTGGCACTTTGCAGATTAGCGCCATGTCCCCAGAAGGCCAGCTTAAATTGATGCGGACGCAGCAGTAACCAATGATTGGCAAGCAGCGCGTTTTCCTGCGTCACTACCACGAGGTCCATTCCGTTCAAGTAGCGATGAATCGGTTGCCAACAAACGCGCTCCCCAAAGAAATAATGCGTGGGAACCTGAATAGCCCACGGAATAAATCCCGCATCGTGTTTGGATTGCTCACTGGTTTTCGCTTGACCGACCAGCAAATCAAGCTGGATGCCGTCAGCAGCAAGGTCGTCACGAAGCCGTTCAAAGAGCGGAACCCGGTAATGCGTTAAGCGTCTCTGAACGATGATTACACGGCGCGTTATTTCCAAAACAGTACTCGCAGATACGGCCAAATAAAGTACATCGGCCAAAGCATCCCACCGTGCCGATAGGTGAAAACCAGCCGGGAAAGCGGAGGCAAACATCATCATTATCCAGAGAATAAGTAACCAACTAAAAAATTACAAAGCAATGCTTACCGCTTCGACCGGCGCTTTCATCTCGACACGCCTCCCACCCGCCTACTCGTCGCCGCTGCCACCATCGGACCACGACCTACCCGTTGGCTTCGGCAGGCTGAAGAACCTTGCTATTCTGGTTTTTTCTTGTATTGTTCGATCTTAATATTGAAGAGATAACCCAATTTGCCAACTTGTCCACTTAGTCTATTTAACAAGATAAAGAGAGCTATTTTTGGATTATAAACTTTTTTAGTTGCTTCAAGCAGACTTTTCATAACTCCTAAGACTACTCTAATAAATAACAGTAGGCTAGCTACTGAAATTTTTTTATTATCAATATAATTTTTAGCAAAGCACCATCCACCACGATAACTTCTTATTAAATTCCATTTAAGCGTAGCGCGATTATGCTCTAGCTGTTCATAAACCAAAGCCGAACTGCACCATGCAAATTGATAACCCCGCTTTATAAGCCAATTGAAAAGTTCAGTATCCTCCCCCCCCGTTTTTCCATACTCTCTATTAAAAGGACCATCACGTTCTTTTAAAATTTCCTTTTTGATTAAAGCATTACCAGTACAGCATTGCCCTGATTTCAATCGTAAGCCAGTACGGTGATTTTTTCGATCATAAACACCACTTTGTTTGAGCCAGATTGGAAAATTCTCAGGGTAAGTTGGGATAACTGGGCCAAAGACTCCATCAACTTTGTAAAACTCTATTGCATGAGACAAATTTTCTAACCAATCATTAATTGGATACTCATCATCATCGATAAAAGCTATATATTTTCCAAGGCTCATTTCTACACTTCGGTTTCTAGCTGAGGATATGCCCTGTTCTGGTTCAACGAAATATCGTAATTGAATATTATATTCTTGCGCCTCGACAAGAAAGCAGTCAACTGTATCTTTTGCAGAGGCTTTATGATCATTATCAACTATAATGATTTCGAAGGTTTTAATTGTTCGTTGCTGTAATAAAAATTTAAGATTTTTTTGTAATAGTGCATTGCGCTTGTATGTGCAGAGTGCAATAGAGATATCAGGAGAATTTTGTTTATTCATGATAATTTATGCCTTTTATAATTCGCTGCTAAATAACCCCACATAATAGCCGTTGTTGCGAATAAAGCTGAAGATTGCCTTAAATCATGGCTTACCATTGCATGAATTAAATCTAGTATCCATAGCGGAATTATCGTAGCGCCGCTTGCTATCCTTGCTATAAATAGTTCCCTTCTATAGTAAATTAAAAACAATATCATTGGTACTATGATGATAGCAGTACCTACTAATCCTGTCTCTGTCAATAGCTCTAAAATAAGATTGTGGGCATATGTCCCCTCGCCAGCCATGCTATATCCTTCTATATAATAACCACCTAAACCATGACCAAATACCGGGCTATCTTGGATAAGATAGATGGCTGCATCCCAGTTTTTTGATCTATTTAATGCTTCCATAGTAGTTGCTTGTGGGGTAAATATTGATAATATATACGGATTGTTTGTTTGCAAACCAATTAAAATAACTAATATAATAAAAATTATTGATATAAAAAATATAAATAAGAAAAATTTTCTATTTATTGGGCGACAAGTTAGCACTGAAAAAATACAAATAACTGGAGATAAAATAAATAAACGTTGCCCTATCATATTTAATGAAAGCAATCCAACTAATAGTATAAGGAGATTTATAATCTTAGAAAAAAAAGATATTTTTTTATCAACTAAATCGCCTATTAATAACGCAATTCCTAATCCAGCTAAAATTGCAACCGTATTTGTTGCAACAGTCAGTTCAGAATAATCAGCATCAATTCTTAAACTAGCGGTTTGAAAAAAACTACCGAATAACCCCCCCCCAAAAGACTTAAAAATTGTGCTTAAATATACAATAGATGAAATTATTCCTAAAAAGCCAAGCTGTGATAAATTGATAGATTTATCGCTTACAATCAACTTTAACGCAATTATAACTATAAAAATGTTAAGCGAAAAAACAATCAATTTATTTTGGCTATATTCCGTTTGAGGCCCGTAAAAATAAAAAACAAATAAAGTCAAAAACGTTGTAACTAACCACAATACAGGAAAATACCACTTTATTTTTAAGAGAGGCCACTTTGGCTTATATAAAGCCAATAAAACCAATGCAGTGATAACGGAGCTAACCGATCCTACTTGAGCAATTTCAAAGGATCTAAATATTGCACCAAATACCGATGGCCCCATTAGAAGCAAATAAACCGCATTTGTTCTTTTGCTAGCTGCCAACATCACAATAAATAATGCAGAAACAGTTAAAGCTAGCCCTAAGTATCCTGCCGGTAATATAACTATATAAGCCAACAAAAAAAGTATAGCAGTGAGATATAAGATAGTTGTTCTATTTAAATTCATGGATTTAATAGTCTACCGGTTTACTTAGAATGGTATGCATTCAAGTGTTCTCAACTTCTTTAATCACTTTAAGCCATCTCTGTTTCCATACTTTTAGATTAAACGACGCTTCCACTGTTTCGTAAGCTCTTCTTCCAAGCTGATCACGACGATCTTGGCTATTGATAAGTGATTCAATCCCTACTAACAACGATTCTGCTTCAGGCATAACTAGCAAGCCGTTATAACCGTCAATGATCATATTTGTAATTCCTCCAATAGCAGTTGCGACTATAGCACATCCAGCTCCCATCGCCTCAGCGACGGACAAAGATGTTCCTTCAGAGGCTATTGATGGAACAACAGCAATATGATGTTCTAGGTGAACATTTAATGACTCGTGAGGATAGTATTTTGTAATAATGACTCTATTGTTATTGTTAAATTTTTGCTTCAACCAATTTTCTTCTGGCCCCTCACCTGCGAAAGTAATCCCAATATGTTGATACCTTTCAAGTAATTCACTTGCAACATCAGCAAATAGTTTAACTCCTCTGTAATCTGTAAAACGTCTAGCATATAAAATTTTAATTGGAGAACCATTATGAATCCTACTAATTCGTCCAATTGGTACAGTAAATGATGAAAAGTTTGGGATTACCCAAACCTTTCCATCAATTTTATTAACCATCATTGTTCTGTACCAATTTAAAAAATTATAATCAACACAAACCCGTTGCTTGCATAGATTAAAATCGCGTATCGCATATCTAATTATTCGTATTTTTTTTAAAACCGCACCAATTCCTGATGCTAATATTTTTTTCTTCGTAAAATATTTTGAAGGTAGATCCCAAGATATCCCATGCTGAATAGAGATACATCTATTACTTTCTGTTCGAACACTGCAATGATCAGCCCCGAAAATAAGCAAGTCATTTTTTAAGTTAATAGCATCACATGCTGCTTTAAAAAGCTGATTTTTTTGTTTGGGTATAGGCAAATGAGCAATAGGCAATCCAATAACCTTAAGATCGCCGATCATATTTTCAAAATTACAGTTAGCGCTTTGGAAAAGAAGCGTTTTCCAACCTTGTTCGTGACATAGTTCAGCCAAATTCAAAATATAAGTTTCAATTCCACCAATTAGTTGATCATTACCATCGAAATCAAAAAGCCTGTAATAAATAATCGCAATATTCATTATTTTTCCCGAATGAACGACCCCGCAGCAAGCTGCGGGGAATTAGATCCGAAGAGACTAAAAAGTATTATCATCTCTGGAAGACTACAACTCTTTTTGGTAAACAGTCGCATAAACAGTCAAGAAAACCCCAACACGCGGATCACCATTCATCCACCGACCCTGCAAAGCGCTCTTAATGAGCTGCTTAACGGGAAATAGTGGAGATCCACTTTTCATATGATAAGGGCTATTAACTGTAGTCAGCAAATTGGAAGGATGTACTGGCCTTTCAGGCAATTTCTTCGTGAAGTATTTATCCAGCATAATCTGAAGGCGCTCAAATTCATCAACGCCAAGCTCAAAGTTCCCTCTTAGGTCAATATCCACTGTAAGAATGAGTTGCCCATCAGGTTTTAATACCCTAGCCATTTCCTCTATTGTGGACTCAAAATCCGGTATGTGTTCAAGTACACTGATACAATAAACGACATCCTGGCTTGCTGACTCAACTGGAATAACTCCATTCTTTATAAGCGCCACGTTGACGCTTCCTGGGGTATGCTGCACTATTTTTGCTGCCGCTGGAATATCAACTGCACAAACAGGATCAATATCAGCACATATTACGTCATAGCCAAGCTGTGCTAAAGAGAATGGGAAGAAAGTCACTCCACTACCAAAATCTAATACTTTCAGCTTTTCGTTAAGCCTTTGCTCCTGAATTCTCTGAAGATGATGGTAAACATACGGATATTCCCATAAACGGCTCCAAGTATGCAGTGGGTCACGAGGCCATTTATATTCTTTACTTCTGAACTCATCCTGATAATTCAAAAATTCAGACTGTTTGCTTTCTAATAAACTAAAGAGAATCTTCCAGTCTTCTTTTTCAAGATCGGTTCTCGCAGCGAAACCCATAAAATCGAATAAAGATGAACTCATATTTTTTATCTCTCTAATTAAAGTTGTCTGATCGAATCAAATTAATTAACTATGGCTTTCTCGCCAAAATACTTAAAACAAATTTTCCATCCGAATAATTTGGTACACCACGGTTACTGTTACTATTTACGAATCTTGCTAAAAATTTTGAGTAGGCGGAGGTTTTTGGTTGACGGAAAACACCAGGTTGACCATATTCCCAATAATGCTCGACATATAATCCACACTCCTGAAGGAGTGTACCGAGTGAAGAGAGACTAAAATAATTCAGATGTTCCAGATCAACCCGGAACCCCAACCAAGCAGGGCCAATAGTTCCAATTTCACCACCATTCGGAAACGATAGCAGCAATCTCCCATCACTTTCCAACAAAGAAGCTAGCTTTACTTATAAAATTTTTTGGTTCTTCGAGATGTTCTATTAACTGGAATGCACAAACCACATCAAAGATAGCCTGATCAGGCAGTTCTCTTTCGACTGTAATTTTTCTTGTTGCAAGATATTCAATAGCGTGTTCATCCCATTCGACTCCTAACACTGACGCACCTGCGCGACGACATTGTTCTATAAAGTTCCCATATGAACAACCCATTTCGCAAATACGCTGTCCTTGTACACCACCTGTAGATAATAATATGTCTAGGTGGGGGTTGGGGGTTCTGGATCTCATGCCAGCGAATACCCTGCGAAACGGTGATGGGGGGAAAAATTCCTTGTAAGAGGAATATGTTGCGTAAAAATTCATTAATTGTGTTTTGCTTGGAATCATAGCCAGATAAACCATATGACACTGCGTACACTTAGACACAATCAAATTGTCCGGCCTTAGGCAAACATCAACTTTATCTGTGCATGAGCATACAGGGCAAGTCCGACGAATAAGATCGGAAAGATCCCACTTAGGAACCTTTGCTGCGAGAACAGTTTGTGGTAAAGGTGGTAATCGCAGAATTGTAGTTACATCAGCAAATGAACTCATATCTTTCCCATGGATTGGTTGTTAATTGCAGTTTTAGCGCACCGCAGGGCAAACCAAAATGTCCAAGTAGCGTGAACTATATAACCTATGCCCAGCGCAACCATAATGCCTGTTGCACCTTGATCAAGCAAAAAATAAGCTGATCCTACATAAACCAATGCCCATCCAGCATTCATTAGCGCACCCAGCCACATACGGGATGAAGCCACCAATAAATTACCTACAGGTGTTTGGATTGCGAGCAACGTTGCGGTAACAACTGCTACAACCAAAGGGATATAGTCATTCTCGAAGCTCTTCCCATACAGACTCATGATGTAGGGGCTGAGCGCTGCGATAATCACCGCCAAAGGTACTGCAACCAGTGCATTTGCGCCCATCGCGTAGATCAGAATTTTGCGCGAATTGCCATAATCACTATTCGTTACATGGTCGGTTAAAATCGGCAAAACAACCCGGCATGCGGTACCCGGCACAAACATAATCACATTGAACCATTGCATGGCAATACCCAGGATAGCTAATTCGGCGTACCCATTCGGAGTGTTTGCCAACAATGCTTGGGTAACCCAATGAGCGGGGCCGACCATCGCACCCACTAGCAGGGCAGGAAACGCAAAATGCCAGAGGATCGGCCATTCGCTCAGACACCCTGTCGCATTACGCATAACCCTGAATTTATTCAACTCCCGTGTCATCTGATAACGGCTAATGCTGGCTTGCAGGAGCGCATTGACCACTATCGCCACAGCCACACCTTTAAGTCCATAGTGGCTTGCCGCCAGCAACATGACAGGGAAGCCGACGATCACCCCTGTTACCGTACCGATAGCAAAGGCCCGCATCGCTTCAAAACCAATCAATACGCTTTTCTGATAACTATCCAGGGCGGTAAAAAATACCGCGATGGCTGCAATAGCGAGCGGGACACTCAAACCCGGCGCGTTGAGAAGGTGCAACGCCATCCATCCGGAGCCAAGCACCAACCCCACGGACGCGATCAGCCCAAAGCCCAACACCATGCGTTCCGCCAAGGTCAGAATATGCCCAAGCCGGGTCGTATCCCGCAGCCGCAATTCAGCCGCATAGCGGGTTGCGGCTCCACCGATGCCAAACCCAGCAAAAACGCCTACCATCCCCAAAGTGCTTTGGATCACCACAAACTGACCGTAGATTTCCTTGCCCAACAAGCGGGCAATGAGCATCCACATGAGCAGTGTGATGCCACTGGAGACCGCCGCCCCCAAAACACTCCACGCCGCGCCGCCCAAGAAACGTCGCGCCAACGGTGATCGCTCCAGCCTGAACCGAGCAATGGCGAGCGTGCCGATCATGAATGATTCACGATGAACGCCGCAATGCGTTCCGCCGCATGGCCATCGCCATAGGGATTAGATGCGGTCGCCATCCGCTGGTATAAAACCGAGTCATCGAGCAAGGCGCTAACTTCGGACACAATCAACCGCTCATCGGTCCCCACCAGCTTGACCGTCCCTGCCTCAACTCCTTCCGGGCGTTCCGTAGTCTCGCGCATCACCAGCACCGGTTTGCCCAGACTTGGCGCTTCCTCCTGAATCCCGCCAGAATCGCTCAGAATCAAAAAGGCACGCTGCATCAAATAGACAAAGGGTAAATAATCCTGTGGCTCGATCAAATGCACCCCTTCAACATCCCGCAGCACTCGAAAAACCGGCTCTTGAACCTTCGGATTGAGATGAACCGGATACACCACCTGAACATCCCCGCGTTCGGTCAAACGCCGTATCGCCCGGCAAATCTGCTCAAACCCCTCGCCAAAACTCTCGCGGCGATGACCGGTCACCAGAATCAACTTGCGACGCCCATCCAAAAATGGGAATCGCACTGCTAACTCCTGTTCGCGATCCGGTGTAACTGTCAGCAAGCGCACCACCCAGTGTAGAGCATCAATCACCGTATTTCCGGTCACCATAATCCGCTCATCCGCCACCCCCTCCCGCAACAAACTCTGCCGTGCGGTGGGCGTTGGCGCGAAATTCAGGTCGGCAATTCCCGCCACCAGCTTACGATTCACTTCCTCCGGCCAAGGTGCATGGATATTCCCGGTCCGCAACCCCGCTTCCACATGCCCAACCGGCACCCGCGCATAATATGCGGCCAGCGTAGCCGCCAGCGTTGTCGTGGTATCGCCATGCACCAGGATTCGATCAGGGCGCACGGTTCGCAACACTTCGCGCATCCCCACCAGAACCTGAGCGGTTAGATCGGTGAGATCCTGGTTAGGGCGCATCAAGTCCAGATCGAAATCCGGGACAATCTCAAACAGTTCCAGAACCTGATCCAGCATTCGACGATGCTGAGCCGTCACACAAACTTTTACATCTAGTTTCGGTTCGGCCTGTAACGCCTTGACCACTGGCGCCATCTTGATCGCCTCCGGGCGGGTGCCGAATACCACCAGTATCCTACTCATGATGAACGAGCACATTGCTGGGTAGCCATGCGATCAGGCCTAAATAGCCACGCCGCTTACGCAGCAGGGCATCGTCAGTCGTGATGAAAAGGTTGGCGTCAATCATGAAGTTGGTTTTCCACTTTTGATGCCATCACCACGGCCCTGGCGAAATCCTCAAAGTCCGTCAATCGATCTCGGGCTATTGCGTACACGATGGCCCAGTTAATGGCATCGTACTGATGAATAGCCAAATTGCGAAACCCTACCGCCTTCTTCATCCGTCCGGCCAGTTCCACATTGAGGATTCCCGCCTGCATCAAAACATCAAAGGTTTGCCCCATGGTGTCCGGCGCGGGAAGTGAGGTTCCCGCCACCAGATGCGCCCCAATATCCACGCAAAGCTGAACAGCGCGGGTCAAATTCAGCGCGAGAATATCCTGGGCGTCATGATCTTTCGCCAAGGTATCCGCATCGTTCGGACATTTCTCTGCAACCCGGCGGACACAACGCCGCAGGGATTCCAGTTTTTGCTCAATCAAATGCCAATCCATGCCCGTCGCCTCTCCCGAAGAATTCTCGTCCTGTAGGGCATGAAATCCGCTTGATTGAACAGGTGCCTGCTCAGCAGGGCGGCATGACGCGCATCGTCCCCCCATAGTCTGCGCCCGCCGGTCAGGATCTGCCCCAATAACGGCTCGCCGACCGTCAACAAATCCACCAAGTCCACCGGTCGCCCGACGGCCTCCGCAAGATCCATGATCAATTGCATTTTTTCATTCGCATCCAGCGGTCGATCCGCGCTGACGGCGAGATCCAAGTCGCTGTCAACGCCAGCGGCGTTCCTCGCTAAAGAGCCAAACAGCACGGCCAGAAGAATATGCGGATGCTTTCCCAAAACCTGCTTGATGCGCTCGTCAGTCTCCACACTTTTGCCTTTCACCTTTAACCACTTGCCGCACGAAGCGCGCGAGCCTTAGCCGCCAGGGAAGCGACCGTTTCATCTAGCCACTGTGTTTTGCGCCATTCGGTGTAATCGAATCGTTCACGATTGATGAGGGCCACAAATCGCTCGGCATCCACCGCGCCTAGCGATTGAACCAGCACCTGGATACCGCTCAGACGAACTTCCCTATCATTCCGCATCGTCACTCTCCTGGATAATTCTAATAAAATCAATTGGATCGACAACATGCAGGCGCGGATCGTTCTGCATTTTTCTCAGTAGCGCCTTATCCGTCGTCAACAGCCAAGTAGCGCCTCCCGCCAAGGCACTGGCGACATGGAGCGCATCCATCGGCTTGATACCCAACAGGGTTAACTCCTCAGCGACGGCTTCCACATCAGGGCGCGTATCCACATCGACCATGGCCAACTTTTTCCACACGGCGATGGTTTCACGCCGCTCGATATCGGGGTTCACCACGTTTTCAAGATCCATGACCGCCGACCAAGCCAAGGAGAAGATTCTCTGGCGAATCGCTTCTTGAACATACAACTTGGCCTCAGTCTGCAATCGGATGAGCAGTTGGCTTTGATCATCGAATGGGCGATTGAAACAGCAAATATCCAAATAAATTAACATGATTCGCCTTTCGCCTTTCGCCTTTCGCCTTTCGCCTTGTGCCTTGTGCCTTTCGCCTTTCGCCTTGTACCCTGGGCCTTTCGCCTTTCGTCTTTCGCCTTGTACCTTTCGCCTTGTACCTTATGCCTCGTGCCCTGCTGTCTCGCCCAACTCAACCCGCAGCGACTCAATCTCCTCCCGCAGCCGGTCGTATTCAGCCATCTTGCGCTGCAAAAATCGCATCGTGATCTCGGCCTTATGCGCCATCCCTGCGGGGGTCAGCAGATACAGATAAGCCCGCTTGCGGGGGTTGTCCTGGAAGCGCTGAATCTTGATCAATCCCTTTTCCAGCAGCGCCTGCACGCAGTAGTTCGTCCTGCCCAGGCTGAGGTTCAGGGCCTGCGCCAGCGCGCGCTGGTTGATCTTCGGATTGGCTCCGATCAGGCGCAGCGCCCGGAAGCGCATGTCTTCCTGCTGATCAAGGCAGCGATTGCGGGTCACCGCATGAAATTCTTTTGCCACGGCCACCATAAGCACAAATCCGGTTTCTGACAGGCGGGAAAAGCCAGCAAAGGAGTAAAATTGTTCAATACTGAACTAGTATATTGGCCCTTGCGCTGAACCTGCAAGCGCAATTTTTGCCCTGGGTCAACATTCGCGGGGAATCAACGCCCCCGCAACCCGGTTCGGTTATACTGCGCTCTCCCTATTCCCTGCGCCCGATCACCTTGCGTTTCATGACCAAAACCGCACTCATCACCGGCGCCACCGGCCAGGACGGCGCCTACCTGGCCGAATTCCTGCTGGAACAAGGCTACACCGTCCACGGCATCAAGCGCCGCGCCTCGCAATTCAACACCCAGCGCATCGATCACCTCTACCAGGATCCGCACGCCCCCGACCGACGCTTCATCCTGCACCACGGCGACCTGACCGACGCCACTAACCTGATCCGCATTCTCCAGCAGGTGCAGCCGGACGAACTCTACAACCTCGCCGCGCAAAGCCACGTCCAGGTCTCGTTCGACACCCCCGAATACACCGCCAACAGCGACGCCCTCGGCACGCTGCGCCTGCTCGAAGGCCTCCGCATTCTCGGCCTAGAGCGCAAAACCCGCTTCTACCAGGCCTCCACCAGCGAAATGTTCGGCAAGGTCCAGGAAATTCCCCAAAAGGAAACCACGCCCTTCTACCCGCGCAGCCCTTACGCCGCCGCCAAGGTCTATGGCTACTGGATCACCGTCAACTACCGCGAAGCCTACGGGATGCATGCCAGCAACGGCATCCTGTTCAACCACGAATCGCCGATTCGTGGCGAAACCTTCGTCACCCGCAAGATCACCCGCGCCGTCGCCCACATCCACCTGGGCCTGCAGCAGACCCTGTATCTGGGCAACCTCGACTCGAAACGCGACTGGGGCCACGCCCAGGATTACGTGCGCGCGATGTGGCGGATGCTGCAACAGGACGTCCCCGACGACTACGTCATCGCCACCGGCGAAACTCACACCGTGCGTGAATTCGTTGAATGGGCCTTCCGGGAACTGCGCTATGCCATCGAGTGGAGTGGCACCGGCGTGGATGAAATCGGTCGGGATGCCCACACCGGGCAGGTGCGGGTGCGCATCGATCCCCGCTACTTTCGCCCCACCGAGGTCGAGTTCCTGCTCGGCGACCCGACCAAGGCCAAGACCGTGCTGGGTTGGGAACCGCGCATCCGCTTCCCGGAACTGGTGAAAACCATGGTCGAAGCCGACCTCCAGCAGGCCCAGCGCGATCAATTGTGTCAGACCCACGGGTACGCGGTGCATCAGCCGGAGGAGTAACGCCGAACAGTCCACGGAAGGCACGGAAAAACAAGGAATAAAACCCGAGATACTGAGAGACTGAGGCAATGACGATCAAACCTGACGCCAGGATTTACGTCGCTGGCCATCGCGGCCTGGTGGGTTCCGCCCTGGTGCGCGCCCTGCGGGCGCAAGGCTACTCCAACCTGATTCTGCGCACCCACGCCGAACTCGATCTGCTCGATCAGGCGGCGACCGCGCGCTTCTTCGCCGAGGAACGCCCTGATATCGTGTTTCTCGCCGCCGCCAAGGTTGGCGGCATTCACGCCAATAATGTCTATCGCGGCCAGTTCATTTACGAAAACCTGTTGGTCCAGGTCAACATCCTCCATCAGGCGTATCGGGCCGGGGTGAAACGCCTGATCTTCCTGGGCAGTTCCTGCATCTACCCCAAACTCGCCCCCCAGCCGATCCGCGAAGACGCCCTGCTCACCGGGCCGCTGGAACCCACCAACGCGCCCTACGCCATCGCCAAGATCGCCGGCGTCGAAATGTGCGACGCCTACAACCGCCAATACGGGACCGCCTACGTCCCGGTCATGCCCACCAACCTCTACGGCCCGAACGACAACTTTGACCTGGAATCCTCCCACGTCCTGCCGGCGCTGATCCGCAAATTCCACCTCGCTCAGCTCGCCCAGGCCCACGACTGGGCCGCCATCGCCCGCGATGTCGCCCGCTTCGGCCCCATTCCCGCCGACCTCCAACAAAGTCTTGGCCTCCCGCCGCATCCGCCCACGGCGCCGCGCGTGCTGCTCTGGGGCACGGGTTCCCCCCGGCGCGAATTCCTGCACGTGGACGACATGGCCGCCGCCTGCCTCCACATCGGCCTGCGTACCGACTCCACCGACTTGATCAACATCGGCGCAGGCCGCGACGTCACCATCCGCGAACTGGCCGCTCAGATCGCCGGGATCGTTGGCTATACCGGCCCCATCGACTACGATCCCACCCAACCCGACGGCACCCCGCAAAAACTCCTCGATGTCTCCCGCCTCGCCGGTCTCGGCTGGCGGGCGCGTATCGACTTGGCCACCGGACTGCGTGAAACCTACGCCTGGTATCAGGAGGGCTAAAGGCGGTAGGGAACCGGTTCAACCGCCCAGAAGCAGAACGCCGAAGCGGCGGCGGTCCAGCGGCTGGAGTTGCTGCTCGATGCCCAGCGCCGGCAAGTCGCCCACACCGCCGGGGCGCAGTGGGAACCGTTACTGAAGTATCTGGCCGATCAGGGGAGGCTCCCGGAATGAAAGCAATCACCGGTTTGCTGGGCCGTGATGACCTGGTGGAGACCGTGGCCCGTGAAGCGCGTAAAGGCCGCCACTTACTCTTGACTGGCCCGGTTGGCATCGGCAAGTCCGCGATTCTGGAGGCGGTCATCGACCGGCTGATCGTGCGGCGTGATCTGATCGTCCTCCACGTCAACGAACATCAGGCCAAGGGCCAGTTCCTGGAGCTGGCGTGCGGGCGTCGATCATCGGCGCCCGGTATCTGGCGATTGGCACCGGGGATACCGAGCTGTATGTGTTCGCCGGGATGCGGGCGGCGGTGGTGATCTCGATCCGGGTGTTCCTCTTTCGCGGGGCGGGGAAAGCCAATTAGCGACGAGCGCCCGATCCGTCATACTGTCCATGGTTTCCCGCAATCCTCGAACGGAGTAGCCCCCATGCCTGAAGCCGCGATAGCGACCCTTGAAATTCCGCAGGTCGTGTTGGACGCCGCGCAGATGAACGTCCATGACGTGCGGCGCGAATTGGCGCTCACCCTCTACGCTCAGCAGCGATTGTCGTTGGGCAAAGCGTGCGAACTGGCCGGCCTGACGCTGTGGGAGTTTCGGCAATGGCTGGCCATGCGGCGCATCGAAGCGCACTACGATACCGCTGATCTGGAGGAAGACCTCGCCACCTTGCGCATGCTGGGCCGCCTGCCATGATGGGGGTGATGAGCAACACCTCACCGCTGACGAACCGCGCGGCCATCGGTCACTTCGATCTGCTCCGCCGGCTTTATGGCGGGCGGCCTTGCGGGAACAGCTCGATCCGGGTGAGGCGGAAACCATCGCCCTGGCGGTCGAGTGTCCGCCCGCCTTCATCCTGATGGACGAGAAGGAAGGCCGACACGCGGCGCACCGCTTCGGGTTGAAAACGGTGGGCGTAGTGAGCGTGTTGATCGAAGCGAAAGCGCGGGGCCTGATCGCCGAAGTGGGGCCGCTGCTGGAGCGGCTGCGCCAGGAGGCGGGCTTTTACCTGAGCGACCGGGTGATTCGCGACGTCCGCGCGCTCTGCGGCGAAGTCTAGCCGGGGGTCTGCCCCTTGACCCTCGGCACTCACGTTGCTTTTGCGTCTGTCCTGTATCTGGGCGGCGCGACGCTGTTTGGCTACCGGCCCGATGCGGTCGGCTGGCTGCTCGCGGCCGTCGCCAGTCTACTGCCGGATATTGATTTACCCCCGGCAAAAATCGGACGGCTATTTTGGTGGCTCTCCGTGCCTTTAGAGCGTCGCTTCGGCCACCGCACTCTCACCCATTCCCTCGTCGCTATCGGGGCGGTCATGACCCTCTCCGCGCCTCTAATCGCGATTGATGGGCTGTACTTCTGGGCGGTGGTGGGCGGCTATTGGTCGCACCTGTGGATCGATATGCTGAATATCCGGGGAGTCGATCTGTTCTGGCCCTCGCCGGTGCGGCTGGTGACGCCGGGCAACCG
>ENA-UOWG01001506-UOWG01001506.1-activated-sludge-metagenome-genome-assembly--contig:-NODE-1506-length-22819-cov-34.360394_pt1 | contig 22819 bp, 18 predicted proteins | sample MGYA00238147_ERZ761563 | MGnify/ENA primary metagenome ERZ761563 (study PRJEB28884, sample SAMN05720216) | anaerobic digester metagenome | isolation source: active sludge of municipal... | reverse complement strand
ATAAAATATTTGGATCCGTCTAAACCCTTAAAGACCAGGATGGAGTGGCTTTCTGATCCCGCCAAACTGGCCGGAGAATTTGAAATGATTGATCGCGATATGATGAAAGGCAACACGCTGGCAGGCTGGTTTAGATCGTTGCTTCTCCCTCGCAGGGGAGATTGACCATGCGCGTTGCGATCATTGCCGCCCCTTATCCTCTGGAGGAGTATCCCTCACCACCGCTGGGTATCGCTTATGTCACAGCAGCCTTCGAAGCGGCAGGCTGTGAAGTGTGTGTTTTCGACTATATCATCTCCTGTTATTCCAAAGAGAAGCTTGCCAGGCAGCTAGCCGACTTTCAGCCGGATGCTGTCGGCGCGGGTTCGGTCACGATGAATTTTTATGACGCGCAACGAATTCTGCGCGATGTAAAAAGCATCAATCCGGATATTCTCACGATGATGGGCGGGCCGCATGTATCATTTACGGTAGAAGAAACGTTGCAAACATATCAGGAAATCGATGTGATCTTTATCGGCGAGGCGGATGATACGATTATTGAATTCGCGCCGCTCATCCGGCAGAAAAATAAATGGCGTTCTATCCGGGGTATCGCTTACAGGATTGATGGTGGAATCGTCAATAACGGCAAAAGAGATTTTATCGGGGATGTTGACCGCATTCCTTTGCCCGCGCGGCGCTTGTTGCCCATCTCACGTTATCGGGCGTTGGGTTATCCGGTTAGCATGATTACCGGTCGCGGATGTCCTCATGGCTGCATTTTTTGTCTGGGACGGAAGATGGTCGGATCAAAGGTGCGTCGTCGTAATCCGGACCTGGTGCTCGACGAAATGGAACAGATTCTCAATCTGGGCTTCGAACGCATTAACATTGCCGATGACCTTTTTGCTTTAGATACGAACCGGGTCAAAGAGATCTGCAACGGCATTAAAAAGCGAAATTTAAAATTCACGTGGAGTGCTTTTGCCCGTGTGGATACCGTGAACCAGGAAATGTTTGATGCGATGGTTGCCGCGGGATGCGACGGCATCAGTTTTGGTGTGGAGTCGGGCTGTCCGGAAATGCTGAAAAAAATTCGCAAGGGCATTAAACTTGAGCAGGTGAAAAGCGCAGTCAGGATGTGCAAACAGGCGGGTATGCTGGCTCATGCTTCCTTTATGGTCGGATTGCCGGGTGAAACAAAAGATACACTGAAACGAACCGATGCGTTTGCCAGAAGTTTGGATATATTTTACGGCTATCATTATCTCGCGCCTTTCCCAGGAACAACCTTGTGTGAGAAAGTAGGCGACTATGATCTGAAAATATTAACGAGAGATTGGTCAAAATATGACGCCAATGACGCAATAGTGAAAACAGCGGAACTTTCTTGCCAGGACATCCGCGATTTTGTTGCCCTGTACGATGCAGAGATCAATAACGACTGGCAGACGGTTCTGGACAATTACCAGACGGGAAAGAACACGCCGTATGATGATATGCGTGTTGAAGGACAATATCGGATGAACATTACCTTTGCCATTCTCAAGGGAGATCTGGTCGAAAAATTAGGATTCATCGAAGCCGCAGATCTAAACGGGAATGGTGATATGGCCGGAAGCATATTGGCCGAAAGAATGAAGAACACCCTTTCCGGAGAGCCCCGGCTGGTGGAAAACACCATCCATGATTTTATTTCCCGAGGCTACCTGAATGCCGAGCACAGCGACAAAGGCTGCAACTGGCGCTGGGCATGATCGCGCCTCAAGAGGCGTTTTATTCGTGAAGCATGAGGTGAATGAGAAGCCCGGTCTATGGAACAAATACAAACATCAGATTAGTTTCAGGAGATTAACATGTCATTACCCGATCGAAACAACCCGTACCATTTTAACGATTATTTACAGTGGCGACAAAAAGTCGATTACTATGCCGATGATCCGTTTATTCAAAAAGTAGTGCGTCATTTTACCGGTAGTGAAGAGAAGATGGTTGATAGCGAGGCCCGGGCAGTATCTTTGAAAGCATCCTTCCGGTGGCGTGACTTTTCTGACAGTATCGCCCGTCCGGAGAAAAGACCTTTCATGCTTCACTATGACGGTCATCACAACCGTATCGACAGGATTGTACGGCCTATGGAAACGGAAATACTGGAAAAAGAAATTTTCTCCGAAGCTTTCTTTGCTGACAAAACGTCTCCGTGGGTTAAGCTGATTAAAATGTACGTGATTTACCAGAATGGCGAAGCCTGCGTCAGTTGTCCCATCACGTGCACAGAAGGTCTGATCAAGCTTCTCGAAAAGTATGCTGATACGCCGGAAACACTCAAAATTCTCAGTCATTGTAAAGAGGGCATTCAGGGTGATTTTGCCATCGGCGCCCAATACCTTTCGGAAATCCAGGGTGGTTCGGATGTGCCGGCAAATGTGCTGGAAGCGGTTCAGGAAGACGGAACCTGGCGGATTTATGGGACCAAGTTCTTCTGTTCGGCAACGCACGCCGATTATGCCGTGGTGACTGCAAAACCAAGCGGCTCGGAAAAAGTCGCCCTTTTTGTAGTACCCTCCTGGCTTCCCGGGAATAAGGAAAAGGAAATCAGGAATGGCTATACCATTGACCGGATTAAGTGGAAAATGGGAACCAGTGAACTGACCACGGCAGAACTGACGTTCAACGGCGCCAAAGCCTATCCGGTCGGCCCCTTAGAAAAGGGAGTGTCCAATGTTGTTGGCATTGTCCTGACATATTCACGCCTGACCGTCGGGCTTTCCGCTGCAGCCTTTATGACACGGGCTGTTCGTGAAGCTAAAAAGTATTCCGAGTTCCGGGATGCTTTTGGCATGACGATCGGCCAATTCCCGCTGGTTGCAGTGCAGCTGAACAAGATCGATCATGTTGCTCAAAGAACGACCGCCGGAGCCTTCAAATTGTATTCGGATTTTCTGATGCCGGAAGGAAGCCAGACCCAGGATGCAACGGACGCTGCCCGCAGGAAGCGTTTTGATATACGGGAACTCATCATGCTGCAGAAGATGGCCGCTGCCTGGGATTGTACGGACGTCATCCGCGAAGCCATGTCCATCTTCGGTGGCCACGGAGTCATGGAGGATTTTTCGTCATTGCCCCGCCTGTACAGGGATTCCGCCATTAACGAACTATGGGAAGGTCCGAGAAATGTTCTTTTGACGCAAATCCATCGCGATTTGCAACAAGCCAGCGCCTGGTATGCACCGGCGGAATTCGTGCGGAATATTCTTTCCGGCCTGGATGAAACCATCCTTACGGAATTGTCTGCTGAAATCACCGAACTGGTGGCTTACGCCAATCTTTTCCAACTGGATGAAAAAACGATGAATATTTGTCGGAGATGGGATGTGTTTTGCCATAAGCTTTTCCATGCCTATCAAGATCTTGCCCTACAAGAAGTGTTGAAAGATGTAAGCTGAAGAATCCAGCAGAGAAAACTTCATGGTTAAAGGACCAACAAACACGGGAAAGAAGGGTTCTGCCTACTTTTTGTTTTTCATTTCATTTTCAAATGCCAGGAGTGCTGAAGGGAAGGGCGCCAAGCTTCGCTGGATTACGCCTTGCAGGAAAGATATAGCTAAACCATAGTTGGTTATCGGAACGCCTGCTTCCTTGGCTTTGCGCAGGCGGTTGATCATTTCCCGGCGATTCATCATGCAAGCGCCGCAATGAAAAATCAGTTTATATTTTTTTAAATCATCGGGATAATCCCGCCCCACGGACGTGTCGATCTGTAAATCGCCTCCAACATACTGCCTGAGCCAACGGGGGATTTTCACTCGACCGATGTCGTCTTCCAGCGCATGATGCGAGCAGGCCTCGGCGATTAAAAGTTGGTCGCCCGGCTGCAAATGTCCTATGGCGGCCGCCCCTCGCGCCATCACGACCAGGTCTGACTTTTGCCGTGCAAAGAGGATGGAAAAGGTGGTCACCGGAATCTCTTGCGGAACATCGGCTGTGACTTTAAGGATGGCCTGGGAATCCGTCACGACGATAGCGGGTGGAGTTTTCAGATTGGCGAGTGCCGCAGCTAGCTCTCTTTCTTTGACGACAAGCGTCATGGCGTCGTTGTCGAGAGCGTCACGGATGGTCTGCACCTGCGGTAGAATCAGGCGGCCTTTGGGCGCCTGCAAATCAATCGGGACCACTAAAACGGCCAGACCTCCCGGCGGCAGTAAATCACCAATGAGCGAATGATTTCTTCCAAGATCCGCCGGAGCAACTTCCAGCAATTGCCGCTTTAAGGCTTCCAGATAATTCTGGCGTTTGGTTTCGTCGGCGCAGGAAACCGTCAGAATCCATCCTGATTTGGATTGCAGAAATTTCAGATGCTCAGGGGATGGCTTTTGCAAATCAATTTTGTTGATGACCACCAGCATTGGAATCTTTCGGGTTTGAGCTTCAGTTAGAACGGCTTGCTCGAAATCTGTCCAGGTATCCGCTTCAGTAACCAAAATAATGACATCAGCGCGATCAAATACTTTGGCCGTCTTTTCCAATCGTGCGCCGGATAATTCCGATATGTCGTCCAGACCAGCCGTATCCAGAAATAGCACCGGCCCGAGCGGCAGAAGTTCCATGGCTTTTTCCACCACATCGGTGGTGGTCCCGGCAACAGGCGAGGTGATGGCAATGTCCTGGCCGAGCATTAAATTCAGCAAACTGGACTTGCCGACATTGGTTCGCCCCAAAAGAGCAATATGCAGCCGGTTTCCTTTCGGTGTGTTATTCATTTTTCTTATCCTCATAGCCCAGTGCGGTTAAATGATAGGGAGAGAATATTTGACCGATTAATTCTTTGCCTAGCTTATTTTAAGAATCGGACGCTTGATAATCCTCTTCAAAGCTTTGATTGATCATGATTTTATCTTACATTAAAAGAATAAATCAAAAAGGAGGTTTGTCCTTGCCGGACAAACCTCCTGATGTTTTTAATCAACTTAAGAAAAGGTCTTATTCATCTTTGCCGTGAGGCATTTCTGTGCCTCTTTTTGTGTATTTGGTGTGCAGCAATTGATGCGACTTATGCCCCAGGGGTTCCTTGAGAAACTTGTCATAGAGCTTTTTCACCGACTCATTTTCATGAGACTGGCGTTTCTTCTGCACATTACCGTCATCCGCATAAAGCGCCGATGATCGAAGCACACGAATATGGTTGTTGGTGGGGATGGGCTCACCGCCGCCTGCGATGCAACCTCCCGGGCAACACATTACTTCGATAAAGGCATAATTAGCTTTGCCTTCACGGATGCGGTCCATCAGTTTGCGGGCATTCCCCAAACCGTGCGCGACGGCGATGTTGACGTCTCCCAACGGGCCAACTTTTACAGAGGCCTCTTTCACGCCTTCAAGGCCGCGAACGGGTGTGATATCAAGGCTGGGCAGGTTTTCGCCGGTCACCACGGCGTAAACCGTGCGTAACGCCGCTTCCATCACACCCCCGGTCGCGCCGAAGATGGTTCCCGCTCCCGTGTATTCACCCATGGGCGCATCGTAATCTTCATCGGCAATCGTTTCAAAATCGATACCGGCTTCCTTGATCATGCGGCCCAGTTCTCTTGTGGTCAAAACGTAGTCGACGTCGCGGTAGCCGCTGCTGTTCATTTCGGGACGCTGCGCTTCAAACTTCTTGGCGGTGCAGGGCATGATGGAGACCGAAACAATGTTTTTCGGATCGATGCCGGCAGTTTCCGCGTAGTAGGTTTTGGCTAAAGCGCCGAACATCTGCTGCGGGGACTTGCAGGTGGACAGATGCGGCAGAAGATCCGGATAGAAGTGCTCGCAAAACTTGATCCAGCCGGGGCTGCACGAGGTGATCATCGGCAGGGTGCCGCCTTCTTTGACTCTTTTGAGTAGTTCGTTGCCTTCCTCAATAATCGTAAGGTCGGCTGTGAAGTTGGTATCAAAAACCTTATCAAATCCTAAGCGGCGCAGCGCGGCAATCATCTTGCCCGTGATGAGAGAGCCGGGAGGCATTCCGAATTCTTCACCCAGAGCCGCGCGGATGGCCGGAGCTTCCTGTACGATGACATGCTTGGTCGTGTCTTGAAGAGCTTTCCAGACCAGATCGACGTCGTCTTTCTCGTAAAGAGCGCCGACGGGGCAGGCCAGGATGCACTGGCCGCAGGCAACACAGTTGGATTGAATCAGTGGCAGATCGAATGCTGGCGTCACTTTGACATCGCTTCCGCGATGGGCCGGGGTCAGAACGCTGACGGTCTGAACCTGGTCGCAAACCGTGACGCAGCGGTGGCATTCGATGCACTTGCGGCTGTCGCGGACGATCGAAGGGCTGGAGCGGTCGATCAAGTCTTCCTTCGGGAATTCGGAAGTGGGGAAGCGGACTTCTTTGAGGCCGACAAACTCAGCGACCTTCTGTAATTCGCAACTCCCGTTTCGTACGCAGAAATTGCACTCCTGCGGATGGTTGGCCAGCAGGAGTTCCACGACCATCTTTCTGGCCTGACGGACCTTTTCCGTATTGGTACGGACGACCATGCCCTCTGAGACGGGGAAAACGCAGGCGGCGATGAGTGATCGCTGTCCTTCGACTTCCGTCATGCACACGCGGCAGGCGCCGGGCGTGTGATGAATTTCCGGCCAGGCGCAAAGGGTGGGAATTTTAATTCCGGCGCTGCGGGCAGCTTCTAAGATGGTAGCCCCCCTTGGCGCCTCTATTTGACGATTATCAATAGTCAATTTTATTGTTGACATGAATATTTTCTCCTTATCTTTCCAGGTTCAGTTATACGGCCGCATCGCAGCGCAGGCAACGGCATGCTTCCTTCATGGCGTCTTCACGGCTGAAACCCAGTTCCACTTCTGCAAAACTCATCTTACGCGTAGCATGATGCATTTCGGGCATCGGTGTCTGGGGCGCTTCAACCGATTCTTCATCGATTACCAGCGGCACGAAGATGTCTTCGAGCGCCGGTTTCACGTAAGCCGGCTCATTGTTGGCTGCACGAATGGCCGCGTCGATGTCGTCGGCTGCCTGATGGCCTGCTCCGACGGCGGCGATAACCGTATCGGGTCCAGTTTCTGCGTCGCCACCCGCGAAGTAGCGGGGGTTAGTCGTGCGGGATTTGTATCCTTTGCCGACATTGTAGCAATCCCACTTGTTGATTTCGACGCCGATCTTTTTATCCATGAAGCTCATGTCGGGCACCTGGCCGATGGCGGCGACAATGGCATCCACGTTCAAGGTAAATTCAGAACCGGCAACGGGGACAGGTTTCTTACGTCCGCTGTTGTCGAAATCGCCTAATGTCATTCTCTGGCAGGTGATGGATGAAACCTTGCCTTTTGCGCCGTCGATTTTCAGCGGAGCAACCAGGTATTCGATCTTGATGCCTTCTTCTTCGGCTGCCTTGATTTCTTCTTCAGCTGCCGGCATATCCTGTCTTAAACGGCGATACAGGATGGTGACGTCGGATCCCAGGCGCAGCGCAACGCGGGCTGCGTCGATGGCCGAGTTGCCGCCGCCGATGACGGCCACTTTCTTGCCCAGTGTTTTTTCGCCTTTGAGCCACTTGTCTTCGTTGTTGTTGAAGTCGCGAAGGAATTCGACGCCGCCGAAAACGTTGCCCAGGTCTTCACCATCGACACGCATTTTTTGGCTCTTGTGCGCGCCGGTGGCCAGATAGAAGTAATCAAAATCTTTTTCAATCTGTTCGAAAGAAATGTCACGGCCGACGCGTGTGTTAAGACGAATTTCGACGCCCAGGGATGTGATGTCGTCAATTTCGCCCTGCAAAATGTTGCGGGGCAGGCGGTAAGAAGGAATGCCCCAGTAGAGCATTCCGCCTGCTTTATTCAATTCTTCAAAAACGGTCACTTTATAGCCGCGCAAAGCCAAGTCACGCGCGGCGGTAAGCCCCGCGGGACCGCCGCCGATGACAGCGATTTTTTCTTTACGGGTGACGGGAACCGCTTCCGTTTTGGGACGCGGAGCGTTGTCGGTGATAAAGCGCTTCAGGAATTTAATGGCCAGCGCTTCATCCATGTTGCCGCGGCGGCACTTGGACTGGCATTTGTGGTCGCAGACGCGGCCGCAGACGGACGGGAAGGGGTTGGTCTGAAGAAGAATTTTGTAGGCGTCTTCAAACCGGCCTTCACGAACCAGTGCGATGTAGGACGGGATGTCCATCTCAATCGGGCAAGTATGCTGGCAGGGTGATTTATACATGGCTGAGCAGACGGTCGCGCGGCAGCGATGTTCATAAATATGCTCTTCATATTCTTTTTTGAAATAACGGATGGTGCTCAAAACAGGATTGGGGGCGGTTTGTCCCAGACCACACAGTGCTGCATTCTTAATAACAGTTGCCATCTCTTCGAGCAGTTCGATGTCACCGGCTTTACCTTTGCCTTTGGTGATGTCCGTTAAAATATCGAGCATCCGTTTGGTGCCTTCGCGGCAGGGGGTGCATTTACCGCAGGATTCATCCTGGCAGAAATCCATGAAGAAGCGGGCCATATCGACGGCGCACTTATCTTCATTCATGACGATCAAACCGCCGGAACCCATGATGGCGCCCAGTTCCGCAACTTTTTCGTAGTCAACGGAAGCATTGAGATGCTGAATCGGAATACACCCACCGGACGGACCGCCTAACTGTGCTGCTTTGAACTTTTTGCCTTTGGGAATACCGCCGCCGATATCGAAAACAATGGTGCCCAGTTTGGTTCCCATGGGAACTTCCACAAGGCCCACATTGGCCACGTCGCCGGTCAGAGCGAAAACTTTTGTGCCCTTGCTTTTTTCAGTACCGATGGATGCATGCCATTTGGAGCCCCGCAGCATAATCTGTCCGACATTGGCCAGTGTTTCGACGTTATTGAGGATACTGGGTTTCTGCCACAGACCCGCGACGGCGGGGAAGGGCGGCCGGGGGCGGGGCATGCCTCGCTTGCCTTCAATCGAGGTCATCAAAGCGGTTTCTTCACCGCAGACGAACGCGCCGGCGCCCTGGTATATCTCCAGATCAAAATTAAAACCCGTGCCTAAAATATCATTACCCAGAAGACCCGCTTCTTTGGCCTGGGCAATGGCGAGATTCAGACGATGAATGGCCAATGGATACTCTGCGCGGCAGTATATGTAGCCGTGGTGGGAGCCGATGGCTTTGGCTGCAATGACCATGCCTTCGAGAACGGCATGCGGGTCGGCTTCGAGAACACTGCGGTCCATGAACGCGCCGGGATCGCCTTCATCGGCGTTGCACAAAACGTATTTAATGTCGCCTTTAGACCCGGCGGCAAACTTCCATTTCAAGCCGGTGGGAAAACCGGCGCCGCCACGGCCACGCAAGCCGGAATCCAGCATTTCCTGGACAATCTGTTCCGGAGTCATTTCGGTAAGCGCCTTGGCCATACCGGCATAGCCGTCACGGGCGATATATTCTTCGATCTTTTCGGGATCGATCATTCCGCGATTCTTTAAAACTCTCAATTCCTGATGAGAGAAGAAGGGAATATCCTGCATGGTGGGAATGATTTTGTCTGTGCCCGGTTCACGGTATAAGAGTCTTTCCAGGATTCTTCCTTTAATGAGATGCTCTTCAATCAACTCCGGGATATCCGCCGGCTTAAGATTGACATAGATAACACCTTCCGGGTAAACAACCATGATCGGTCCGAGGGCGCAGAAACCGTTACAGCCCGTTTCCACGACTTTTATTTCTTCAGCCAGTTTTCTTCTGACGAGTTCTTCCAGTAAGGCATTTTTAACGCCGAGACTGCCGGAAGACTGGCACCCAGTGCCTCCGCAAAGTAATAAGTGTGAACGAAATACTTTCATTTATCCAACATCCTCCTTAAGAAATAATCATGCATGAAGATGATCCATGCGTGATGGATAGTACGTTATTTAATGGCCTCAGAGCCTTTTGCCAGGACAAAAGGTGTCTGGATCTCTCCTGCCAGAACATGTTTTTTGAAGATCTGCCGCATCTTGTTGGGATTGACATACTCATATTTAATGGGTTCCTGATTCAGAACCTCGACGGTCACCAGCGGTTCACGACTGCATAAGCCCATGCAACCGGATGTGGTGGCGACGACATCATGAACGCCGGCTTCATCAATTTCTCCAAGCAAAGTATCCATCACTTCCTTCGCGCCGGAAGCGATTCCGCATGTTCCCATGTGCACGGTGACTTTGACTCGGCGGTCTCCATCCCGTAAAGACATTTCTTTGTGTACTTTTTCTTTGATTTTTTTTAGATCATCGATAGTCAGTTTCGCCATCGGCGTTTCCTCCGTTTTCTATATTAAAAATTAATTGTATTGGCTCAATATTTCCTTGACTTTTCCCGGTTTGACGCGGCCGTGAACGTCATCGTCCACAACAATGACCGGTCCCAATCCGCATGCACCCAGGCAGCGGACGGATTCCAGCGTAAACATCCGGTCGGCTGTCGTCTCACCTTCTTTAATACCAAACTGTTTTTCCAGGGTTTCGGTGAGCGCTTTGCCGCCGCGCACGTAACAGGCTGTACCCAGGCAGACGCGGACGGTATGTTTGCCGCGCGGGGTCATGGTGAAAAACGAGTAAAAAGTAACCACGCCGTAAACGCGGCTCAGAGGTAGATTTAAACCGGATGCAATTTTTTTCTGGACGGATAAAGGCAGATATTCAAGACAGACTTGTGCTTCTTCCAAGACGGGAATCAATCCACCTGCTTTACCCTTGTGTTTCTCAATGATACTGCTCAGTTTTGCTACTTGTTCGGGTGTGAACTCTTTTAATAACTCTGTATCTTCAGCTTTCATTTACTTCCTCCTCGATCTTTGGGGTATGCTATGCTTCCGGTTCGATCTCGCGTAATCCTTCTTCAATAACACCCCGAATATATTTTATTATCTCAGGATGGTTGATGGGTATATCCTCGATTTCTTTGCGAATATCACGAGTATCCATTTCTAACCGCCGGTCATTATGCCTGTGTTTGTAAAAAAAATCAACCTCAGAATTAGCAATAATCAAAATTATTATTGAATCGATAATTGAACCCAGAGGCTGCCTGTCTAAATGATGCAAGCCAAACGTGGCTTTTACCGTAGTTCCTGAATTTTCTTGAGATTCCAGATGGAACGTCCCGCCGGATCGGTAGGCGGCATCCTTCAGAAGCGGTAGTCCCAAACCTACACGTCGAACCGTTTTAGTCGTATAAAAAGGATCCAGGACTTTTTGTAGAACTTCCTGGTTCATTCCGTGGCCGTCATCTTTAATTTCAATAGTAAGCAAATCGCTTTCAGAATCTTCATCAATGCTGATTTCAATGAGCTTCGCGCCAGCGCGAACTGAATTTTCGGTAATATCCAAAATATGATCGGCAAGCGTAAGCATTTCTACTCCAGGATGCGACGTCCGTTTTGTTTGAGAAGAGCCGTCTTTAATTCAGCGAAAGTCGGCTCTTTCAAAAGAATATTGGTCGTCGATGTTCCGATATCCCTGATGAAATGGGCATCGGACGACGTCAAAAACGGATATCGGCTGAGATCGTTGTATTGGATGCGCCCTTGTTGAATGCCGGTTCGTTTGGATAGTTCCAGCGCGTCAAAATGGGAATTGTCATCGATAAAACCAAGTTGGCTCAATACACTGAAACTTTCCCTGTCAATGTGCGCCGGGATGGCGAGACCTCCAATTTGATGAATGGTATCGACAATGGTATCAATGGATAAATCCGTTGCACCGATAAGAAGTTGGTTATTCAATCCCTCCACTTCGCCATGTTCGTTGACGATGGCCTGAACACCGAAGCGGGTTTCATCGTTCTCTCCGGATAGATGCTGATCAATGATGGCTTGGAGTTTCAATAGATCGGATAGAGCCGCAAAGAGTGCCAGCAGATGTACTTCTTCACTGGTTGTGATTTCCATAGCGGGGATGACATAAATTTTTTTTCCGGCTGAGGCTGCCATGACATATGGGACATTCGCGGAAGCGTTGTGGTCGCTAATGGCAATGATGTCTAACTTTTGTTCCAGCGCCCTTTCCACTAGGGCCCGTGGATGCATGTCCAGTTCGGCGCAGGGTGACAGGCAGGTGTGAATATGAAGATCACAATTAAAAATTTTCAACATCGGTTTTCACTGCTGGAAACGATAAACATTAAACGCCGAGTATATTCGGGGATGGTGTTCTCGAGGATCAGCTTTTTGACGTCAGTAAATTATAGATCTTACCCGAAATCTCAAAAGCGGGTAAATCGGACACCATAATCGGAATCTTTTCCGCTTCGGCTTTTTCCAATGTCTCCTGGGTCGGCTGACAGGAATTAATGAGGATAATTCCCGCATGTTCCTTGAGGCTGGCAACGGCGACGATATTCTGATGTACCTGACGGGTGATCCAGATGTAGCCATCCTTGGAGTTGCCCATGACATCACTTAAGAGGTCTCCTGTGTACCCTCCTGTAACTTCTTTGCTTAGATAATCTTTGCCGCACTTGACCTCTAACCCAAGCGTTTGAACTATTTTTTCAATTTTCATCATTGAATCCTTTGTAAAGAATTATGGCGTTTGAATTGTCATTTTCAGATGAGTGCCTCTACCGACCTCCGAGGTAATGTGGAAATCATCGGAATAATTTTTTATATTGCAAAGTCCCATGCCCGCGCCGAAGCCCATTTCCCGAATTTTTTGATCGGCGGTGGAATAACCTTCCTGCATAGCCAAATCAATATTGGGAATTCCTGGACCTTCGTCGATCACCTCGATGTGCACCACGCCGGCATTGACTATCAGGTTCACGATGGCTTTTTTGGCATAAGAGACGACATTGATTTCCGCCTCGTAAGAAACGATGGCCGCTTTGCGGACGATATCACCGGGAATTCCTAATTTTTTCAGAATGGACTTAATGTTGGTTGATACAATACCGGCGGAATTAAAATTTCCGCCCTCGATATTAAAACTGCCCGAATACAGGTTTTGATTAGTTTCGCCCACTGGTATTTTCAACTTTTGGCAGGCAACCGACAATGCCTTTCATATAAAGGCGGCCCGCTGTTTCGAATAGAATGTATTTTGTGGCTAAGATGGGGATTTTAAGTTCTCTGGCTAATGCGATTGTTTCGGATGAAGGTTTTTTACCTCGCACGAGAATAATAGCGGCTATGTCCAGCACGTTGGCGGTTCGAATCACTTGAGTGTTTGTCAATCCGGTGAGTAGAAGGCTGCCGGCTTTAGCAAAGGCCAGCACATCGCTCATCAGATCTGCACCGAAGGCTGTTTTTACTTCGAGATCAAGAATATCGTCACCTACAATGACTTCCGCATCCAGAATATCTTTTACTTCACTCAGTTTCAAAGGCTACTCCTCATCAATCAGCAAAATAGTTAGACTGCAGTTGTTGAACGATCTCTGTTGTTCATATCTTTCTGAATCTTAAAGTGTTTCCTATCATGGCTGATGATTTGATGTCAATAAGATTAAATTGTTTTACGCTTTTTATTTAGAAAAAAAAATGTTATTCACAAACACAGAATAATGAACAGGTCGGAGGGGGGCTATAATTTTTTGCGCGGTTTGAAGCTCAAAGAAAACAATATTTTAAAAATAGTCGAAGACAGTCTGGCGAAACTGTCCCCGCGTGATAATGTTGAAGTCATCCTGAGATCATCCCTTGAAGATGAAACGGTATGGATTGACCATGAACAAATGGTCAGCGCTTTGCTTGATTTGGAACAAAACGCTATGGAGGCTATGTCGGCTGATGGTTTGTTGACGATCATACTAGCAGGAGACGAACGTCAAGTGATCATCGAACTGACCGATACGGGCAAAGGGATTGCCGAAGAAAACATGCCGCTTCTTTTCACGCCGTTTTTTACCACCAAGCCGGCTGGCGATGGAACCGGCCTGGGACTGGCGTCGGCTTATGCCGTCGTTAAAGCCCATCGCGGGAATATTTCCATTACATCCAACACCGATCCGAAAAAAGGGCCGACCGGCACCACGGTCAGGATAACAATTCCTCGGCGGCAGGTGTTGCAGGATAAACAAGCCAGACTGATCGTTCATGAAGAAGAGTAGGTTGAAAGTAGAAGGTAAAATGAATTTTTTGTCCTTGTACCTTCTTCTATACTCTTTCCACCTTCACAATCTTGTTTCGGGCGTTGAGGTCGGCCACCAATTCCCGAATATAGACCATCCGCATCGGTTCACCCCTAATCAGATCGGCGACCTGATTAGGGTTAATGGCCGTTCCCACGATAAGTTGAATATCATCCGCAGCCAGAAAATAGCGGGCCAGACGAGTGGCGGCGTCGTTGTCCTTGGGCAGATCATGAATCGTTTTTGCGCCGCGCATAATCTCCAGGGTCTGGCCGATGGTTAAGATGCCTTCTGTGACCAAGTCAATGCCTTGGAGTGAGGCAGTGGGCGGTGATCCTTTTTTTTTGGGTTCTTCGCTGGTGCGCTTCCAGGGGGGAACCCATTCGACTTCCAGTTTTTCGTTCAGAATACGAGCCGCCATCTGAGCCGTGCTGCCGCCACAGATTATTTTAGCCCCTTCAGCGGTCATGAGTCGCGAGATCGCGAATGCATCCATGTCTTTGTTGGTAGGTGGTCCGGTCAGCACGCAAATGGAAAGCGCGGGGCGAACTTTCATGGAAATGACTGTGGCGTCGTCTCCCGGTTTGTCACCATAAAGTTTCATGCAGGTTTTGGACAGCGCTTCGGTCAATTTCACGGTATCCACACCGGTCTGCACAAAACGCTTTACGGCCGTGGCCACGTTGTTCCATCCCCAGCCCAGGCGGTAAATACCGCCCAATCCGGCGTGCGTGTAACCGTCGCTGATTAAAACCATGTAATCGTTTTCCATTAATTCGAAATGCGCTTCTGTGATGATTCTGCCTTTGACCTGACGTTCTTCAGTGGGAAGGGTGACGAGCGCGTTATCGCGAACGAGAATCAATGGCGGAGAATCAAACAGGACAAGATGGGCGTCGTGTCCATTATACACGATCAAAACAGCAAAAGTAGCATAGGCCAGTTTGCGGACGGAGCATTCCGGAAGTGTTTCCACCAGAGTCTGCATGACGTCTTCCACGGTTCCATCCGCTTCAAACATCCGCGCGGCTATTTCTGCCGTGAGTGATGATAGAATGCTCGCTTTAACGCCGCTGCCCAGACCATCGGACAATACAGCCACAAACGAATCCGATTTCGTACGGATCATGACCGCGTCGCCACAGAGTTCCTCGCCGGCTTTATTCAGACTGCTCCAGTTGCACTCGACGAGCTGTCTCACTTCGATTCTTCCTCTTCCAGGATTTTCGCCAGATGCGTAACGATCATTTTACTTTCCGCTGTTGTTTCGCCTAACAGGTGGGCGATCTCATGAGCCACACGCATTTGTTTCTGCACCACTTCCCGGGTCTGTTCCAGTGTTTGTGCCCGAAGTTGATGGAATTTCTGTTTTTCTGTTTCATGTTCGGTAATGTCGTGCATAATGGCGACCAGAAGGGATTGTCCTTCCACCCGCACGATGTTTTGCTCTGCAACAAGATGATCATTGAGACGCCGGATTTTCGCGATCACAGGCTTTCCCGTATCCCGTACGGCGATAAAGTCGTCATAAAGCGGTATCAATCGCGAGAGATGTTTACCCTTAACGTCCGCCAGTAAACAGCCAAACAGGTGTTCAGCCGAAGGAGACATGTCTTGAATGCATAAATGATCATCCACAATGATGATGGAGTTCGGAGATACATCCATGACAACCTGACGCAAGGATTCGGAACGGCTGCGCATGTAAGGAATGCACATGGTGACTTCGGCCATGCCCCTGAGCGTGGCGATTGCTTTTTCACGACAGCTGGAATACCCGCAGGCGCCGCAGTTGAGCTCGTCTTCCGGCGTGTATTTGTTGACGCGGTGAAGGACTTCTTTGATTTGCTCCTCGCTGAATTCAGGAACTGGCTGCTTTTTATCGGTGTAGGTGCGAGACAGATCAGGCCAGTTTTCACGCGATATCATACTATAGTCCGGCCGGTTACGATGGTATTCAATAATTTTTTGACGCGCAGCATAAATGCCACCAGGTAAATCGGCCATAGCCGGACCGTTAATACAGCCACCGGTGCAGGCCATGAGTTCCACCAGTGACGCATTTAACTGCCCGGCGCAGATATCGCCCAGGATATTCCGACAGGTTTCCAGGCCACTGGCGACGATCAGTGTGTTATTCAGCATATCAGTGCTTAACCCTGCCGTTCCGATCAGGCCTCCTTCGACGGGAAACAGTCGAGCATCGACCGCTGACGAAGGTTCTGCGCTGTTTGCAACTTTTTCAAAGACGATGCCCGTCTCTTTGAACCAGTTGGCAAGACCGCGAAAGGTTATGGCTGCCGAAACTGCACCGGCTTCTGACGCGTCGAGTATTTCCAGTTTTTTGGCAATACACGGACCGATGAAGAGAATGTACGCGTCAGGCCCGTATTGTTGCGCAAGCAGGCGGCCGTGCGCAATCATCGGCGAAACAATAGGCGCCAGATGAGGAATCAAATGGGGATAATACTTTTCAATGATATTAATGATCACCGGGCAGGAAGAGGTAATGACCGGCCATAAATTTGGATTTTGTTCGACATAATCGCGATGAGCGAGGCCAACGATTTCAGCTCCGACGGCTGTTTCATGGACGGCATGAAAGCCCAGTTGTTTAAGAGCCGCTTCCATTTCCGAAAAATGGTGGAAACCGAAATAGGCAGGCGCAGACGGTGCGACCGACGCGATAACCTTTCTTCCATTCTGAAGCGCCTGCTTCACATCCGGGGTTGCGCTATGAACGTCCTTGGCTTTTTGCGGACAGGTGCGGATGCATGTCCCACAAAGAATACACAACTCTGGCACCACCTGGGCCTGTCCCTCGTGAACTCGAATGGCTTTCACGTCACAATGGCGCACGCAACGGTAACAATCGCGGCAACGGGCCGGGTTGGTGATAATGACCGGTTCGTTCATGTGGGGCCTTCCTTTCTGCATGAGAGAACCGCAGGAGATTCATCAGTAGTGCGCGGGGTGAGTTTGGTCTTTACTCGGGGAATAACTTCTTTGTAAAAAAAAGTTTCCGCCTCTTCAGGGCGGATTCCGCTGAATTCCTGATCGCCCACACGAACGGAAACGCCTTTGGAGCAGGCATCCATACAGAAAGCGCCGACAATATCAATCAGACCTTCGAGTTTTTCTTTTTCGATCAGACGGAATAAGTCCGAAGCCAGTTCGTCAGAGCCGCGTAAGCTACAAGAGCTGCCGACACAAATCGTTATTAAAAGCATTTTATTTTCCTGATTCCTTCGTGGGGATTAGCGGCATCAGGTGCGTGTCGATAAAAGCACCTGCCTGGTCCAGATTCTCCACGGAAATAATTTTATTACCGATCGCCACATTGGGGCCTCCTTCGCATTGCCCCGTGCAGAATCGGGCCTTAACCCGGAATCGTTCTGAAAGGCCCCGCCGTCTTAATTCGGCGGCCAAGCCTTCCAGCAATTTCCAGGAGCCCTTGATGTAACAGTTTGTGCCAATGCAAACACCGACATCCACCATGGGCAGGTCTTGTGCTACTTCTTCCTTGATATCCTGTACACGCATGGAGCGGCGCTTGTAGGTCGTATGCAGAGCATGATGCGACGTTTCGCTGTCCGGCTCTCCCAACCAGTTTGTATAAATGGCCTGAACGGAAGGATTGTCCTGACTGGTGCGGATAGATGCATCTTGGTCCAACCGGTACAGGACGTCCAGGCGGTGTTCCGTATCGCTCTTCAAAAGCGGCGCGGGATTGCCGGAGCCGTTAATGCAACCGCCGGGACAGGCCATGACTTCTATCAGGTCATAAGGGGCGTCGCCTGCCCGCATCCGGTCGATCAGTTTTTGTGCGTTTTGCAGACCGCTGACGACAGCCAGTCGAACGCTGGAGTCACCGAGAGCTATGGTGGTTTCCTTCACGCCTTGAAGTCCGCGGACACCTTCGTAGTTGAAGCTTTCCATTCGTTTCCCCATGACGCGTTCTGCAGCCAGACGCAGCGCTGCTTCGGCCACACCGCCGCTCGCGCCAAAAATAATGCCAGCGCCTGATACCTTCCCGAAGAACGCGTCAACAGGCACAGGCGTGACCTTACACGGATCGATATTTTTTTCTCCAAGCATGGTCATGATATCCCACGTGGTCAGGACTTTGTCCACGTCCTGAATATAATCTGTTTTGAACTCGGGGCGCATGGCTTCATATTTCTTGGCGTTACAGGGCATGATGGAAACAAAATACAGCAGTTCCGGCCGCACCTTAAGTTGTTTGGAAAAATATTGCTTCATCACCGCGCCAAACATTTGCTGCGGTGACTTACAGGACGACAGATGCGGCAAAATATCCGGTGCCATTTTTTCGCAGTAATTGACCCAGGCCGGGCAGCAGGAGGTGATTTGCGGCAGAACGCCGCCTTCAGCCAAGCGCGACAGAAACTCCGTGCCTTCTTCCATAATGGTCAGATCGGCTGCCCAGCAAGTGTCAAACACAAAATTAAATCCCAGTTGCTTCAGACAGGCGCTCAAAACCGGCATGACGTCGGTGTCTTTGATGTGATATTGTTCTCCGAAAGCGGCGCGTACGGCAGGAGCAATTTGTGCGACAACCGTTAACTGGGGATCTTTCAATGCTCGGTAAACGTCGGGCAGTGTAGGTTTCAGCGTCAACGCTCCGGTGGGGCAGACCATGGCGCAGTGGCCGCAGGCAACGCAAACAGTCATATCCAGCGATCGATGGTCATTGGGGCCGATAGTTAAAACGTCATTGGTTTCATAGAAGCTTAGTGCTGAGACGCCTTCCATTTCCCGGCAGACTTTCAGGCACAGACCGCACAAAATGCATTTGCCGGGATCCCGCGTGATAGTGGGATGGTTTTCGTCAATCGGCAGCGGTCTGGCCGGTTGGGTTTGATCATACTCGACGCCATAGTCACTGGCATAGCTGCGCAGTTCACAGTCATAGCGTTCTGTGCAGCCGCAGGCGAGGCAGCGGGACGCTTCCGCCATGGCGTTTTCATGATTCCATGTGGTGGACGATTCATCGAAATTCGTTTTCCGGATCTCTGGCTCCAGAACTGTTGCCTCCAAACGGTCTGCATGCTCTATGTCTTTGAATGTTTCAGCGGGCAGATCCTTCCATTTGCCCTTGGTCGAGGTGAAGGGTTCTTCTTTAACGGAGACAAAGCCGGTTCGCACAAATTCATCAATGGATGCTGCGGCAAGTTTGCCCGCGCCAATGGCGGCAATCGCAATGTCTGGGCCGGTGACGCAGTCGCCGCCGGAAAAAACCCAGGGCAGAGTTGTTTGCATGGTTTGCGGGTTGGCAAGCACATTACCCCTTTTATCGATTAAGGTCTTGTCTCCGATGCAGAATCCATCCACTGCCTGGCCGATTGCGGAGATAACCGTTGAAGCCGTAAGCGTAAATTCGGAGCCTTCCTGAGGCACAGGACGCCTTCTACCGCTTTGGTCAGGCTCGCCCAGGGTCATTTTCACGCAAGTCACTTGCAGGACGTTGCCCGATGCCGTGATTGAAACGGGTGCGGTAAGATACTGTATGTTGACGCCTTCTTCGATGGCTTCGTCAACTTCAATCGACTGCGCGGGCATTTCCTGGCGGGTGCGGCGATAGGCCACAATCACGTCTTTGACGCCTAAACGCACGGCACTGCGGGCCGCGTCCATGGCGGTGTTCCCACCACCGATGACAATAACCCGATTGCCAAGTTCCGGTTTTTCTCCACGCGCGAGTTTTGCTAGAAAATCCAGACCGGACATGACGCCCGGAGTGTCTTCTCCTTTTGCGCCCATAGATGTTGCTTTTTGCGCGCCCAGTCCCAGAAAAACCGCTTCAAAGTCGTCTCTCTTGAGCGATTCCAGAGTGAAATCCCGTCCAAGTTTTTTGTTGTAGAAAATTGTGACACCCAGATCGAGAATGCCTTGTATTTCTGCTTCCAAGTCTTTTTCAGGCAAACGGTAGTAGGGGATTCCCCATCGTAGCATTCCGCCTGCCGCTTCCTGCATTTCAAAAATCGTGACCGCATGTCCAAGGCGTCGCAAAAACCAGGCGGCGGTCAGTCCCGCCGGCCCTGCTCCGACAATGGCGATTTTATGTCCTGTGTCCGGAAGGCATATAGGTTTATAGGGTTCCATTTGGAAGGTGTCCCAATCGGCGACAAAACGTTTGATGCCATTGATGTTGACCGCGCCGTCCAGGGCGTTGCGGCGGCAGTCCGTTTCGCATGGATGGGGGCAAACGCGTCCGCAGACAGCGGGGAGCGGATTGCTTTCTTTAATCACGGCGAGCGCTTCCAGAAAGTTGCCGCAATGGACATGGTAGATATACTTCTGAATGTCAATATGCGCCGGGCAGCGTAAAACGCAAGGCGCGACACAGTCGCCCCAATGATGGCGCAGCAGTGCCTGAAGGTATATCTTTCGATAGTTGTGGAGAGCTTCAGATTGGGTGCGGATGATCATGCCGTCATCGACCGGCGTGGATGTCGCGGATACAAATCTTGTTTTGCCGCCATCGGTTAATTCTACAAAAGCAGCTTCAAAATTACTCGGGGGGCTGACACGTGGGTCATACCCCAGAGAGGGAATGTCGATTCCGTGAGAACGGGCAGCGTCGATGATCGTCAAGCCGCTGAGTGTCTCAAAGTCTTTTCCGTTAATATTTACTGTAATCATTAAAATAGATCCTTCCATTTCCTTGTATTGTTTTATCCGAAATCGGATCGGATTAATTTACCCTGAAACTAAAGCGAAGAAATCTCATCATGCAGTGTAAACGCCTGATCACAAATTTCTTTTTTACTGACCGTCAGTATAGGAAAAGCTCTCCGGCATGTCAATATAATTTGTTCTAAAGTTATGATGGCAGGAAATATTTATCCCGTGGGCAATGTGGATTTGATGATAAGTAGTAGTCTTACCAGATATTATTCGTAGCCTCGCGATATGTAAAAAGTAGCCAGATCGAAAAAAATGGTCATGCGCCTTTGCAGCTCAAAGGTCATGTAAAGATCGAGGTTTTTCTGCAAAGCGCCTTGAGCAAGAGCGACATCCCAGATATGCTTGCGAATTAGACTCAGCGCACTCAACACACCGCTAATTTTAACACCGGCTTTTTTTCTTTCCAATCCAAGTTTTGTATAAAAATTCTTAATGTGATCAACATCATAAGCATTACCAAGCCAGAGCGTAATCTGCGAAATGATTTTATCGCAAGTATTGTAAAGCGCCCGGATTTCCGAATTGCGATATTCTGCGGTCGAAGAATTCGTATGCATTTCTTCTATCCACTGATTAATCATTTTTTCCTTGTTTTTCAGGATGACATTAATCAGGCGTCTTGTCATTGAATTGGCGGCTTTAAGCGCGGGGAGTGTTGTGTCATTCCGATGTGCGATGGCGTCCAGAATCGCCCAGTAGTCTTTCTTACTTTTAACATAAGCTGTAAGCGCGCGTTTGTTGGAGCGAAAAGCCAAAGGCGGAATCTCGTTTATCCTAAAAAACCGCGCTTGGGCGCTGTCATCGCCTGCTGTAAGTCTCCCGCCGGTTTTTTCCACGACGAAAGTCAGAAAAAGCAGATCGCCATAAAAACGGCTTTTGTAGGAATCGACATCCAGCAGTCGGCTGACCCGGCCTCTGATGCCCGTTTCTTCCTGCAGTTCCCGTAACGCGGCTTCTTCGATATTTTCTCCTGCTTCCGCGAAGCCGGTCGGGAGGCACCAGTGGCCTTTAAAAGGCGGCCGGTCACGTTTGACCAGAAGAATCTTCCGTGAATCATCCACAATTGCCGAGACAACCGGTAGAGGATTATCGTAAAAAAAACAATGGCAATTGGAGCAGCAATCACGCAAAATATGGTCTTCCTTTTTTTTAGTGATTTGACCGCCGCAGTAGATGCAGAACTTTCGCTGTTTTTTCATAAGGGATCCTTTGACGTAAGAGGTTTTGCGCAAATGAAAATGGCGTCGTCCTTGCACATCGTGATGATGTTGCTTTCAGCGCCGATGTCTTGCAACTTGTGCAGAAGCTTATCCACGATATTTTTTTTGTGGGCGCCCGTTCCGAGTAGAAAAAATGGACTTTTGAACTGATAATAATCCATAAAGAAATAAATATCCCATGGTTGGAAAATAAGAGAATTTTTAAAATAAAATTTACGGACTTGGTTGAAAAACGGACGGAGCAGGTTTTCGCCATTTTCAGCAGAAAACTGCCGAAGGATGACTTCAATAGGCAGAGTATGATTATTCGTAAGCAGTTGATTCTCCATCAGAGTTTTTCTGGTGATCGAAATGAGTTCCTGCATATTGCACGGATCATGCGTAATCGTGATAAAGGTTCCGTCCTTTTTCAGAATACGGGCTATTTCCGGAATCATTTCTACAAAAAAATACAGGGCGAAACTGCAGATAATTAAGTCAAACGAAGCAACGGGGATTTTTTTTATGGAATGAACACCGGCTGACGAAAAGGTTCCCGAGTAACCCGACCGCCTGCATGCTTCAAGGAAGAAAGGTTCATATTCTGAAATGATATCCATGCCGGTGATGGTTGCTTCCCGGTGCAACCGTCCTTTCAAGGCTTCGGTAAAAGCGCCAAAGGCGCAACCCAGCTCTAAGACGTTGCGGCAGGATGAGAGATCAACCTGATTTAGGGCGGTAAGACGGATATCTTCTTTGTTGGATGAAAATTGACGAATGAGCGCTTCAATATGCTGATGCTTTTGCACATTACGGAATACCTGACGGATC
>ENA-UOWG01001505-UOWG01001505.1-activated-sludge-metagenome-genome-assembly--contig:-NODE-1505-length-22838-cov-5.699118_pt1 | contig 22838 bp, 34 predicted proteins | sample MGYA00238147_ERZ761563 | MGnify/ENA primary metagenome ERZ761563 (study PRJEB28884, sample SAMN05720216) | anaerobic digester metagenome | isolation source: active sludge of municipal... | reverse complement strand
CTACGTCTGCAGCCTGAGCGCGGACGAGATCAGGCAGTACCGGGGAACGCTCACCGAGCCGGGCAAGAACAGTCCTTATCGCGACCGTTCTGTCGAGGAGAACCTCGACCTTTTCGCCAGAATGAGGGCGGGCGAGTTTGCCGATGGCGCACACGTGCTCCGGGCAAAGATAGACATGGCGTCTCCGAACGTCACCATGCGCGACCCCGTCATCTACCGGATCAAGCGCTCCCCCCACTACCGGACCGGAGATGATTGGATCATATACCCCATGTACGATTTTGCCCACTGCCTTTCCGACTCCGTCGAGAACATCACGCACTCCATCTGCACCCTTGAATTCGAGAACAACCGTCCGCTCTATGACTGGTTCGTCAATGAGCTGATCGAGGGTCACAGACCCCAGCAGATAGAGTTCGCCCGTCTCAACCTGAGCTACACGATGCTGAGCAAACGCAGGCTCATCGAACTCGTCGAGGGTCATCACGTAAGCGGATGGGATGATCCGCGAATGCCCACCGTCGCCGGAATGAGGCGGCGCGGATATACGCCGGAGGCGATCAGGGACTTTTGTGCCAGGATAGGCGTTGCCAAGAAAGATAACCTTGTCGATATTGCCCTCCTTGAGCATTGTGTCCGGGATGACCTGGGTGAGCGCGCCCCGCGCGCCATGGCTGTCCTGAGACCTCTTCGGGTTGTCATCGACAATTACCCGGACGACAAAACGGAGGAGGTCGAGTGCGCCAATCATCCTCAGAAACCAGATATGGGGACAAGAAAGGTACCTTTTTCCAGGGAGATCTATATCGAAAGCGATGATTTCATGGAAGACCCGCCGAAAAAGTACAAACGCCTCGGTCCCGGCCGAGAGGTCCGCCTGCGGAACTGCTACATCATCAAGTTCGCCTCCATGGTAAAGGACGAGGCAACGGGCAGGATTACCGAGATCCATTGCACCTTCGATCCTGAAACGAAGAACGCGCCGCCGCCGGATGGCCGCAAGGTGGACGGCGTCATCCACTGGGTCTCGGTTCGTCACGCCCTGTCCGCACAGGTGCGCCTTTATGACCGGCTTTTCAAAACGGCGGACCCTGCTGGTTCCGAAGATGATTTCACGTCTCTTCTCAATCCCGATTCACTGGAGACGGTCTATCCCTGCTACGTTGAGGCCGGCCTCGCCGCTGCAAAGCCGGAGGACAGGTACCAGTTCGAGCGGCTTGGTTATTTTTGCGCTGACATGAAGGACACCGCGCCCGGCAAACCGGTCTTTAACCGGATCGTTTCGCTTCGCGATTCATGGGCAAAGATGACCGGTGAAGCAGGCCGGAAATAAGGGCGCCGCAGGGCAGTATCGAAAAAAACAGAACAATAAAAAATACAGGGGGAAGCTTGGATGATCCTGAAAAAAGGCTTTGACAACGAAAAGTATCTTCACGAACAGACGCAGGAGATACTGGAAAGGGTCAAAAGGTTTGACGATAAGCTTTATTTGGAATTCGGGGGAAAGCTTCTCTATGATTATCATGCCTCAAGGGTCTTGCCCGGTTATGACCCGAACGCCAAGATGCTCCTGCTCTCCGAGCTGAAAGACAAGGCGGACCTCCTGCTGTGCATATACGCCGGGGACATCGAGCGGAAGAAGATCCGAGCCGATTTCGGCATCACCTACGATGCGGACGCCCTTAAGCTGATCGACGAGCTGAGGGGCTGGGAGATAAATGTCCTGGGTGTGATAATTACGCGCTTCGATAACCAACCCGCGGCCGTTCACTTCAAGAACAAGCTTGAGAGGCGGGGCATCAAGGTGTACACCCATCGTTTTACCAGGGGTTACCCGACAGATGTGGACACCATCGTCAGCGATGAAGGTTACGGAGCAAACGAATATATCGAATCCGACAAGCCTCTCGTGATCGTCACGGGGCCGGGGCCGGGGAGCGGAAAACTGGCCACCTGCCTTTCCCAGCTCTACCATGATCATCATCGCGGGATACGTTCAGGTTATGCCAAATTTGAGACATTCCCGGTATGGAACCTTCCGTTAAAACACCCCGTCAATGTCGCCTATGAAGCTGCTACCGCCGACATCAAGGATTTCAACCTCATCGATCCCTTCCACATGGAGGCGTACGGGAAGATATCCGTCAACTATAACCGGGACGTGGAAGTGTTCCCCGTTCTGCAGAGAATAATGGAAAAGATCACCGGCGGCGAATCGTTCTACCGGTCACCAACTGATATGGGCGTCAACCGTGTCGGTTTCGCGATCACCGATGATGATGTGGTGAAAGAAGCCTCGAAGCAAGAGATCATCCGCAGGTACTTCCGGTACCTTTGCGAGTATGCCATGGGCTTTGCCGAAAAAGATACGGTCCAAAAAGCGGAGCTTTTTATCAAGGGTTTCAACCTTGTCCCCGAGCACCGCGAAGTTGTCATGCCCGCGCGCAACGCGGCCGAAGATGCACGCAGCAGCGCCAACAAGGGCAACGAGGGCATCTATTGCGGTGCCTCTATCGAACTGAAAGACGGGACAATCATCACGGGCAGCAACTCTCCCCTGATGCATGCCGCGGCAAGCCTCATCATCCACGCGATCAAGCATCTTTCCGGAATCCCCGGCCAGCTCACCCTCCTGCCGGAATACCTTACGGAATCAGTTCGCGACCTCAAAACAAGGATACTCAAGGAACGGTCCGTAAGCCTCGACCTCGAAGAGGCCCTCATCATTTTAAGCGTCAGCACTATGACAAACCCTGCCGCAAAGCTTGCCATCGAAAAGCTTAAGGATCTCCGCGACTGCGAAGTGCATATGACGCATATACCCACCCCCGGAGACGAAGCAGGCCTGAGGCGCCTCGGGGTAAACCTGACCAGCGACCCGAATTTTTCCACAAAGAATCTCTTCATTACATGAGATAGATGACCAACAAAAAGCTGTCACCGGTTTTTGTCTTCCTGGCCGGTCATTGCCTTTTTATTGGTTAATGCTTTTTTTATTACTTTAGGAGCCGGAACATGAAAAAAACACTGGTTATCATCATAGCGGTTTTTCTTTTCATATGCGGAGTCATCATCACAGACGCCCGCGCTGCGGGTAAAATGCTCTTTGTGTTCGCAAACGTGGAGGAAGGCAGGGGCATCCTCACCGCAAAGGATATGTTCATTGAACAATTAAGCCCTTTCGACAGGTCTTGCCGCACGAGGACGGACAAGAACGTATCGGAAAATGAATTCCTTGAGTTTATATCCAATAATGTTCTTTCATGGGAAAAAGATGAAGAGGACAGGCTGCGGCAGATCATCACGTCAATGGAACCGAAGCTCGAACGGTTCGCCTCTCTTTTGCCTGACAGGGTCTACCTTGTGAAGACAACCGGCAATGAAGAAGGCGGCGTTGCCTATTCCCGCGGCAACGCCATCGTTATCCCCGCCAGGCAGATAATGGGTGATGTGGTGTCCCTGTACAAATTGATCTCTCACGAACTCTTCCATATCATAACACGCCGGGACACACAGCTCCGTGATGAGCTTTACGAAACCATCGGTTTCAAAAAATGTCCTCAGTTCGAATTTCCCGTATCGTTGAGATCAAGGAAGATAACCAACCCCGATTCCCCCTTGAACGGCCACTGCATTCGCGTCAAGGCGGACAAGCAAAATCTCTGGGTCGTGCCGATCCTATACTCCAGCGTGGAAAAATACAGCAAAGCTCACAGCGAACATTTCTTTGACTACCTTCAGGTCGCCTTTCTCGCCGTCGCCAGGGACAATGGCCCGGGACGCAAGCCGACACCGATCAAGGGCAAAAAACCAAAGCTATATTCTGAAGACGAGCTTGGCGGATTCTATGAACAGATAGGGAAGAACACCGATTACACCATCCATCCCGAGGAAATACTCGCGGATAATTTCTCCTATCTCTTTTTCGGGATAACCGAACTTGAATCACCTCAGATCGTGGAGAAAATGAAGAGGGTGTTTGAGAAGAAAGGCAATAGGTGATGGGTCATTGGTTATGGGAAGAACAGTTTGAGTGTTTGAGTGTTTATGAAACGGTTTAAAAACATTAAGTCTTTTTTAGTTTTTCCTGTAGAAAAGGCTGAAACTGTTTTTCCTATTATCTCCCAGCCAAATTAAAAAGGCTGACCAAACCGGTCAGCCTTTTTAATTTGGCTGGGAGATAGGGATTTGAACCCCAATTCACGGAGTCAGAGTCCGTTGTCCTGCCGTTGAACGATCTCCCAATATCTTCTCTTACGGATACTATTCCGTCTTTTCTTCCGCTTTTTCTTCTACCTTTGACTCAGCCTTTTCTTCCGCTTTTGGCTCAGCCTTTGGTTTTCTCACCCTTTTCGGTTTTGCCTCTTTTTCGGTTTCTTTGGTTTCTTTGGCTTCCTTGGCTTCCTTGGCCGCTTTCTTTCTGGCCGGTGCCTTTTCAGCCTTTTCTTTTTCTTTTTTAGGTTTCGGTGCTTTCGCCTTCTTGGTCTCTTTTTCCTTGGCCTTTTCCTTTTCCGCTTCCTTCCTCTGTGTCAGTTCGATGATGGCCATGGGGGCGCTATCGCCCTTTCTCAGACCGATCTTGACAACACGCGTATATCCGCCGTTTATGGCGCCATAACGGTCACCGATATCGCTGAAAAGCTTCCTGACGACCTGTTTGTTCCTCAGGAACGCGAAAACAAGGCGCATGGAGTGCAGGTCTTTTCTTTTTGCAAGTGTGATGAGCCTGTCTGCCACTTTTCTCAGCTCCATCGCCTTCGGACCTGTAGTTTTTATGCTTTCATGATCGAACAGGGCATTGGCGAGGTTCATGAGCATGGCCCGCCTGTGGCTCTTCGATCGATTCATCTTCTTAACTCTGTTCTGATGCCTCATGGTCAACCCCTACATGTGATCTTTTTTCTTGAGTACCATCTTATCAAGGTCTTCCCTGGCGGGAAAACTATCTAATTTTAAACCAAGCCGAAGTCCCATGCAAGAAAGGATCTCTTTGATCTCGTTTAAAGATTTCCTGCCGAAATTCTTCGTCATGAGGATTTCCTGTTCCGTCTTCTGGACCAGCTCCCCTATATATTTAATATCCGCGTTCTTCAGACAATTTGCGCTTCTCACTGAGAGTTCCAGTTCATCGACGCTGCGATAAAGGTTCTCATTGAAATCAGGCTTTTCCTGACCCCTGTCTTCAATGGTGTCTGCTTCTTCGACCTCATCGAAATTGATAAAAATACGCATCTGCTCCTTGATGATCTTTGCCGCAAAGGATAACGCATCAAGAGGATCGACGCTGCCGTCCGTCCAGATCTCCATGGAGAGCTTGTCATAGTCGGTACGCCTGCCCACCCTTGCCTGGGTGACGTTATAGCTGACCTTCCTGATGGGCGAAAAGATCGCATCGATCGGGATGGTCCCGATGGGCTCATTTTCATCGATATTCTGCTCGGAAGGCTGGTAACCCCTGCCGAGCTTTGCCTTCATCTCCATATAAAGCTTCGCGTCGCTCGAAAGCGTGGCAATGTGGAGATCCGGGTTCACGACCTCCACTCCGCCTTCATGTGTTATGTCGGCCGCTTTCAGTTCGCGCTTCCCTTTTACATCGATCTTTAAAACTACGGGCCTATCGTCGGTCATTCTGAGCACAACCTTTTTAAGGTTGAGGATGATCTCCGTAACGTCCTCTTTCACGCCCCGGATCGTAGCGAACTCATGATCGACGGAATCGATCCAGACCGACGTTATGGCGGCGCCCATGATCGAGGAAAGAAGCACTCTCCGCAGGGAATTGCCGATCGTAATGCCGTATCCCCGCTCGAAGGGTTCGGTGGAGAACTTCGCGTATGCGCTCTCCTTTTTTTCAATCTCAATCTTGGTTGGCCTGATAAGCTCCTGCCAGTTCTTTTCAAACATAGGCATGTACCCTCCTTGGGGTAATAACTACCTTGAATAGTACTCCACAATAAGTTGCTCTTTAATGGGCATTGTAATATCTTCACGGGTCGGATAGAGTTTGATGGTGCCCTTCATATTATCCTTGTCAAGATCGATCCATGAGGGCACACCCCTTCGTACCACTGATTCGAGGGCATTTACGACACTTGGCATGCTTTTGTGCCTCACCTCGATCACATCGCCCACTTTTACCAGGTATGACGACGAGCTTACCGTCTTGCCGTTGACCGTTATGTGCTTGTGCGATACAAGCTGGCGGGCTTCCTTGCGTGATGTGGCAAAGCCGAAGCGGAAGACCATGTTGTCGATCCTTCTCTCAAGAAAAACAAGGAAGTTCGTTCCCGTGATCCCTTCTTTACGCTCCGCCATGGTAAAGAACCTGCGGAACTGTTTTTCACTGAGTCCGTAGATCCTGCGGGCGCGCTGCTTTTCCCTGAGCCGGAGACCGTATTCAAGGACCTTCCCCTTGGTGTCGACATGCTGTCCGGGCGGGTAGTTCCTTTTTTCTATGGCACATTTCTCAGTGAAGCAACGCTCACCTTTTAAGAAAAGCTTTATGCCTTCTCTGCGGCATAATTTGCATGATGGTCCGACATATCGTGACAATTCCTGCCTCCTTTAAACTCTTCTGCGTTTCGGCGGTCTGCACCCGTTATGGGGGATCGGTGTAATGTCCCTGATCAGGTGTATCTTGAGTCCCGCACTCTGCAGCGCCCTCAGGGCCGCTTCACGACCGGCGCCCGGACCTTTCACATAGACGTCAACCGTTCTGAGCCCGTGTTCCATGGCCTTTTTCGCCGCGTTCTCCGCCGCAAGCTGGGCAGCGAAGGGCGTGCTCTTTCTTGACCCCTTGAAGCCCACGACCCCGCCGCTTGACCATGATACGACATTGCCCTGCGGATCGGTGATCGTGATGATGGTATTATTAAAGCTCGACTGTATATATGCTCCACCGACGGGGATATTCTTTTTTATCTTTTTCTTTCCGCTCTTTCTGGTTTTCGCCATGTATGCACCACCTCGTCGTTATTTGCGTTTCATCGAAGTCTTCCGGGGGCCCTTGCGGGTCCTGGAGTTAGTCCTCGTCCTCTGTCCGTTGACGGGAAGGCTTCTTCTGTGTCTTAAGCCCCGGTAGCACCCTATGTCCATGAGCCTCTTGATGTTCATGCTCACTTCTTTTCTCAGGTCGCCTTCAACCTTGTATTCCCTCTCCAGAATGTCCCTGATCTTCGCTATCTCTTCATCCAGCAGGGTGTTGGTCCGCTTGCTCGGATCGATACCCGCCTGTTCAAGGATCCGCATCGACAGTGTTCTCCCGATGCCGTAAATATAGGTCAGGGCCACTTCGATCCTTTTTTCCCTTGGTATGTCAACACCAGCAATTCGTGCCACCTTTTGCCTCCTTAGCCCTGTTTCTGTTTATGTTTGGGGTTTTCGCATATGATCCTGACAACACCCTTTCGTTTAATGATCTTGCATTTGTCGCATCTTTTCTTGACGGAAGGCTTCACCTTCATACTATCCTCCTACTTGACCCGATAAATGATCCTGCCTCTTGTGAGATCATATGGTGAAAGCTCGACAACGACCTTGTCTCCCCTGAGTATCTTGATATAATGCATGCGCATCTTTCCCGATACATGGGCGAGCACTTTGTGCCCGTTGGGAAGTTCCACCCTGAACATCGCATTCGGCAGCGGTTCTATGACAGTTCCCTCTATTTCTATACCTTCGCCTTTTGGCATCTTTCCTCTAAATTTTACTTAGTATCACCGGACCGTTGTCTGTCACGGCCACAGTGTGTTCAAAATGAGCAGAAAGGCTTCCATCCTTTGTTGCGGCCGTCCATCCGTTCTGACCGATATACACATCGCTTTTACCCATATTAACCATCGGTTCAATGGCAAAAACCATTCCCGCTTTCAACCTCAATCCCGTTCCCTTCTCCCCGTAATTGGGCAGCTGGGGTTCTTCGTGGAGGCTGCGCCCGATGCCATGGCCAACAAATTCCCGCACCACTGAAAAACCCGCCTTCTCCACGTGCCGCTGGATCGCGTGCGAAATATCGTGGAGCCGGTTGCCTTCCCTTGCCTCTGAGATGCCCCGGTTCAAGGCATCCTGGGTGACCTCGAGAAGTTTGCGCGTGGATTTTGAAATATCTCCAACGGCATATGTCATTGCCACGTCTCCATAATAACCTTCATAAAGAAGACCGAAGTCAATGCTCACGATGTCGCTTTCCTTAAGCGTCCTCTCCGAAGGCATTCCGTGAACAACCTCATCGTTTACCGATATGCACAGGCAATAAGGGAACCCGTTGTATCCCTTGAATGCCGGCTTCATATTGCCTGTTTCTCTTATTTTATCTTCGCAGATCATTTCCAGCTCTATCGTTCTAACTCCGGTTTTTACAAAATCTTTAAGATATAGGAGAATCTCCATTGCCTTTCTGCTGGCAATCCTCATCTTCTCCATTTCCGCTTTTGTCTTTAAAAAGATCATTTCACAACTATCTGACCCTTTCCTTGCCCTGCTTTATCGAGCAAAGAACGGGTATATACCGGACCATGCCCTTTAAGCTATCTCCTCCCTTTGATCCTCTGGGATTTCTTTACCAGTCCGTCGTAGTGTCTCAGGATAAGATGGGACTCTATCTGCTGAATGGTGTCAAGGGCAACGCCAACCACAATGAGAAGAGCTGTACCGCCAAAATAGAAGGGTACGTTAAATTTCTTCACCAGCAACGTGGGTAACACGCATACAAATGAAATATATATAGCTCCTATAAAGGTGATTCTCGTCAGTATCTTGTCTATATATTCAGATGTCCTTTTGCCCGGCCTTATACCCGGGATGTACCCGCCGTATTTCTTCATGTTGTCCGCAACACTGTCTGGGTTGAAGACTATGGCGGTGTAGAAATAGCAAAAGAAAATAATGAATCCGATGTAAAAGACCTCGTGGAGAGCAGATCCAGGTGTGAACAGCTCCGCTATCTTCTTGGCATAAGGATGAGTGATAAAGTTCGATATCGTTGCCGGGAACATGATGATCGAGGACGCGAAGATCGGCGGGATAACACCGGCAGTATTAACCTTCAGCGGCAGGTGCGTCGTCTGTCCGCCCATCATTTTCCTGCCGACAACACGTTTCGCATACTGCACGGGGATCCTTCTCTGCGATGTCTCCATAAAGATAATAAAGGCGATAACGGCAAGCATCATCGCGGTTATGACCAGCACGACAAACCAGTTTAGCTCGCCCGAATTGACAAGGCTCATGGTGCCGGCAATGGCATTGGGCATCCTCGCCACGATGCCCGCAAAAATGATCAGCGAAATCCCGTTACCGATGCCCTTTTCCGTTATCTGCTCGCCGAGCCACATAATGAACGATGTCCCGCCGGTAAGCGTGATCATCGTCATGAGCCGGAAACTCCATCCGGGGTTGAAAACAACCGCTTCGCCGCCGGACCCGCGCATCTGCTCAAGACCTATGGCAATGAAGAGGCCCTGGATAAGACTTATGACGACGGTCCCGTACCGTGTGTACTGTGTTATCTTCCGTCTTCCCGCTTCGCCTTCCTTGGAAAGCTTTTCAAGGGTCGGTATGACAACGGTCAAAAGTTGTAAAATGATCGATGCGCTGATGTAGGGCATGATGCCGAGAGCAAAGATGGAGAGTCTCTCAAGGCCGCCGCCCGCGAACATATCGAAAAATCCCAGCAGGGTCCCCTTTGCGCGCTCGAAAATGCCTGCAAGGACATTCCCGTCAATACCCGGTGTGGGTATATGCACTCCCACACGGTATACCGCCAGCAGCGCAAGTGTCCAGATGATCCTGCGTTTCAGTTCGGGGATCTTTCCAATATTCTGGAAACCTCCCATCAGACGAGTACCTCCACTTCACCACCTTTGGCCTGTATCTTCTCGATGGCCTTCTGTGATGCCTTGTGGACCGATATCTTGATGGAAAAATCAATGTCTCCGACAGAGAGGAGTTTGATGCCGTCTTTCATCTTTTTTATGAATCCGGCCCTCAATATGTCCTCGATGCCGATCTTCTCCTTGCCTTTGAAGACTGCGAGGTCGCCAACATTGATGACTGCGTACTCCTTGCGGAAAGGGTTCTTGAAACCCCTCTTGGGGATCCTTCTCGTGAGGGGCAGCTGACCGCCCTCAAAGCTCTTTCCCTTCGTTCCGCCGCTCGTTGAGCGCTGTCCTTTATTCCCATAACCGGCCGTCGTTCCGAGGCCCGAACCGGTACCGCGGCCAACGCGCTTACGGCCCTTTCTCGATCCAGGGATTGATTTTAGGTCTGATAGTTTCATTTACCGAGCATCCTCCAGTACTGTAACAAGGTGTATCACCTTTTTTACCATGCCCCTGATCTCCGGCGTGTTCTTTACGGTCTTTTCCTGATTGAGCCTTTTGAAACCGAGACTTCTGACCGTTGCCCTCTGGTCTTCCGGGCACCCGATGAAACTCTTTGTCCATTTTATTTTGAGGTGGCCCATCTCAACCCTCCTCACCTTTTAATTTGCCCCTCTGCCTCAACGCCACATCCGGCGATTTAAGCTGCGAGAGACCCCTGATGGTTGCCTTCACCACGTTGTGATAGTTCCGGGAACCGTAACATTTCGTGAGAATATTCGTAATTCCCGCGACCTCGACAACGGCGCGGACTGCGCGGCCGGCGATAACGCCTGTGCCTTCGCGTGCCGGTTTCATGTATACCTGGCTCGTGCCGAACTTCGCCATTATCTCATGAGGGATGGTACCTTTATTTACGGGAACCTCTATGAGGCTTTTTTTGGCCCTTTCAACGGCTTTTCGTATTGCATCGGGCACTTCGTTGGCTTTACCAAGTCCGAAGCCGACCTTGCCATTACCGTCGCCGACGACAACGATGGCGCTGAAAGAGAACCTCCGGCCACCCTTGACGACCTTAGCGACACGGTTGATGTAGACAAGCCTGTCCTGCAATTCGAGATCGCCTGCGTCTATTCGCTTTCTTTCAACCAACACAACCTCCCGTTAAAATTTTAGCCCGGCCTCACGTGCCCCGTCGGCAAGCGCCTTGATCCTTCCGTGGTACTTGAAACCGTTGCGGTCGAAGACCACTTCTGCAATACCAAGCCCAAGGGCTTTTTTTCCGATCGCTTCACCGACCTTTTTGGCGGCTTCGCTGTTCCCGCCGCTCTTCAACCCGGCAAGTATCTCCTTATTGAGCGATGAGATCCCTGTAAGGACCCGCTGCTCAGAATCATCAACAAGCTGCGCGTAAATCTGTTTGATGCTTTTGAAGACCGTGAGCCTCGGCTTGGTCTTTGTACCCTGGATCTTCTTCCTTATTCTCCGCTTGCGTCTCTCGCGGGCCTCTACTTTGTCCTTTCTCTGCATACCGCTACTCCTTATTTCCCGCTTTTGCCTGCTTTCTTTCTCAGGACCTCATTCGCATATCTTATACCTTTGTTCTTGTAGACATCGGGTTTTCTCAGCGCGCGTATCTTGGCTGCAACCTGACCAACGAGCTCCTTGTCAATGCCCTGGACGGACAACTGCGTCTGCTTCTCCACCTGGCCGGTGATGCCCTGCGGGAGCGTGAACGTGATGGGATGCGAATAACCAAGGTAAAAAACGAAGTTCCCGCCCTGAAGTTCCGCACGGTAACCGATGCCGGCGATCTCAAGCTTCTTTTCAAAACCTTGCGAGACGCCGTCAACCATGTTGGCTATGAGGGTCCTCATCAGTCCATGATAACCCCTGATCGTCTTTTCTTCACTCGTGCGCTCGACCGTGACCGTCGTACCGTCAATGTTGAGCCTGAGCCCCGGCAGAAAGGGTCTATTGAGGGAACCCTTGGGACCGGTCACGAAGACCGTGCCTTCTTTGAGTTCCAGTTTCGTGCCCTGGGGTAATATAATGGGTTTTTTCCCTATCCTCGACATATGTACACCTCACCAGACCATGAGGAGGGGTTCGCCTCCAACCTTGTTCTTGATCGCGTTCCTGTCAGTCATGAGACCTTTCGATGTGGAAATGACAACGATGCCGATCCTTGACCTGAGCTTCGGCATATCGGCAACCTTGGCGTATACCCTCTTTCCCGGCTTGCTGATAGTCTTGAGGCCGGTGATAACGCTCTTGCTGTTCTCATCGTAGCTGATATAGACCTTGAGGAACTTCTTCCTTGTCTCATCGACAAAGGTCTTGTAATTCCTGACATACCCTTCTTCCTTAAGGATCTTCGATATGGAGAATTTCATATTCGAATAAGGGATGTCCACCGTCTCGTGACGCGCCGTGATGGCGTTGCGGATCCTCGTCATCATGTCTGCTATTGGATCAACCATACCCATCTTGCCACCTCACCAGCTTGATTTTAAAACACCGGGGATCTCGCCCCTCAGGGAATAGGACCTGAAACATACCCTGCACATCTGGAACTTTCTGATAAAAGCCCGGGGCCTGCCGCATACGGCGCACCTGTTGCGAACACGCACCTTGTATTTGGGCGCCCTCTTCGTCTTTTCTATCATTGCTTTCCTTGCCATTAAACTCCTCCGTCAACTCCTGAAAGGCATGCCCATGAGCTTTAAGAGCTCATGGCCTTCTTCATCCGTCTTTGCCGTTGTCGTGATCGTTATGTTCATGCCCCTGGTCTTGTCGATCTTGTCGTAATCGATCTCGGGAAAAAGAATCTGTTCCTTCAGCCCAAGGGTGTAATTCCCGCGTCCGTCGAAGGATTTCGGGGAAACCCCCTTGAAGTCCCTGACCCTGGGAAGTACGACCGTCACAAGCTTGCGGTAAAATTCGTACATCCTCTCTCTTCTCAATGTGACCATGCACCCCACGGACATCCCCTCGCGGAGCTTGAATGAGGCGATGGATTTCTTTGCCTTGGTGATAACCGGTTTCTGGCCGGTGATCAGCTTGACATCGTTGCTGGCCGCATCGAGAGCCTTGATGTTCTGCAGGGCTTCGCCAAGACCGATGTTCACGGTGATCTTCACGATCTTTGGCACTTCCATGATGTTTTTATATTGAAACCGCCTCATCAGCGCCGGTTTCGCTTCTTTTTCGTAGAACTCAAAATAGGATGTTTTCAACGACTGCCTCCCGCTCACTTATCAATGACCTCTTGACACTTTTTACAGAAACGGACCTTCTTTCCGTCTTCAAGGATCTTCGTGCCGGTCCTGACGGGTTTCGTGCACTTTTCGCAATATATCATGACGTTCGAGACGTGAATGGAGCTCTCTTTCTCCATGATGCCGCCCTTTGCCTTCTGGCTTGGCTTCATGTGCTTCTTCACCATGTTCACTTTCTCGACGATCAATCTGTCCTTTTTTCTGTTGATCCTGAGGACCTTTCCGGTCTTTCCCTTGTCTTTCCCGACCGTCACCATCACAAGGTCATTTTTCTTGACGTGATAAAGCTTTTCCATTTCTACCTCACACAACCTCGGGCGCAAGCGACACGATCTTCATGAACTTCTTCGCCCTCAGCTCCCTGGCGACAGGCCCGAAGATGCGCGTGCCTACCGGCTCATTATACTGGTTTATAATCACGGCCGAGTTCTCATCGAACTTCACGTAGGAACCGTCGACCCTTCTGATCTCCTTTTTCGTCCTGACGATAACGGCCTTTACCACCTCGCCTTTTTTCACCTTCGAATTGGGGATCACCTCTTTAACGGAAGCCACAATGATATCTCCCACCGTTCCGTAGCGTTTTCGTGATCCACCAAGCACCTTGATGCATCCCAGTTTCTTCGCGCCGGAATTGTCGGCCACTTCGAGCTTAGATCTCTCCTGAATCATTTGCCACCTCGTTCTTGACCTGGAAGAGCTCTTCGTGTCGGACGATCTCTTTCACCAGCCAGCGTTTGTCCTTGCTGAGAGGCCGTGCCTCGACGATCAATACCCTGTCGCCAGCTTTGCTTGAATTGTTCTCGTCGTGCGCTTTGTACCGCAGTTTCCTCTTGATGAATTTGTGATACTTCGGGTGCTTGAGGAACTTCTCGACCTCGACCACAACCGTCTTGTCCATCTTGTCCTTGATGACCCTACCGACCATCTTTCGCTTGTTTATTTCGCGTTTAGCTTCCATGGGAACCTCTTTAAGCCTTTAATTCCTTTTCACTCAGGAAGGTTTCTACCCTGGCGATGTCTTTTTTCAACAGGACCATGCGTGCCGTATTCTCAAGCTGTCCCGTTGAATGCTGGAATCTTAGATTGAACAGCTCTTCCTTGAGATCTTTTTCCTTTTTCAGCAGTTCTTCTCTCGTTAGTTCCTTCAGGTCTCTCGCTTTCATTATTCCTCACTTCTCGCGATAAACTTGGTGCCGATGGGAAGTTTGAAGGAAGCGATCCTCAGCGCCTCGCGCGCCTTGTCTTCGGGAACGCCGGTGATCTCATAGAGGACCCTGCCGGGTTTCACTACGGCCACCCATCCTTCGCTCGGCCCTTTTCCCTTTCCCATCCTGGTCTCGGCAGGCTTCTTCGTTATGGGTTTATCGGGGAATATCCTGATCCAGACCTTTCCTGTTCTTTTGACATATCTTGTAAGGGCGATACGGGCCGCTTCAATCTGGCGGGATGTTATCCATCCGCCCTCCGTGGCCTGAAGCCCGAAGTCGCCGAAACTGACCACATTTCCGCGATGCGCAACACCCTTCAGGGTGCCTTTCTGCTGTTTTCTATATCTTACCCTCTTTGGTGCAAGCATTACCGAGCCTCCTGAAATACTTCTCCTTTAAATATCCAGACCTTTACACCGATTACGCCGTATTTTGTGGAAGCAACGGCGTATCCGTAGTCTATGTCTGCACGGATGGTTTGCAGGGGTACCCTGCCTTCACGATACCATTCAGTCCTTGCCATTTCCGCTCCCGCGAGCCTGCCGGCGCACATGGCCTTGATCCCTTTGGCACCGAATTTCAATGCCTGCTGCACGTTCTTTTTCATGGCCCGTCTGAATGAAACCCTGCGCTCGATCTGTAACGCCACGTTCTCGGCAACAAGCTGCGCGTCCGTTTCGGGCCTTTTCACTTCCGTGATGTTAAGTATCACCTCTTTATCGGTGATCCGCTGCAGTTCCCTTTTCAGGTTCTCCACCTCGGCGCCCTTGCGTCCGATCACGAGACCGGGCCTTGATGTGTGTATGTTTATCTTTGCGCGTTTGTCTTTATTGGCAGCACGCTCTATCTCGATCTTTGATATACCGGCCTGGTACAGTTTTTTCTTAAGAAAGCGCTTTATGACCAGGTCCTCGTGGAGGAACTTGGCATAGTTGCGTGCCGCGAACCACTTCGAATCCCAGGTCTTGATGACCCCGAGCCTGAAACCTGTTGGGTTTGTCTTCTGACCCATTTAACCTCCGAGTTTATGCTTCATCTAAGATGAGCGTTATATGGCTCATTCTCTTGCGTATCTTTGTCGCGCGCCCCATTGCCCTGGGCATGAAACGTTTCATGACCGGGCCGCCGTCAACCATGACCGTCTTGATGTACAGGTTGTCTATGTCGACATATTTTTTCTGCCTGGCATTGGCTATTGCGCTGTCAAGGAGCTTCTTCAGAATAAAGGCGCCTTTCTGCGGCATATAAGTCAAAAGCCCCGAGGCGTCGTTGACGTTCTTTTCCCTTATAAGGTCGGCAACGAGCCGCACCTTACGCGGGGATATACGTATCATTCGGGTTCTGGCCTTGATTTCCATAATTATTAATCCTTTTTCTTTGCCACTTTCGATTTTCTGTCGCCTGAATGACTGTGGAAAGTCCTTGTCGGGGAAAACTCACCGAGCTTATGGCCGACCATTTCTTCCGTCACGAAAACAGGTATGAATTTCTTCCCGTTATGGACTGCGAAGGTGAGTCCTATAAAATCAGGGGTGATCGTCGAACGGCGTGACCAGGTCTTTATGACCTTTGAGCCCTTGATCTCTTTGGCCTCATCGACCTTCTTTGCTAACTTTTCCTCTAAAAATGGCCCTTTCTTAAGAGAACGTGCCACGAAAACCTCCTAACCTCTGAGTTTGATGATGAACTTGTCTGTACGTTTGTTCTTCCGGGTCTTTTTGCCCTTGGCCAGCTGTCCCCAGGGGGAGCAAGGATGCCTGCCGCCTTTCGATCTTCCTTCACCGCCACCCAGAGGGTGATCGACGGGGTTCATGGCGGTGCCTCGAACCGTCGGCCTCACGCCGAGCCATCTTGGCTTTCCCGCCTTGCCGACGGTGATGTTCTCGTGATCGATATTGCCGACCTGACCGATCGTTGCCATACAGGTCAGGTTCACGAGCCTTACGCCGCCCGAAGGAAGTCTCAGATGACCGTACTGCCCTTCTTTTGCCACGATCTGGGCATAGTTTCCCGCGCTCCTTGCAAGCTGCCCGCCCTTGCCGGGTTTCATCTCGATATTGTGGACAAAGGTTCCCAGCGGGATATATTTCAAGGGAAGGGCGTTGCCTTCCTTTATTTCCGTATCCGGTTTCATGCTTGAAACCACCGTATCTCCGGCCTTGACGCCGAGAGGAGCGATGATATAACGTTTCTCACCATCCGCATAATGAATAAGGGCGATGTTCGCCGAACGGTTGGGGTCATATTCTATCCCTGCAACCTTTCCGGGGATCTCGAACTTGTCGCGCTTGAAATCGATGACACGAAGGCGCCTCTTGTGCCCGCCTCCGATGTGCCTGGTGGTTATCTTTCCGCTGTGGTTCCTTCCGCCTGTCTTCTTTACTGACTTCAGCAGGGATTTTTCCGGTTTGTCCTTCGTTATCTCGTCGAAGGTAAGACCGCTCATGAAACGCCTGCCGGCGGATGTTGGCTTATATTCTTTCACGCCCATTACGCACCCTCAAAAATCGTGATTTTATCTTTCGGACCGAGCTTGACGATGGCCTTTTTCCAGTCTGACCGTTTTCCCGCGAAGCGTCCCAGCCGTTTTTTCTTTCCTTCCATGTTGGATACATGGACATCAAGTACCTTGACCTTGAAGAGCTTCTCGATCGCCTTTTTTATCTCTATCTTGTTTGCGCTCCTTTGTACCTCGAAGATATACTGGTTCCCAACTTCCTTGAGGAGCGTGCTTTTCTCTGTTATGATGGGCCTCAGGATGATGTCATATTCGTTCATGATGCCAGCACCTCTTCAACTTTCTTCAGCGCTTCGAGTGTCATTATGAGCTGATCGTGGCGGATTATGTCGTAAACGTTCAGCCCTTCCACTCTCAACACCTTTACGTAGGGGATGTTCCGTGCCGATTTCTCCACCGTCTCATCCTTCTGGTCGATGATGAAAAGGGGTTTGGTCAGGCTCAATGTCTTGACAATGCCGAAAAAGGTTTTTGTACTGATGTCGGACAGTTCGAGCTTGTCGAGGACCTTCATGTTTGAAGCGGTGTTCCTTACCGTAAGTGCGGACCTGAGCGCGCTTCTCCTGACCTTTTTCGGTACAGAGTATGAATAGTCCCTCGGCTGTGGCCCGAACGTGGTGCCGCCGCCCACCATGACCGGTGACCGTGACGACCCGCGCCGTGCCTGGCCTGTCCCTTTCTGCTTGTAGGGCTTGCGGCCGCCGCCGGAAACTTCCGTCCGTCCCTTTGTTTTGGCAGTTCCCCTTCTGCGGTTCGCGAGCTGCATCTTCACTACGTCATGTATGAGATGCTGTTTCACTTCGCAGTTGAAGATCTCGTCCTTTAATTCTACTTCTCCAACCTTTGCACCCTGTATGTTCAACACGTCTGTAACTGCCATAACCTGCTCCTAAGATTTGATCTCCACATCGACACCTGCCGCCAGTTCGAGCTTCATCAGGGCATCAACCGTTTGCTGTGTGGGATCGACGATGTCCATTAATCTTTTATGTGTACGGATCTCAAACTGTTCCCGTGATTTCTTATCGATGTGCGGCGATCTCAAGACTGTAAATTTCTGTATCCTTGTCGGTAGCGGGACCGGTCCGATAACTTGCGCACCCGTCTTTTTGGCCGCATCGACAATCTCTTTCACGGATTGATCAAGCAATCTGTGATCAAATGCTTTCAGGCATATCCTGATTCTCTGCCGCATTGTAATTCCCCTTTATTCAATTATCTCGGTGACGACGCCGGCACCGACTGTCTTGCCGCCCTCACGGATGGCGAAACGGAGTTCCGTCTCCAGTGCGATGGGGGTGACGAGCTCGACGGACAGTGTCACGCTGTCGCCGGGCATGACCATCTCCACGCCCTCGGGCAGTTTTGCCACACCGGTCACGTCGGTGGTCCTCAGGTAGAACTGGGGACGGTACCCGGAGAAGAAGGGTGTGTGGCGCCCGCCCTCTTCCTTGTTGAGGATGTACACCTTGCCCTTGAACTTCGTATGGGGGGTGATGGAACCGGGCTTGGCTATGACCTGGCCGCGCTCCACCTCGTCCTTCTTGGTGCCGCGCAGGAGGAGGCCGACGTTGTCGCCCGCCATGCCGGAATCGAGGATCTTGCGGAACATCTCCACGGAGGTGGTGACGGTCTTTGCCGTGGGACGGAAGCCGATGATCTCGACCTCGTCGCCGGGCTTCACCACGCCCCTCTCTATCCTGCCGGTCACGACGGTGCCGCGGCCGGAGATGGTGAAGACGTCCTCGACGGGCATGAGGAAGGGCTTGTCGGTGTCGCGTGCCGGTTCCGGTATGTAGGCATCGACGGCCGCCATGAGCTCGTATATGCTCTTGCAGTCCGGGCAGTTGGGGTCGCCGCAGCCGTGCTCCAGGGCCTTGAGGGCGCTCCCCTTGATGATGGGGATGTCGTCGCCGGGGAACTCGTACTGGGTGAGGAGCTCGCGGAGCTCCATCTCGACGAGCTCGATCAGTTCGGGGTCGTCGACCATGTCCGTCTTGTTCAGATAGACGACGATGCAGGGCACGCCGACCTGACGGGCGAGCAGTATGTGCTCACGGGTCTGGGGCATGGGGCCGTCGTTGGCTCCCACGACCAGGATGGCGCCGTCCATCTGCGCCGCGCCGGTGATCATGTTCTTGATGTAGTCGGCGTGGCCCGGGCAGTCCACGTGGGCGTAGTGGCGGTTGTCCGTCTCGTACTCCACGTGCGCCGTGGCGATGGTGATGCCCCTCTCCTTCTCCTCGGGCGCCTTGTCGATCTGGTCGAAGGGGATCCAGTCGGCCATACCCTTCTGGGCAAGACACCTGGTGATGGCGCTCGTCAGGGTGGTCTTCCCGTGATCTATATGTCCGATGGTTCCTATGTTCACATGTGGTTTCGTCCGTTCAAACTTTTTCTTACCCATAGAGGACCTCCGTCACAAATTTATCTTTTCTTTTTAAACTCTCTAATATGTTTGATGGTACGGGATGGTAATGGAAGAACTCCATATTGGAGTAACCGCGTCCCTGCGTCAATGATCGAAGCTGGGTGGTATAGCCGAACATCTCGTCGAGAGGGATATGGGAAAGGACATGTTTGAAGCCATTTCGTTCCCCTACCTCAAGGACCCTTCCCCTGCGCGACGTGGCGTCCCCGATCACCGCGCCCATTGCCTCCTGCGGTGTGTGGATGTCAACTTTCATGATAGGTTCAAGAACCACGGGGTTCGCCTTCGACACCGCCTCTTTCACGGCGATGGATCCTGCGAGCTTGAATGCCAGCTCCGAGGAGTCTACATCGTGAAAAGAACCGTCGATGAGCTCCACCTTTACATTAATGAGCGGGTAGCCCAGGTAGACGCCCTTTTCCAGCGCTTCCCTGATGCCCGTCTCTATGCTGCCGATATATTCTTTGGGTATTGCCCCGCCTATGATCTTGTTCTCGAAGACAAAATCGGCTCCGTCGTGGGGGGCTATGTTGATCACGACATGGCCATACTGCCCCCGGCCGCCTGACTGTTTTATGTATTTTCCCACAGCCGATGCAGGCCTGGTAATGGTTTCACGATAGGCGACCTGCGGAGGCGAGGTGACCATTTCAAGGTTATGCTCTCTCTTGGCCCGGTCCATGATGATCTCGAGATGGAGTTCGCCCATCCCGGAGAGGATCACTTCGCCCGTTTCGCTGTCAAGCCTGACCGTGAGTGAAGGGTCTTCGACCGTATATTTATTGAAGACCAGCCACATCTTCTTCAGATCGTCCTTTTTCTTGGGTGTGATGGCACAGGATAAAACGGGTGACGGTATCTCGATGGTCTCGAAGACGACATCGTGACCGTTGGATGTAAGGGTATCTCCCGTTACGGCGCCTTTCAGTCCGACAATGGCACAGATATCGCCCGCGCTGACCCTCTTCACGTCCTCACGCTTGTTGGCGTGAAGCCTGAGGATCCTTCCTACGCGTTCTGTCTTGTCCCGCGAAGTGTTCGTTACGGTATCGCCCGCCTTGATCTCGCCGGAATAGACACGGATGTAGCTCAAATGGCCGACGAAGGGGTCCGTCATGATCTTGAAAACAATGGCGCTCATGGGCTCGTCTTCGACGCCCTTGAGGCTCAGCTCTTCGCCTTGCGAGGTCCAGCACTGGTAAGGTGAAACATCGTCCGGTGACGGCAGGTAATCGACAATGGCATCGAGCAGGGGCTGAATGCCCTTGTTCTTGAAGGCGCTGCCGCAGAGAACAGGCAGGATCTTCCCTTCAAGTGTTCCTTTCCTGATCACGCTTTTGATCATATCGTTGGTGATCTGTCCGCCCTCGAGGTATTGCGCCATGAGATGGTCATCTATTTCCGATAAGGTCTCGAGCATCGACTCTCTGAGTGCATGGACCTTGTCCCTGTACTCCCCGGGAACTTCTTCGTCCGCGCAGTCAAGACCCAGGCGGTCTTTATCGTACCTGTTCATTTTTTCTTCAATAATATCGATAACCCCGATAAATTCATCACCGTTCTTGAGGGGTATCTGAAGCGTAAGAGGGTTTGCCCGCAAAATGTCACGCATCATGGCGGTGCATTTGTCGAAGTCCGAACCCGGCCTGTCCATCTTGTTGATAAAGCCTATGCGGGGAACTCCGTACCTGTCGGCCTGTCGCCAGACGGTCTCCGACTGAGGCTCCACCCCTTCGACTCCCGAGAAAAGCGCGACCGCACCGTCAAGGACCCGAAGGGACCTTCCGACTTCGATGGTGAAATCTATGTGTCCCGGGGTGTCGATGATGTTGATCCGGTGGTCCCGCCAGAAACAGGTGGTTGCCGCAGCCGTGATAGTGATGCCGCGTTCCTTCTCTTCCTCCATCCAGTCCATCGTCGCGGCGCCGTCGTCCACCTCGCCGATCCTGTTGTTGACCCCGGTATAAAAGAGGATCCTTTCCGTTGCGGTTGTCTTCCCCGCATCGATATGCGCCATGATCCCCACATTTCTTACTCGATTGTTCATTGTAAACCTGTTACCACCTGTAGTGGGCGAAAGCCTTGTTGGCCTCTGCCATCTTGTGGGTGTCCTCTCTCTTCTTGACCGCGCTCCCCTTATTGTTGTAAGCGTCGATCAACTCTCCGGCGAGCCTTTCCATCATTGTCTTTTCCGCCCGCGCACGGGAATAGCGGATGAGCCATCTGATCCCCAGAGAGAGCTTCCTGTTCAGTCTGACCTCTACAGGTACCTGGTAGGTGGCGCCGCCGACGCGCCTTGCTTTGACCTCAATTTCCGGCTTGATGTTGTCGAGGGCCTTGTGGAACACCTTGAGGCCTTCCTCTTTCAGCCGCTCTTCGATGAGGCTTATCGCGCCATAGACGATCCCCGACGCCGTGCTCTTCTTGCCGTCGAGCATCACGCAGTTGATGAGGCGCTGCACCATCATGTCATTGTACTTCGGATCGGGCAGTTTTTCCCGTTTCGATATATGTCCTTTGCGTGGCATTTCTTATGCTCCCTTATTGTTTCGGTTTCTTTGCCCCATACTTGGACCTGCTTTTCTTCCTGTTCGCAACACCGCTCGCATCGAGTGACCCCCTGATTATGTGGTAGCGCACACCGGGTAAGTCTTTCACCCTGCCGCCCCTGATGAGAACAACGGAGTGCTCCTGCAGGTTATGGCCGATACCGGGGATATATGTCGTCACCTCAATGCCGTTCGTAAGCCTGACACGGGCAACCTTGCGCAATGCCGAGTTCGGTTTTTTAGGCGTTGTCGTGTAGACCCTGACGCAAACACCCCTCTTTTGCGGGCAGTTCGTAAGGGCCGGAGAAGAACTCTTCTTTTTGACAGCTTCTCTCCCAAGCCTCACTAATTGGTTAATAGTAGGCATCAATACCTCCAAAAAAATAATCCCTCATTACATGAAGGGATACAGGTCAAAATGGCGAAAAAAGCAGAGCAATAATAAACGATTACCCCTTCAATGTCAAGAGTTATTTACCTTATATCCAGGAAAAAACGTCTCTCCTTCGGGTCTTTCGTGGTGCTAAAAAATAAAAAAATGCCTGAAAAAAGGGGGCAGCCTCCTTCATTTATTTGCAACTAATAGATATCATTAATAAAAAAAGTGGATTATTTTTTCTGCCCCTCCATTTCCGGCGATGATGGAGGATAAACCATATATAGATGCTACACAGGCTTGTGAACGATATTACAAAAAAAACTTGACTTTCTTCGGCTGAGTATACTAATTTTCAAGTCACATTCGGGTTTAACAATCAAAAAGGGGAGGTAATCCATAATGTCCGAAGATACTAAGGTATTCGGTATGTCCGCGAACGCAGGCAGGTGGGTATTCGTTATCCTTGGCATGATCATCAACCTGTGTCTCGGTGCGGTTTACGCATACAGCGTGTTTAAAGGACCTCTTGAAAAGCTTTTCAACGCAACGGCAAAGCAGGGTAACATGCCCTTTATGGTTTTCATTGCAGTCTTTGCTCTTTTCACATTCCTGGCAGGAAAATTCATTGACAAGCTCGGACCCCGTATCGTT
>ENA-UOWG01001503-UOWG01001503.1-activated-sludge-metagenome-genome-assembly--contig:-NODE-1503-length-22863-cov-4.247764_pt1 | contig 22863 bp, 20 predicted proteins | sample MGYA00238147_ERZ761563 | MGnify/ENA primary metagenome ERZ761563 (study PRJEB28884, sample SAMN05720216) | anaerobic digester metagenome | isolation source: active sludge of municipal... | reverse complement strand
CAGATCGTGGCCATCGGCGAAATGCTCGCCCGCGCCGACGAGCACAGCCTAATCATGGTCGACGAAATCATCGTGGGGACCAACCCCAGGCAGGGGGCCGCGCTCGCACAGGCGATCCTCGAAGCGCTTATCGATACGGGCTGCGCGCTCGTGGTCACGACCCATTACCCGGAGCTCAAGGAGCTCGCGGCCGCAGACCCGCGCTTCGAAAACGCCTCGGTCTCGTTCGACCTCGACACGCTGAAGCCGACATATCTACTGAAAACCGGCCTGCCCGGGGTGAGCTACGCGCTCGAGATCGCGAGCACCTACGGCCTCTCCCCCTCGATCATCAACCGGTCCAGGGGCCTCCTCGACGGCCGCGACATCAGCGTCGAGTCCCTGATCGAGAAGATCCAGGAGCACCGGAAAAAGATGGACCAGGAAAACGACGCGCTCCAGGCCCAGAAGGAGCAGATCGAGGCGTTCAGGCTCGAGCTCGCCGAGAGGGAAAACGAGCTTCGGAGAAAGACCTCCGAGCTCAAGCACAAACAGGGGATTGAATTCCTGAGGGAGCTGCAGAAGCACCGCGACCAGGTCGCCGCGCGCATACGGGAGCTCCAGCAGGCCGGGCTCAGGGAGAGCGGTAAAATCCAGGAGGAGATCATCGAGCGGGAAGCGGAGGTCTCTGAAAAGCTGTCAGGGCTCGCCGAAGAGCGCTTCAGCGGAACATACGGCGAAGCAGACCCGGGCAGACTGAAAAAGGGTGACGCAGTGTTCGTGGTCCCGCTCGAACAGGAAGGAGTAATCGACGAAATCGACCACGGTTCAGGGAAACTCACCGTGGTCCTCGGCGGGACCATACGGACACAGATAAAGATCGGCGAGATCATGGTGCCGCTGCGAAAAACCGCGGCAAAGAAGAAGGCGCGCGAGGAAAAGAGGAAAGAGCCCGTGGTGGAGAAGGCCATACCTCTCACGGTCCAGACCAGGTACAATACGATCGACCTGCGGGGCAAGAGGGTCGAGGAGGCGCTTCGCGCGCTCGATGCAGGCCTTGATTACATGTCGCGCACCGGCATTTCGAGCGCGGTCATCATCCACGGCCATGGAACCGGCGCGCTCAAGGAAGCGGTGCGAACGGCGCTCAGGACATCCCCCTACATCGCAGATTTCAGGCCGGGAGATTACGGCGAGGGCGGAGACGGCGTGTCGGTGGTCATCCTTCGCTGAAGATCGCGGCCGGCGGCGTCATTCCTTTACCGTGTAGGTCTTGATCAGGTAGTTGTATATGGTGGCCAATGCCGGATCTGACGGGCCCTCGATATCCGCATTATACAGGACATCACCCCTGTCTTTTTTAAACCAGTTGAACATCCTCTGGCCCGCATCTTTCGCGTCTTTGGAGAGGTGGCATAATCTCACGAGCTTCTTCATCTCGTCGCGCGCCATGAATATCCTGTACTTGTTTATTCCGATCATGAAATAGGAACCGTCTTTACCTTCGGTAACATCGACCGAAAATTTGTCCAGTGGCGCGGTCCTCATGGGGATTGTCGAGGGCCGGGCCGCGGCTTTTTTCGCCTTCTCTGCCGCTTTCTCTGCGGATTTTTCCAGCGCCTTCTTCTGGCGGACCAGAGCTTCTCCCTGGCTCACCAGGGCCTTGACTCCGGCCTCGTCGAGGCCCTTGCACACGACCATGAGCTGCGCGATCAACGCCTTTTTCGCATCGCTCCAGGGGGCCGATTTCCCTGCCGCGGGCTTTTTCGCCGGATTCGTCTTCTGCCGGGATTTTTTTGCAGCGCCCTTTTTTGCGGGCTTTTTAACCGGGGATCCTTTTTTCTGTGGCATCGCGCACCTCCATATGGTCAACAGAAAATACACCGAACAATAAAAATAGCAATAAAAAAATCGGGAACCGGCACGCACCTGCGAGGGTCAAATCGTCAAAAAGATTGAAAATAAGGAGTGCAAACATGAAAAAGAAATCAGTACTTGCGGTAATAGCCGCGGCAATCATAACCGGCGGCCTTGCTCTGGCCCCGGCCGCAATCAGCGCGGGGGAAAAATACGCCGAAAGGGGACGGGGATTCCACGGACAGGGCATATGCAGGCCCTTCGGGCACCTTGACCGTCTCCAGTATCGTCTCGGACTGACGGATGAGCAGGTGGAAAAAATTTTCAGGATTGACCAGGAGTACCGGGAGAAGTATTTTAAGAACAGAAAGAGTTTCGAGGCAGTTGAGAACCTGAGGCTCGAGCGTGAAAAGGCCGTCGAGGACGTGCTTACCGACAAGCAGAAAGAGCGCTACAGGGAATTCAGGGATTTCAGGAAAGACCGGTCCAGGGGCCATCACAGGTTCGACGGATACGGATGTCCATACGGCAGATAAGGCAACCCTAAAGGCAGTCACACCCCTCCCTTGAGGGGAGGGGCCGGGGGAGGGTGATTCACAAGTATTTAATAACTACAGTGTGTGTTTCACCCCCACCCCGCCTCCCCCATCAAGGGGGAGGGAATAAAAGGAGCATTTATGAAAAAATTTCTTCTCATAATTTTCGGTTCACTACTCGTCGCCTCGATGTGGGCATCGTCGGCAGATGCGAGACACGAAGAGCGCAGGTCGAGACATGGGCAAGAGGAAGAATATGCGGATGAAGGCCATGGTAACCGCGGGCATATGCGGGGGCAGATGTGTTTCGGCGATCCCGATCGCATGAAGAAAAAAGTCGGCCTCTCTGACGAGCAGATAAAAAAAATCGAGGAGATCAACCTCAAATTTCACAAGCAGCTGCTCGAGAAGCGCGAACAGATACAGCCCAGAAACCTGAAACTGAGGCGGCTCCTCCTCGAGAAAGAGATTGATTTGGACGACGTCGGCGAACTCCTCAGGGAGGTTTCCGGGCTGGAAGCGGAAATACGCCTTGACCGCATCAAGCACCGGATCGAGATCGAAAAGCTACTCACCGAAGACCAGAAGAAAAAAATGAAGCGTGAAATGAGAAGGGACAGAAAGGACAATGACTGAAACCGAATTTGCCAGGATCGTCCATGACACCAAGGCGGTCGTCCTGTCTGCGGTCGAGAAACACCTGGCCGGCCGTTTCTACCACGCGATCGACGACGTGGTCCAGGAAACGTACCTGAGGGCATACCGGAGCCTGGCGAGCGACAAGTTCAGGGGGGATTCGGCGATTTCGACATGGCTGTACTCAATCGCGCGCAACGAGTCCCTCAGGATGAATGAAAGGCTCATCCGGGAAGAGGAAAAGTTCAGGAAATCCGTCGAATCCTTCAAAGAAGACGACGGCCGCGGGGATTTCGGAGAGGAGGACATCCAGGAATTTCTCGCATTCATAAAGCTCCTTCCGGAAAAATACCGGGACGTGCTCGACCTTGTCTCACAGGGACTTTCGGAAAAGGAAATCGCGTCCCGGCTTTCAATCAAAACAGGGACGGTGAAGTCAAGAGCGTCCCGAGGGAGGGATCTCCTGAAAAAAATGTACCAGGAGGGCGCATCATCATGAAAGAAAACAAGAACATCATGCGAAACGAGATACAAAAAAGGCTCGATGACGAAACGTGGGACTTTCGCATCGCAGGCGCGGTGATGGAAAAGCGAAAGCGCGGCAAATTCAGGCTCGCGTACGGCCTGTCTTTTTCGAGTTTGGCCGCTGCGGCCTCGCTTTTCATAATAATGTCCACGTTCATTAACGGCGGGCAGCAGTCCCTGCGGTATGACAGCTTCATATCGGAACAGGTCAGGGGAACCTACGGGACGGTATTCGCATCCTCGGCTCCGACGACCGACTACTCGCCCGATGACGATATGCTTTCTATGCAGAGCATCGACTCAACGATCGACGACGCCCTGGCCATGAGGTAGTCATTCGGGAATCCCGACGATCACCGCTGCATTGACCAGCCGCAGCGACGATGAGATGCCCAGGGCGCTCTGGTACCTTCCGAGAAGCGAGTCGCGCTCCCTTTTCTCGGCCTGAATCTGCCGAGCAGTCCTTGTCACCGCGGCCTTCATATCGCTCCCCTGCCACTTCATCCTGCTTTCCTGCACCGCGAGCTTCTCCTCGAGCTCACGGATCCTCTGGCCGAACGACTTCCTGATCTTGTCCATCTCGGGATAGATATCCAGGTCGAGGTTCATCGCCATCTCTGAAATGCGGGCCCCGGTTTTTTCACGCGCCCTGGCGGCCGCGGCCGCCAGGTGGTCGCAGGCCGAATTTTTCAGTCCGCCCATCTCGTCCAAAAAATCCGACGGCCATACATCCGCGAGATAGTCCTGCTCCAGCAGGTCCTTTTCGAGATCCTCGATTTCGGATGGTCCGAGAAGGCCCGCCGGCTCGATCAGGACCGGAACAAACTCGCTGGTTTTTGCGAGGGAATCATATGTGGCTATATAGTTGAAGACCATGCCGACAAAACGGACCCGGTGGCGCACCGCCACCATGCCGGCAAGGCCGCCGAAACTTTCCGAACGGCAGCGCTCGACGATAGAATCGACGGCCGGATGCCCGAAAGCCAGAAATTCGAGGCGTTCGTTTTCAAGCGCCTCCCGGCTGTCGAACGTCCCGAACGGGAATTCCTGGCCGGGGTCGCCGCCAGCTTTTCGCACCGGGAAGAACCCCGTCCTGCGGTCTTTTCTTCCTATAAGCGAAAACCCGTCGCGGTCGGCTTCCTGAAAGAGGCGCACGAATCTCTCGATGCGCTTGTTCGAGAACTGGCGCTCCTTGAGCGTTATGCGGTAATATTCGTCGTAGTTGAAATCCATCTGGTTGGCGACGGTAAGGTCCGAGAGCTTTTCGAAGCTTTTTCTGGCGCTTTCGATTCGCTCTTCTATCTCATCCTCGACCAAGCGCGTGCTTTTTGAACCGCTGGCCATTTCCATAAAGAGCCTGTTCAGCTTGAGCTCGTCCTCCATCTCGCCGAGCAGCACGTCGGGCGTGCCAATCGACTCCTCGAAAAGCCTGAGCTTTCTGCCAAGGACCTCGAGCACGCGCTCGGCCACGGTGTCCCTGGTCGAAAAATTGTATATGAAAACGTCCTCTTTCTGGCCAAAGCGGTGGACCCTGCCGATGCGCTGCTCGATCTTCAGCGGCGACCACGGGAGATCGTAGTTGATGAGGATGTTGCAGAACTGCATGTTCCGGCCCTCGCCCCCGGCCTCGGTCGCAATGAGGATTTCGGATTTATCCTTGAACGACTCGAGGGCCTTTTCCTTTTCCATGCGGTCCATGGAACCGTTGAATATCTCGACGGAAAAAGAAGACATGGTCTCGCATAGAAAATCCTGGGTCGTTCTGAACTGGGTGAAGATGAGAAATTTTCCATGGCCCTTCTTTTTAAGGTCTTTGATGAGCGAAAGAAGCTTTTCGGCCTTTTTGTTTTTTTCTATGCGGCCGGCAAGGGATACGAGCCTGTCCAGCGTCGCGATTTCCTCCCTGAGCTCCGAGACGGTCTTTTCGGACGTTTCGCCGATCACGCTGTCGAAGGAATCATCGTCGGCGTAATCGGCTTCATCGATGTCCAGGGTCTTCGAAATAAGGGCGGACTCGGCCCTGTCGACCATACCCTGCAGGCGCTCCCTGCGATTGGCGAGCGCGACACCCAGGGCGTGCGACGACGAGTCGAGCAGCTTCTGAAAAACCGTCATCACGAATCCCACTGCCCTGTTCTCGCACCGCATGGCCCTGTTGAATTCCTCGGCAACATAAGCCGTGGTTTCGTCGTAAAGCAGGCGCTCGTCGGGATACAGCTCGAAGCGCACGGTGCGGGCGTGCCGCAGGGTGAATCCGCCCACCTCTTTCTTTGTCCTCCTGATCACCACCTCGGATATCTTCCTGCGCAGCGCCGAAAGGTCGGAGCCCTCGTGGCAGTAGTTCATGTAGAAGGAATTGAAGGGGCCCAGAAGATTTCGGTCGACCAGCGACACGAGGTAATAGAGCTCCTCGATGTTACCCCTGAACGGCGTCGCCGAAAGAAGAAGAAGGGATTTTGCCCGGCGGCATATGAGCTCGCCCGCGGCATACGCCTGGGTCGCGTGCTTCGAATCGCGCCTGAGCCGGTGGGCCTCGTCGAAGATCACGGCGTCCCACTGCGTTCTCTTGAGATCGGCCGAAAATGACCGGTTCTTGATGAAGTCCAGGGAGCAGATGACCTTGTCCACGCTCTTCCAGGGGTTTTCGCCGTCCCTTGCGGCCCGGGCCATGGTCTTCCTGTCCATGATGTCGAAATGCTCGTTGAACTTGCTTTCCATCTCGTTCTGCCACTGGAGCAGCAGCGACGCCGGACACACGATCAGAATCCTGCTGTAGCCGTAACGGTAAACCAGCTCCTTGATGACCAGGCCCGCTTCGATGGTCTTGCCGAGGCCTACCTCGTCTGCGATGAGGAAGCGCTTGTTGAGCGAATTGACGATGCGGTGGGTGCTCTCGACCTGGTGAGCGAGAATCCTTGTGCGCGAATTCGACAGGGAAAGTATCTTGTTGTTGGCGTGCGCAAGATGGAGCAGGTGCGATTCGGTCTTCAGGACATACCTGTAATCCGGGGCCTGCAGTCCCTTCTCAATCGCCTCGAGGACCGCCTCTTCGCCCGATACTGTGCTGTTGTCAGGGGAATCGCTCCGGGCCAGATATTCGCCGGAAAAAAGGTCCTCTGCTGGGTCAAGTAAGCCGGTATCCATAACGGTAATGTGTCTTTATATCCCACGAATTGAGGCTCCGGGATCATTAGGGGCGGGAATAATGGGCGCCCCGCAGCCGGACAAAGCGACATAATGACATATCAGAACATTATTTTCAAGGATTTTTTATTTAAGGCATCCCGGGGCGTCGGGAGCGAATCCATAAAATTTGCGTGACAAATAATGGCGGCTGCCGAACAATGTTATCTCTACTGAACACCTTTTCTGTTATAGCTGGTGAATGACCGCTTTATGAACCTGAAAAAACTGATCGAGCCCAAATCGATGGCAATCTACGGGATTTCCAAGAGCAATCCCGAACATCCCGCGAACATCATCTTCAACAAGAACCGGAACCATACCACCGCGCGGATTTACTGCATCAATCCCGCCGGCGGGGAATTCAGGGGAGAAAAATTATACCGCAACCTGAAGGAAATCGGCGAACATGTGGATGTCGCGGTGCTTGCGATACGCTCTGAAATAATCCCCGCGACACTCCTTGAATGCATCGAAGCCGGCGTTTCAGGGGCCATCATCATTTCCGGCGGGTTTTCCGAGGCGGGCAGGTTCGACCTCCAGGAACAAATCCGCTCAATAGCCCTCGAGCATAATTTTCCCATCATCGGGCCGAACGGCCTCGGCGTATTTTCGATGCCGTTCATCAATACATTCTTCTTTCCGGACGAACGTTTCGTCAAGCCTCTCGAAGGGAATATCGGCCTGGCGAGCCAGAGCGGGGGTATCATGGTCGACCTCATGATCCGCTTTACCCAGGAGCAGATCGGGCTTTCGCGCGCGCTCAGCATCGGCAACAAGGCGGTCATCGACGAGATCGACGCGCTGCGTTTTTTCAATAGCGACCCCAGAACCGACGTGATCGGCATCTATTTCGAGGGATTCGAGCCCATGAGGGGCCGTGAATTCATTGAAGAGCTGAAGAAGACGAAAAAGCCGGTTGTGCTCTTCAAGGCGGGAAAGACCCCTTCGAGCGCGAGGGCCATATCGTCGCATACCGCGGCCATAGCCGGCGACTATTTCATATTCAGCGAAATCATAAAGGAAACCGATGCGGTCGAGGTGACCAGCGAGCCCGACTTTTTATCCGCCTGCGAGGCGCTCTCCTATTACGGGAAAAGAAAGCTCGATTCCGTGGCCATCATCACCGCGAGCGGCGGGCACGGGGTCATCGCGTCAGACTACTTTCACCAGCTCGGTATAAACGTAGCGCAGCTTCCCAGACATGAAAGCGACGAGCTCAGGGACATGTCCTCGGTGAACATCCAGGCCATCGCCTCCTTCAGCAATCCGATCGATCTCACCGGAAGCACGACCGACGACGACTTCATCACCGCCGCGCGTTATGCGCTGCAAAGGGATTATATCGACGGGATATTCGTCCTGTTTCTCCCGTTCATTCCGAAGATATCATCCGCTTTGCCCTGGAAGCTGTCCCGGCTGCGCGCCGAGTTCGACAAGCCCATAATCGCCTATGTCCCCTACATCCCGAAATTCGGCGTATTCATCGAAGGTTTTGAGGCCAACGGCATTCCGGTCACGCATTCAATCGACAGCGCGACCAAAATGTTCAAAGCGATAAAGAGGAACAAAGGATGAACAAGCGATGCCTTGAGATTCTCGAGAGCTCGAAAAAATACGGATGGGTGCTGGAGCCCGAATCCAAGGAAATCATGAGACTCTGCGGCCTGGCCACGACCCGGTTCGCATGGCTGCGCAGTCCAGCCGACGTCGAGCAAGCACGGGGAGATATCTCCTTCCCGGCGATTGTAAAAGTAGTGTCTCCAGAGATCATGCACAAGTCGGAGAGCGGCGGCATCGTGACCAGCATCATGAGCGACGATGAAGTCGCGAAGGCCTTCTCGGACCTTTCCGGACTCAAAGGTTTCGCAGGAATAATCGTCGAGGAAATGGCGTCAGGCGCTGAAGTGATAATCGGAGGCAAAAAGGACCCACAATTCGGAAAGGTGGTCATGATCGGCATCGGAGGCACATCTGTCGAAATTTACAGGGACGTGGCCATGAGACTCGCCCCGGTTTCGCACAGGGAAAGCATGGCCGCGATCGAGTCGCTGCGGGGAATAGAGCTCCTCAGGGGCCACCGGGGCAGACCGCGGGTCGACCTGGAAGCGCTCGCCGGTTTTTTCTCGCTTTTTTCCCGATCATTCGTCGGGCTCGGCGACGGCGTCGAATCGATAGACCTGAATCCCGTTATATGCAATGGAGACAGGATGATCATCGCCGACGCCCGCATCATTCTTTAACCGCTCCGGCGCCCGGCCAGGTCTGCGCTGGCCGTCCGGTTATTCATAAAAAGATATCCCCGGGAGAATAGTCCTTCAGATTGCTCTTTATGCCGTAGTTGATTTTCTTCACTATCCTTTTCACCTCATATCTTGAAAGCTCGAATTCGTCGGCGATTCGTGACGCGGTCTTCTCGGAAAAAACGCTTTCAAGAAAGACCGCTCTCTCCTCATCGGAAAAAGATTGGATCGTATCATACAGGGTCGATATGACCTCACCCTCGATGACCATGTTCTCCAGATCGTCCGGCATATGACGGCAGAGCTCGAACTCCCTTACGGCCATGAGAGAGTATTTCTGGCTTTCCATTCTCAATTTTTTCAGCTGATCGATGGCCCGGTTTTTCGATATCTTGCAAAGATACGACAGGGCGGTCTGTGAATCATCGCTGATCCTTATTCTTTTTTCGAGTATTTTTACAAAGGCATCGTGCATGATGTCCTCGCTGAGCTGCCGGTCCCTGACGAGACAGCAAAGAAACCTGAGCACCGGGCGCGAATATTTTTCGTAGACCCTGGCAATGGAATATTCGTAATATGTTCTCTCCATACCTCATCCTCAAACAGTCATAATTGTTGGCGATTTTCACGGGTTTATGAAAATCAAATCAAGCTACCGAAGGCTGTCCCTCATCATGTCCGGGCTCACCAGATTGCGTCCGCGCCAGGATGAAAGTGACAAATATTAACCCGTGGAAAGCATTAATTGTTTGATTTTTCCCTTGTGCAAGGACACATGATACAAATCTCCCGGCCGCCGGGCAAAGCTGCCGGGAAAACCAGCGCCGGACATATATCGATGAATGAATATAATGTTGTACTCGTCCAGAAGCCGCTCGGCGCTCCCATAACCAGGGCCGACTTGCGGCTGATAGGGGACTTTGGTCCCCACTTTATATGCTTTCCCGAATATTTTTTCGTGAACAGGAGCCTCGGAAACCACGGACAGACCCCGCACAATCAGCTCATGCAGATAAAAAGAATTGAAGCGCTTTCGCGGGAATTCAACGCCGTTGTCATTGGCGGGACCATGCCTGAAAGCGCCGACGGCAGGCTCTACAACACCTGCTTCGTCTACGACAGCGGAAGGCCGCTGGGGAGCTACCGCAAAAAGAACCTGTTCTCGCCCGAGGTCGGCATCATCACGCCGGGAAACGATTTCAGGGTGTTCAGCGCGTACGGCATCACGTTCGGCGTCCTGATCTGCGCGGACGTCTTCCACGACGGCAGTTTTCTGTTCATGAAAAATTCCGGCGCAAAAATAGTTTTTTCGCCGACTTTCTCGCTAATCAAGAGCGAAACCGTCGAAGAAAAGTACGCCAGGGACAACGATATATACGTTCGCGGAGCTAAACTTGCGGATGCGGTGATAGTCAAGGTGTGCGGGGTAAGGTCGGATTACAAACCCTATCTGCAGGCCCGCAGCCTCATTGCCTCGCCCGAGGGGATACTCTACCGTGTTCTTCCCGATCAGGAACACCGCAGCATGATCATCCGCCAAAAGATCGTCCTTGAATGAAAGCCGACACATCAAAATCCGCATAACGTTAAACATTATCACTGGTAACTCGAAATTTGATGAAAAAATTACGATAAAAGGCATTGACGAACAACATGATTATCCAGTATATTATTATATGACTCACTTCTAAAAATTAAATCTTTCAGTAATTGTTCTCATAATGATAAAAAAGTACACGACCGGGCTTCGGGGCACCATATTACGGTATGTAAGCCTGACTGCAATCATTCCCCTACTCATCATACTTCCCGGCTTCTACCTGATTTCACGTCATATGCTTCTCTCAACCGCAAAGCAGAACATGATGACGACCTCGCAGTACATTTTAAAAATGTGCGAGACCCAAAGCGGTGAAATCGACAGGCGTTATGATGAAAGCATCGAGGATGCATATAAGAAATTGAAAAACCGGCTCGCCGGCCTTTCGGGTCTGCAAGTACGGGACGAATCAGAGGAGCTCACCGTAACGAACCAGTCAAATGGCGAAAAAACAACCATTAAGCTTCCGGTAATGTCCGCAGGCGATATTAGGCTTTACAAAAATTTTTCAATCGTGGATTCCATGGCTGACCAGATAGGAATCAGCGGCGCGACATCGACGATATTCCAGTTCCATGACGACAAACTGATCAGAATATCAACCAACGTAAAAGGGAAAGACGGAAAGAGGGCGCTGCTGACATATATACCCAAAGAGTCCCTGGTCTACCGCACGATCAGTGAAGGCAAACCCTACCGGGGAAGGGCGGTCGTTCTCGATACATGGAGCATTACCCATTATGAACCGTTGAAAAACGACGAAGGCAGGATTATCGGCGCTTTTTACATCGGACTGCCAGCCCCGAAATCGGCGATTTTCGACATGATAAGCCAGAGTAAGATCGGCCGGAGCGGGTATGTCTACGTGATTAATTCCCTGGGCCAGGCGATCGAGCACCCGACCAGAAAGGGAGAAACGCTGATAGACCAGAAGGATTCGTTGAACGGCACTGCCTTCATCAACGATATAATCGATAAGAAAGAAGGTTTTTTCACCTATAATTTTCCCGATAAAAACGGAGAAATCGAAAAGAAGATAGCCTTCGCCGCATTCTTCCCCAAGTGGGACTGGATCATCGTCTCAACAGCGGCCCTCAGCGATCTGCTGCGCGACCTGTCGCTGCTGTTCGGCATCATCACCTTGCTTCTCGTGATTCTCCCGGTCGCCCTTGTGATCGTGAGCTCCGTTGCGGCCAACAGGATATTCGCCCCCCTGAAAAAAATAATCGAAACCGCGGTCAAGGTCAGCGACGGCGACCTGAAGGTATTCATCCCGCAGCCGCATTATGTCAAATGCGCCGAAGTCAAAGACTGCAAGATCACGGACTGCCCGGCCCACGACAGCAGGAACAAGTCATGCTGGAGGATCGAAGGGACCTACTGCGACAACGGGAAGCCGCTCCCGTTGAACGACGGCAGAAAAAAAATGGACATATGCTGCGAATGCAAGGTATACAAACGCGCGATACGCAACGAATCGGACGCCCTCATCGAGGCGATCAACAACATGATCGTCACTATCCGGAACATGATATCGAACATGACAGCCATAACCGAGGAGCTGAACACGGAATCCAACTCGCTTTCAGAAATCAGCTCAAAAATGCTGACCGAGTCCCAGAGCCAGGCCGCGTTCATCGAAGAGACCACGTCATCCAATGAAGAGCTGATGGCCACTATCGAAAACGTTGCGAACTCGGCAAAAAACCAGGCGCACCGGGTCTCCCAGACAAGCGCGGCCATGGAGGAGCTCACCTCGTCGACAAAAATTGTTGGAGACAACGCGACCAGGGTCAGCACTGAGGCCAAGGAATCGGTAAGGCAGTCCCACCAAACAGAGGGGATGCTGAACGATACGACAAAGACGATCAACCAGGTCGCCGAAAGCTCGAAGAAAATCGTCGACATCGTCGCGATGATCAACGACATATCGGACCAGATAAACCTGCTCTCGCTCAATGCGGCCATCGAGGCGGCCCGCGCAGGAGAACAGGGCAAGGGATTCGCAGTGGTCTCCCAGGAAATATCGAAGCTCGCAGACGCGACCGCAAGCAGCACCAAGGAAATCGAAAACGTCATCAAAAACAGCCGTGCGGACATCCAGAAAGGGGCGGATCTGGTCAACAGCACCGCGGGCTCAATTACGGACATGATCAAAAAAATCGAAATCGCGGCGAAGCTGTTCGAGGATATCGCCGTTTCGTCGGATGAACAGATCCGGGGAAGCGAGCAGGTCATGAAAGACGTTGAGGAAATCAGCGCCATGTCGGACCAGATCGCCATGGCTACCGGCGAACAGAAAGTCACCAGCACCGAAATACTGAACGCCCTGACCAGGGTGAACAGTTCGATACAGGAAATCGCACAATCGTCCCAGACCGTTTCCGATTCGGCGCAGGCCCTCAAGAAAAAAGCCGAGAGGATGAACGAAATAATCCACCGTTTCAGGACATGACCGGGTACTAATCCCCTGTACGCGGGCATTGCGTTTGCAAGCTGTCACCGGTGCAGGCCAATCAGAAGACCGTTTCCGGTCGTAAAAGACAAAATAACTCACGCGTAGCCGCGAAGATCGCGGAGTGATAATCTATCCCGTTTTGCATGGCTCTTATACATCCAGACAGCCGGATCCGATTATTTCAAAAGCATGACGCGGATTCCTCTTTTTCGAAACAATAATTGACAAAAATCGACCCCCGGGCCAGAAAATATGCACTTGAAAAAATAAGGAAAACGGCATGAAAAAAATCACCATCGGCATTATCGGTTTCGGGACGGTCGGTAGCGGCCTTTACCGGCTCATCAGGCAGAACGGGGAGCTCATCGGCCTGAGAAAAGGGATTTCGGTCGAGGTCAAGAGAGTATGCGACCTCAGGAAAGACTACGTGACGAAAAACACCGAAAACGTCGCCGTAACCGACAGATGGCAGGACATAACCGGCGACCCCGGCATCGACATCGTGGTCGAGCTCATCGGCGGGCTTGAACCCGCGAAAACCATCATCATGGAGGCCCTTCGCGGCGGCAAGAGCGTCGTCACCGCGAACAAAAAGCTCCTCGCAGAGAAGGGATACGAAATATTCCAGAGCACCGGCAAAAACGGCGTGAAGCTCGGGTTCGAGGCCGCTGTCGGCGGCGGGATCCCCTGCATCCTGGCCCTGAAGCAGGGTCTCGTGGGCAACAAAATCAAATCCATCATGGGAATCCTCAACGGAACCACCAATTACATCCTGACCAGGATGGACGAAACCCATCGTTCATACGAGGACGCCCTGCGCGAGGCGCAGCAGAAGGGGTTCGCGGAGGCGGACCCGACCGCGGACGTAGAGGGGTTCGACGCCGGCCACAAGATATCGCTGCTTTCGATGATAGCCTACGGCAAAAGGGTGGATTACTCCTCGGTGCTGACGGAGGGTATTTCCCAGATCAACGAGATAGACCTGTCGTACGCACGGGACATGGGCTATGTGATCAAACTCCTCGGGATAGCCAAGGAAACCGGCGGCGTGCTCGATATCCGCGTGCATCCGACAATGATCCCCATGACCCACCCCCTCGCTTCGGTACGCAACGAATTCAACGCGATCATGTATGACGGGGACATGACCGACCCGGTGATCCTGTACGGCAAGGGCGCCGGAAGCCTGCCCACGGCCTCGGCGGTGCTTTCAGACATCATTCAGATCGCCGAAAAAATGGAGATACAGGAGCAGGCCCTTCTGACATCCGGCGACGCAGTCTATATCGGCCCGGAGAGCAGGCTTTCAAGGTACTATCTGCGAATCCATTCGCACGACCGGCCGGGCATCCTCTCGAAGATATCCGGCGTGCTGGGAAACCACGGCATATCGATCGCCTCGGTGATTCAGAGGGAAAACGTGACCGACGACGAATTCCTTCCACTCATCATCATGACGCACGAAGCGCGCGAAAAGGACCTTTTCGAAGCGGTCAAGGAGATAAACGATTTCAAATTCGTCGGCAAGAACGTCGTAGTCATCAGGGTCGAGGATTCATTGCAGGCAGGAGAGAAATAATGGGCAGATACAGCGCGGTATTCAGGTGCATCGGCGGATGCGGAGAGGAGTATCCCCTCGACGAGGTCGTGTACAACTGCAGAAAATGCGGCAACCTCCTCGAGGTGAGCCATGACATGGACCTTCTCAGGCACCGCAGCGCGGACGAGTGGAAGGAGCTTTTCAGCCACCGCATGGGCACGACCCGCTGGCCGTTCGGGAGCGGCGTTTGGAGCAAGAAAGAATGGGTGGCGCCCAACGTCGAAGACGAGAATATCGTTTCCATGTTCGAGGGAAACACCAACATGTTCTGGGCCAAACGCTTCGGTGAGATGATCGGCATGAACGACCTCTGGGTCAAGATGTGCGGCAACAGCCATACCGGATCTTTCAAGGACCTCGGGATGACCGTTCTGGTTTCGGTGGTCAACGAAATGATCCGCAGGGGAAAGAAGATAAAGGCCGTGGCCTGCGCTTCGACCGGCGACACGTCGGCGGCCCTCGCGGCATACGCGGCGTACGCGGGCATCCCCTCGATCGTGTTCCTGCCGCGCAACAAGATCTCGATCGCGCAGCTCGTGCAGCCCGTGTCGAACGGCGCGATCGTGATGTCGCTCGACACCGATTTCGACGGCTGCATGAGAATCGTCAAGGAAATAACGAAGGACGACAGCATATACCTCGCCAACTCGATGAACTCGCTGAGGATCGAGGGCCAGAAAAGCATCTCGGTAGAGATGGTACAGCAGTTCGACTGGGAGGTCCCGGACGTGGTCATCATACCCGGAGGCAACCTCGGAAACGTGAGCGCGCTGGGCAACGGGTTCTCGATGATGCTCGAGCTCGGGCTCATCACCAGGAAACCCAGGATCGTGCTCGCACAGGCCGAGAAGGCCAATCCGCTGTACCTCTCATACAAGACGGGATTCAGGGAATTCAGCCCCATAACCCCGGGCAAAACCCTGGCATCGGCCATCCAGATCGGCGACCCAGTTTCGGTGAACAAGGCCATAAAGGCGCTCAAGCAGTTCGACGGAATCGTCGAACAGGCGAGCGAGGATGAGCTCGCCAACGCCGCCGCCCTGGCAGACCGCACCGGCCTGTACGCCTGCCCTCACACGGGCGTAGCCCTTGCAGCGCTCCTGAAGCTCGTCGAGAAAAAGGAAATCTCGCCAAATGAGAGAACCATCATCGTCTCTACCGCGCACGGACTCAAGTTCTCGGAGTTCAAGGTCGGCTACCACGAGGGGACCCTCAGGGACGTCGAGTGCCGGTACGCGAACCGGCCCCTGGAGCTTCCGGCTGACGCGGGAGCGGTCAGGGAAGCGCTCGACCGCGAGCTTGCTGCGAGGGCGAAAAGGTAGAAGATATGGCCAGGAGCCGGGCCGGGATCGCACCGCTTTTAGACCGACCCGACAACTGACTTTCCCTCAGGGGACCTCAATCGTCCGGGAAACCGGGCCGGAAATTCCCGATGATGGCCTGCCGGGTGCGCTCGATGAGCACCGGCATGGTTTCGTGGGTATAACCGCTGGTGGGAATCGGATCTGACACGACAACCTCGATCGGCCCGGGATGGAAGACCAGGCTTTTCTTGGGCAGCACCCTGCGGCTGCCGTTGACCGTGACCGGCAGGACAGGAAGCCCTTTCTCGATTGCCAGCATGAATCCGCCCTTTTTGAACGCCCTGATGCTCCCATCCGCCGAGCGGGTGCCTTCGGCGAAAAACATCACGCTTACTCCGGCAGGCAGCCGGTCGACGCCCGCGTGAATGCTCTGAACGGCCCTGGCCGGGTCGGATCGGTCGATGAAGATATTCCGCGCCGCATACAGGGCGTAGCCGAACAGCGGGACCTTGCGGAGCTCCTGTTTGATGATCCATCGAAACTGTATCCCCAGGGTCGTGACCAGGGCCAGGATGTCGAACTCCGACTGGTGATTGGAGATGATGACATAGCTCTGTCCGGGCCTGATCCTGTCGCGGCCCCTGATCCGGGCCCGCACCCCGGTCGCCATGAGCATGGTTCGCGCCCAGAGAGTGGAGATGGTAAAGGCAAGGTTGCCGGTGGAGCTCGCCAGCGCCGCAGCCGTCATGGGTGCGAAGAGAATCAGTGCGGCAATCGCGGCCCAGGCGGTGATCCACGCGCGCTTGCCTGCATCAAGGAGGATATTCATCAGTTCATCCCCGCGATAAGTATGGCGTCTGGAACCGGAACCATCATCGCCGGAATCCCCGACGAAAGAAATGGTAACAGGGCCCCGCCCTGCACCCGGAAAAACCGTGTTAATCCGACACTAACGAGTAAGTATTGACAAAAAAATCCCCGGATGCAAGGATTTTTTTTATTTTATACCGTCAAAGCAGGTATAGCAGGAATAAAACATGTACGGCTTTCTTGATTTGCTGACTTTTGCCAGTAGTTGTTCGCTGATTACCATGGGCTTCGTGTATCTGGCGGACGATAAAAAATCCGATCGCGTGATCGTTTTTACCTTTTTCTTATTATGGGGAACCGACACGTTTCTCATATTATGGGAGAAGATGGGTTTAATCCCGCAGTATCCCCACCTTCTGTATCTGAGCAAGCCCTTTGAGCTTTTCTACGGGCCCCTGATATACTACCGCTTCAGGACGCTTATAGAAGGAAAAATTAAATTCGATACCCTGTTTGTACTTCTTTTCCTGCCCGGAATTCTCGCCGTTATTTTTTTCATCCCCTATTTCACGCTGCCTCCGCAGGAGAAGCTGGCGTACATCGGATTCCACAATATTGCGAACGGAACCGTCCGGTTCATCTATCTGATGATCGTGCACGGGGTGTCGCCGTGGTTCGTATTCTGTCTAACCCTTTTTATAGTTCATTCGCTCGGGTCGCTTTCGTCGAAAAGTCTCAGGCTGATACTGAACAAAAAGACACTCGTGGCGTACATTATCCTGTGGATCGTCATTTCAATAACAGGGTACTATACATATATCATTGATGGCCCGATGATAAAGGTCATGATCATTATAGCCAATGGCATGGTCATCCTTTTTTACTTTATCGAAAAAAAATACGAAAAACTGTTACTCCTGATACAGGAAGATTCGCGCGAGATGCGGTACAAAAAATCAATGGTAGGGAACATCAATACCGCCGCCGTCATCGAACGCGTCAAAGAGCTTATGGAGCAGGAGAACCGCTATCTTGACGAGAAATTATCGCTCCAGACACTGAGTGCCATGCTCGGCATCACGGCTCATCAGCTTTCGGAAATACTGAACAGCAGGCTTAAGACGAATTTTCGTTCATTTGTAAACTCCTACAGGATCAACGCGGCAAAGAAGATGCTTCTTGAAAATGAGGACATGAGCATTCTCCAGGTTGCCCTGAACTGCGGTTTCAACTCCAAAAACACCTTCAACACCGCCTTTCATGCACTGGAAGGCACGACCCCCACGGAATTTCTGAAAAAATACAGAAATCCGCGTCACGGTTTATAAACCGGGGCGACAAGCACGAAAGGACATGGATATATTCATTTCTATATAATGAGGTGAACCATGATCAGGAAAATGGTCCTTTTGGCGCTGTTAAGTGCGCTTTTTATTATTGCATCATGCGATGACGGGGGCGGCGGCAATAACGGAACCGGCGGCAAGGACGGCGGTTGCGCCATCACCGCCTTCGGATTTACGTCCGTGAACAATTCAGGGCTCCCGGGGGATGTTACGGGAACGATCAGCGGAACGTCGATAGCGGCCACGGTCCCCTACGGAACCGCGGTCACGGCCCTGAAGGCGACTTTCACGACAACCGGGACTTCCGTTACGGTCGGAAGCACGGCCCAGGAAAGCGGAGTCACTTCCAATGACTTTTCGAGTACGGTGACCTACACGGTAACCGCGGCGGACGGCTCGACGCAGGATTACACGGTGACGGTGACGATAGCGGTAAACACCGCGAAGGAAATCACCGCGTTCGGATTCACTTCGGCGAATAACAGCGTTCTTTCTACTAATGTAACGGGCGCCATATCCGGAACGGATATCTCCGTTACCGTGCCTTACGGCACCACCTCGATTGCGAATCTTATCGCCACCTTTACAACGACAGGAACGTCGGTAAAGATTGGAACCACTGAACAGACGAGCGGAACCACGGTGAACGACTTTTCATCCGCAAAGACATATACCGTTACCGCGGCGGACGGCTCCATGCGGGATTACACCGTCACGGTGACAATCGCGTCGAACAGCGCGAAGGAGATCACTGCGTTCAGTTTTCCCGGGATTACCTGGGACAGTCATCTTTATACCGGCAATCACAATAATGGAAACGATTTAGGCACGACGATCAGCGGCACGTCGATTACGGCGAAGCTTCCCTACGGTTCAACCTCAATGGCGGCAACCTTCGCGACGTCCGGGGCGTCCGTTACCGTCGGAGGAGTGACGCAGACGAGCGGGGTCACGTCAAACGATTTCAAGAGCCCCGTGACCTACCGGGTGACCGCAGCGGACAGCTCGTGGCAGGATTATACGGTGACGGTGCTCTTCGTGCCGGCAGTCGGCAGTATGTTTGTCACCGGCAACTCGTCCTACTGGGTAGCTTCTGCCAGCACCTCTACGGATGCAGTTGAAATGTCCCTCGGGTTGACGTGTGATGCCATCAACGCGGGCTCGGATACCTTTACAATGGTAGTCTGGGCTACTTTGGGCGGGACCCTTACTCCACACGCGCCAGGGTCGGTTTCGGGTCCATACCTGACAGTACCGTCGGACACTACGGTAACCCCTGCTGCCGATAATGATTATTATTATCTTCAAATCGTCGGTCCGTTGAATTCGATAAAGAGCGTAATTTCGCAACTGCAATATGTTCCGCCGGCTTTTGCAACTGAAGATATGATTTATATTGAACTTACGGATAAAAACGGACTTAGGGCATTTGGAAGGATATATGTGTCCGTCTCCGCGCCGTAAAAGCTCGGGGCGTTGACGGTTTCATGGCAGGAAGCGGCAACTGATGCGATTTGGGAGAGGGGGCTGAAGGGCCCCCTTTTTCATGTCCGCCCGCCTCTTTTAGAAGGACCCAAAAGGGGTAAAGGCCCCTCCGCGACAGTTATTCCGAAAAAATTGTTCTGCATCATATCAATCAGTCCTCTGCTTCGAGGGCCGTTCCCCGTCCGGTTTCGGCCTGCCGTTTATTCCCGGGACCGGCATGCATTTCATTGGGCTTGCGCTTCATGACATGCTCAACGACATCGTCATAACCGCCGGAAATGAATTTCTTCTGGTGATCGAGCAGGATTTTCTTGTTCGCGTATGTCAGCGGGCACCAGTTGCTTTCTATGATCGACAGAAACGTCTGGAACGACTGGAACAGTATCCTCAACTTAAACGCGTTCTGGTAGACCGACCTGAAACGTTCGGATTTGAGGTTTTTGCCGTAACTGATTTTTTTCAGGTCATCCTTGATGGCATTCAGATCGGACCTTTTGTATCCCAGGAGTTTTTCAAAGGCCAGGACGAATCCCAGCCCGATTATGCCCACCGGTTTCGCCCAGAAAAACGCCCTGGACAGGAGGCGGTCGGCCTCTTTTTTCCGTGAATCGTCTATTGCGCCGATATTGCACATACCGATTTCATCCAGCGTTGCCGATACCATGTGCGTGGTGCCGTTGGCGTACGCGCAGAAATGGCAGTTCATGCGGTCAAACCAGCTGTAATCGCCGAGATTGACCCTTCCGTAATCGAGGTAATCCTTTTTATCGAGCGCCCTTGACCCGTCGCTCAGGATCGACAGCGCCCTGGTTAAAATCCTCAGGAACAAAACCTGAAAAATGAAAAATATCGCAACCGAAGGGTACATCAAATATCCGCCGATGGTGCCCCTGATATACCCGTGTTTTTTATTGTTAGTCCAGAAAATACCCTTGAGAAGCATGAAATATCCCCCTGATCATTTTTTGTGTGTCGCAGTGCAAAACACTGCTGTTTTTTTATATTCGATGAATACAACGTTTAATATTATTCTTAATAAAGCTGTCTGGTAAAAACCGGAAGGAATTTTTTCCTTATAAAGTAATAACAGCATTTTGATTAAAAAGGTTGCAATTCTTTGAGCCAAAACAAAAAAAACTGCAGGAGCGAGTTTAAAAGATACCGGAATGAATACCGCGAAAAACATGCGATTGACATTGCCCGGATTATACAGGCCGGGTTAAGACTGCTGTTTCATTAAGGTCTCACCGCGAGCATGTCACGTATCCGTCAGGGGTGATCGACGACTGGTTCGGCTAGTCCTATGAGAATATGACCGACAGCGAGCGCGTCAGAATTCCGTTACTCATACTGTGCGTTAATTATGCCTGTGCCACAATTTATCAAAAAAAATATTTACAACCTGGTATGATTGTAGTATGATATCTGCGAAAGAACCTTCAGGTATTATTTATGGAAAGAATAAGCAATATTGCTGACGATTTCTCCCAGGCTGAAGAATGGGACATAGCACAACAGATCTCGATGACCAGGGAGGAGCGTCAGGCCGCAGCTAAGGCCCTTAAAGAACGCTTTTTCGGCAAAGACTGTCCTGATGTGCGGGACCAGTATAAAAAATGAGGGACTCATACTTTTCAAGTGATATTCAAGACTTCTTTTTGCTTCTAAGTAAATATGAAGTGAAATACCTGATCGTTGGGGGAGAAGCCGTAATATATTACGGTCATGCAAGACTTACCGGCGATATTGATTTTTTTTATGAGCTATCCGCAGAAAATGCTGGAAAGTTATATCACGCACTGCTGGAATTCTGGGACCAATCTGTTCCGGGAATCGATTCACCCGATGTTTTCCTTAAACACGGCGCCATTGTCCAGTTCGGACAGCCTCCCAACAGGATCGATCTAATCAATGTAATTGACGGCGTATCTTTCGCTGAAGCGTGGGAATCCCGCATATCAGAGACAATTCGTGCAAAAAACAATATGTGCACGATATATTACATCGATCTTCAGAACCTCATAAAAAACAAGAAAGCTGTTAAAAGAAACAAAGACCTGGAAGATATAAAATACCTGGAAAAAATGTTGATCCGTTGATGCTGACGCGACTAAAGATTGCGGATGAAATTAATTCTGTTGCTGATGAGGTTTTGGAAACTTTAATGAAGCCGCCCTGGCGTTTGAAGGGCAGCCCCCGCCGAGCAAAACCCATCCCCCAATTTTGTTTTGACATAACCCGGAAATGCGATACAATTCACACAGGCGGATAGTATTCAGGGAATTATTATTCATTCCATGAACATTACAATACCATTTCTTTCAAGGAGCTTGCTATGAGAAGGCTGATGCATGTGCTGATAATAATCGGACTCGGCGCGGGAACCGCGGAAATGGCCGCGGCCAAATGCGTCTCGGGGGATTGTCAGAACGGTACTGGAGTGTACACCTGGGACAGCGGCGTGAAATACGACGGCCAGTGGAAGGACGGCAACATGGAAGGTACCGGAACCTACTATTTCAAGAACGGGGACGAATACAGGGGCGAATTCAAGAAAGACATGATGCACGGCAAGGGTTCCATAGTCTGGAAGAACGGCAACAAGTACGAGGGCGACTTCATCGAGGACAAGATGCAGGGAACCGGAACCTACTACTTCCAGAACGGAGACGTGTACACCGGGGATTTCAAAGACGGTAAAATGAACGGCAAAGGAGCCATGACCTGGAAGAACGGCAACAAGTACGAGGGCGACTTCAAGGACGGCAACATGGACGGCAGCGGCGTATATTATTTCAAGAGCGGCGACCGTTACGAGGGAGAGTTCAAGGACGACAACATGCACGGAAAGGGGAAATACTTTCACAAAAGCGGAACGATCACCGAGGGCAACTTCGAGAAGGGGAAATACCTGGGCAAATGACCCTCTATGCTTCCAGGATCATCGACATCCTGGCGAACAGTTTCCGGTTGAACAGTGCGCCCTCGAGCAGGCCCCGGTAAAGGTAGCCGGAACGCCTTGCTACCATTTCATCCTCGCTCACCGGGGCCTCGTCCTCGCCCAGATCGTAACCCTCCGTTATCGTATGGATGACCCTCTGGGCGGTGAAGCTGACCAGATCTTTGATCCCCGACTTCGATTCGATGATACGGTCGCTCTCCGCCAGCTTGGTGAGGATGTAATCGACCTTGCCCTGGTCCCCGGCATTGCCGCCGCCGCTGTTTTTGTCCTTCATGAGGCCCAGGAGCTGCTCGGAGTATCCCACCGCCCTGTCAAGGAGCGGCAGCAGGGCCTCGATCT
>ENA-UOWG01001502-UOWG01001502.1-activated-sludge-metagenome-genome-assembly--contig:-NODE-1502-length-22867-cov-11.441873_pt1 | contig 22867 bp, 23 predicted proteins | sample MGYA00238147_ERZ761563 | MGnify/ENA primary metagenome ERZ761563 (study PRJEB28884, sample SAMN05720216) | anaerobic digester metagenome | isolation source: active sludge of municipal... | reverse complement strand
CGTATTCCAGTGTATCAACCCGCTTGATCGAGAAGATTGAGCGAAAGTCCTGTTGCCTTTCAGTTCATCGATGCGGCTTTGGGCGCGCGCCATCGGCCATGGATCCCATAGCCCCGTCGGGGCGACCACCCCTGCGGCAATCCAGAACCCGAGCAGAAGCAGGAGGGTCAGTAACCTGGAGGAGGAGTGAGGTCTTTTCATCCGTTTTCTCCTCATGACGCCACTCGATGCTGGCGGCGCCGCTCGGTCATTTCGTCAGCGACGGCGAGGGCGGCGTCCAGTTCCGAGAAGCCGTGCTGCTCCATCAATTGCCGCCGGTAATTTTTCTCGTCGCCCTCGGTCTGAGCCAAGGCGAGCGCCAGGGCGGGCGGCACAAACCGCACCAGGGCCGGCGGATATTTTTCCGAGAGCATGACGCCCTCGACAAAGCGCCCCGGTTCCTTGATCGCCAAGGTCAACAGATGCTGTTCTTCGCTGCTCAGATCGCGGAATTGCGCGACCCGGCGCGCTTCCTCGGCCCCCATCGAGAGCAAAAACCAAAACTCCGCCTGGGACAGAATCTGTCGGGCGTCGTCGCTGAAGTCAGAAAAATCCTGGGTGGCGAACACCAGCCAGGTATGGAGCTTACGCCAGACCTTGGTGCCCACGATAAAGCCCTTGACCGTGATCGGCATTTTGGAGATGTAGTGGCCCTCGTCGAACCACACTTCCGTATGCCGGCCGGAAGCCTGATGTTTTTCGCTCCAGGCCGTGATATTGGCTAGGAGCGACAAGACCGCCAGCGCCAGCATGTCCTCATGGCCACTCGCGGTGAGGATGCCCAGATCGATATGCACCACCTCATCCTCCTCATCAAAGGGCTGGCCGTAGCGGTTGAAGAAATACCCGCGCAAACCCTGCGTCCACAGGCTCAGCGCGTCGGCCATGTTGCGAATTCGCAGCCGGATTTCCGGGATGCTTTCGGTTTTGGCCATCGCCCGTAGCAGCCGATGCACGTCTTCTGGGCGAGCGTGCGGTTGCCCGGCCGCCTCACTGGCTTCCAGCGCCTGGATGAGCGCGCTTTGCATGACAGCGCGATCAGCGTGGGTCAACGCCTCAATCGCGGGTGGCCGTCCCCCGGTGATCATCAACTCCGTCATGTAGAGCATCTCCGCTAAATACGATCGCTGCTCGTCCTCCTCGCCCTCGGTACGCCGTTCGCACCGATGCTCGGCCAACGCCTGCCGGGTATCGATATAGGGGGCGTAATGCACGTCCTGGCCCCGGTTGAAGATCCATTCGCGCGTCCTGATGCCCCAGCGGGCGTAGTACGCGACCATCAGTCCAAAGGAGTTGCCTTTTTCAATGATGATTTGTCGGGGCCGGTTGACGGCCATGGATTGCATGGCGTGGGCAATCGCGGTCGCCGATTTGCCCGAACCGGTGGGCCCAAACAGGGTCATGTGCGCAACGCGCGCCCGATCACTGGCATGGTAGGGATTCAGGGTGAAGGTCTGACCGTCGCGCCGGTACATGACCAAACACGGATGAGACGTCCCGGTGCTGCGGCCATAGAACGGCAGCGTCGCCGCCAGGTGGGCGCTATAGGTCAAGCGCGACCGCAGACTGTGCTGCCGGTCAAAGCGCCAGTCGTAAACCCCCGGCAGATTGCGGACAAAGCTGTCATCGGCGAGCAGATCGTAGCGGGCGGGAATCGGCCGCAGCCGGGTGGGGACCAAGGCGTTTTCGGCCTGCCGCGTCCGATCATCCAGATCGGCCAGGCTGGCGGCGCGCAGATAAAGCCCCATCTGCACATTAAAAACCCGCTGATGCTGCCGCAGCGCCGTCCGGGCGCCGGCGATTTCTTCACGCGCCACATCGGCCGCATCGGACGTGGTTTGGCTGACCGACCGGTGCAGCCGGTCCAGACGCTCCTCAATCGCCAGTGGGTGTCGGGGAATGAGCACCCAGACGAAAATCGTCTCCGGCGGCATCCAGTTCCAGGGACAGGCCGTCACCGACCGTGCGTGTTGTACGTCCAGGGTCAAGGCGCCGTTGTTCGGCACGGTTTCGATGCCGTGCAGCGTGATATAGCGGGTGTACCGGGGGCCAAAACGGTAGACCCCGCGATCCCGCTCTTCGTCCCGATCCGGGATGGGTTGCGGTGGAAACTGGAGCACTTGCTGGGCCAGATCCCAGGCCGCGCCCCGTGCTTCCACGGGGGGCCATGGGTTCGCCGCCAAAAAGGCGCGAGGGGATGTGTAGCCCGGCGTCATCGGCGTCAGCCAGGGCAACAGCCAATCGCGGAGGCCCTCCTCATCCAACCGCTGGATGCGCACGCCCGCCGCTTCCAGGCCGGACAAAAACGCGGTGATGGCCTGATTCAGTTGTTGCGCCGGCGTGAACCGGCGATGCTGCTGCCACGCTTTTTTGCTCGCTTTCCGATAGAGACACAGATGGATTTGTTGATCGATCGCCCGCCAGCCTTTGGCCGCCGCGCCGGATAAACGCACCCGCTCGTCATCGAAGATCCCCTGTGGCGAACACATGAGGTCAAAATGTTCGCGCAGGGCTTCACGCCAGGCTTGCGAGAACGCGCTGTCGCGAACCGCGTCCGGCGTGGCGGCGGCCAGCGCCTCGGCCATGTTGGTCGGTTCCCGATCTTCCAGATACAGTTGCGCAATGTAGGGGAACTGGTCATCGTCCGCCGGCAGCCTTTGCAGGGCATGATCCAGCTGATCGTTGAACTGCTCCAGCCGTTCCGGGGAACGGCCCTCCAGATCGGCGGGATAGAGGCGAAAGATCGCTGCCACCGAAATGCCGTCATCCAGTTGAAAAACCTGATGTTGTGAATCGTATTGATCAAACGGCAGATAATCGGCAAACGCCGGATAGGCCTTGAACAAGGCTTCATAATCCCTCTGGCTGAGGGGCGTCTGTGGGCCCCACAAGGGCCAGTCGCCCAGTAAGCGCTTCCACCACTGGGCGAACAGCGAGGGCCGGTGTGTCGTCGCCAGGGTGGCTGGCGTCATGGGCGAGTCTCCCAATAAGATCCCTCACCCGGTTGGGCATAATGTGTCGCCTCGCGCAGCGGAAAAACGGTGTAATAGCCCGGCACCGGCAAATCCCCGGCAAGATGGGGATAGACATAGCCGAGGAGGTCCGGGTTGTGGATGCGCTGGAAATCGCGCCGCAGGTCATCGAGCGCCGTTTGGGCGGCGCGGCTGTCGGCGCTGGCCTCGGGGGCGACCGCTGCGCCCGTCCACGCGGCACGAACGACGGGTGCCAGGTGCGGGACCGTCGCGGGATCGCCAGCCGTCAAGCCGGCCATGTGGCTTTCGTACACGTCCAGGGTGGTCGGCCCTTCGTCGGGCAACCGGTCCTGTTCGCGGGGTCCGGACGCGCAGCCGGCGAGCAGCAGAGCGAGCGCGGCGCCAGCGGCGGGCCGGAGGCTTGGGAAGCGATCAGTCGAGGAGATCATGGGCGGCTCCCGAGCCGTAGCGGTAGCTGAGCTTGCGGCCATTGGTGTCGTAGTCGATGGGAATCTGATGTTCCACGAAAATCTGGACTGGCCTGCCGGGCGGGACGTAAACGACGTCGAAGGCGCCGTCGGCCCGCTCGCGCACGTAATCGGCGATTTCGCTGCTGGTGCCGCCCAAGCCTTTGCCCAACGCATATTCATAGGTATTGCCAGAGACATAGTGGCTGACGCCGCTGGCATCCCGGTCAACCGTCACCTTCGATTGGGCGTAGGCATTCGCCAACCCATCCAGGAAGGCCGCCATACTGCGATCTTTGAGGTATTCCCCGGCATTGTTGAAAAACCGCCCCCGGATGCAGGGTTTACCCCAAGGGTCGGTGAGATAGCCCAGGGTCTCGTTGACCGAACCCACGGCCTGGGTGTTGCCCTTGCCGCGTCGGACGGTGTGGATACGGCCGTCCTCGAAAGTGAACGTCACGGTGTCGAGGTAGGCGCGCACGCAGGACTGCTCGCGCACCCCCACCGCGTAGCCGGTCCACACCGCGTGGGCGACGCCGAGGATGCGGTGACCGTTGGTCGCCAGGTTGGTGGCCCCGGTGATCAATTTGAAGCGGAAGGGATCGGTCAGGGTCCCCCGAAACGGCACCCGCCCGATCAAGGGGGTCATCGTGCTGTTCTCGACCAGGGTCGCCGCGTCCGGGAGGGTGTAGACAGGAATCACGGCCGTCGCGCCGTCCTGGCCCGTTCTCACCGTAAAGGGATAACGCTTGGGCTGAAGTGGGGTGGTCTGGGTCGCCAAAGCCCGGACGGGGTCTCGCGCCGAGCGCCGCTCGGTCCCATACGGCGTCAACGTGATGTAGTCCCCTGGCAATCCACGCCAAGGCGTGGTGAGCGCCGCGCCGGGGTGGCGGGGATTGTTGAGGGCGGACCCGGTGAGGCGCTCCACCACCTCCCCCATGCCGGGCAGGTGGCGCAACGGGTCCAGCATCCCCTGATCGACCTGTGGCGCGCCCGGCGCGAGATCAGGGGGCCGGGCGAGGGGCGGGTCCCCGGGGGCGCGTGGAGCCGCAGCAGCGGGTAGACGGTCTTCCGGATCGGGCGTCAGGATGCGATTGGCCTCGGGGCGGGTCTCCGCCTGGGCCGGGGTCGCGGGAGGCCGGGTCGCCCATTGCGTCCGCAATGCTTCTTGTTCCTGCGTCAGGCGCTCGATTTGGGCGCGCAACTGTTGCGTCACGGGTGTCGGGTCCGCCGCCTGGATTTTTTCATCCAGCGCTTTGCGGGCTTCTTGCAACGCACGATTCAGTTCGTCCACGTTCTGTCGCGATTGTTGCATCGCCCGCTGGGTTTCCCTTTGCACCAGGTTCACAGTCTGTTCCTGCTCGATGGCCCGCCGGGTTTCACTGTCTTTGAACCGATAGCTGATATCCTGCACCAGCGCCGACATCTTTTTCAGTTCTTCGGCATAGGTCGGGTCGTCGCCACGCCGGTCGATCCCCCGTTCGGGGGTGGGTTTGGCGAGCGAGGGCACGGGTTCCGGTCCGAAGAAGAAAAACAGGGTCAGTCCGACGACGAGCGCCGCCAGCGTGAGGTAAACGACGATTCTAGTCGGGACGATGTGCGGCATGGGAATGGCGATGGACGGCCTGATTGAAAGGTTGTGGGGTGACCACCGCCCAAACCGTGCCCTGGTGGCCGCTTCCCAAGGGGGCGAGCGTGGGATGCAGCACCGCGACGAACGCCAGATCGCCGCGCAAGGCGCGCGGATCGAACGTGATGGGCTGCGCGCTGCGGTTGTCGACGCCTACAGCAGTCACATAGAGGGTCCCGCTTTGCCACTGCGCCAGCGGACGCACCTCCAGCGCAGCCGCTTGAACCCGCAACCATTCGCGGGTTTCAATCGGTCGTACCGGCACTCGATGGGCCTCTAGTGGGGGAATCAAACGCTCGGGTCCGTGGTAATGCGCCAGCGCAAAGCGCGCCAACGCGGCATAGCCGGGTGTGCCGGATCGACCACGGCGGGAGGGGTCGGTCTTGAGAAAATCCGGCACCAGGGCGCTGGCCACCCGGTCCAGGTGGGCGGGGTCACTGGGCATCGACGTGGCTGGACGGACCGCCGCTGGCGCCAGAGGATCACGAAGAATCAGTTGATCGGGGGCTTCCCCCTCGGCACGGGCGCTGATATCCAGTTGATACAGCGTACCGCTGACCGAGGTGGCTAAAACCCGCACCGCTTCAAAAGGCGCCCGCGCGGTCCAATGCAACTGTCCGGTCGGGGTCAGCACGATGCGCGAGTTTTTTTCCACGGTTTGCGGCACATCCAGGTCCGCAATCGGCTCCGGAAAATCAATGCGCCGCTCGTGGTTGACTTTGAGCGGTACGGCAATGGGGTTGCCCTGCCAGACCGTTTCCAACGTTTGAGAGCTCATCATGGCGGGGGTTACCGCGAGGGCGGCGTCCGATTCGGCGAAGGGGGGATCGACCGGCGCGACGGACGGTTCGGCAAGGGTCACGGAGGGTTCCACCGCTTGAGCCGCAGGCCAGGCGGCCAGCACCCACCCGAACCCGAAGAAAAGGACAGAACGGAAAAGGACTCGCATAACCTAACCTTTCTTGTCGTTGTCAACGTCTACCGGGCGCGGTCCCGGCGGGAGATAACAATCAAACGCCATCTGGTAAGCGTTGAGATCGACCGGTATGGCGTACTGCACCACGCGCAGGGGGTAGTGATAGCGTCGGCGGCGGGTTTCCACGCCCTTGACATGTTCTTCCAGCAAATATTCGACGTGGACTTCCCAAGCATTGCGATCCAGCCGAGTCACTTTTTGCGGATCAAAAATCTCCTCGCCCACCGGCAGCAGTTTGCGGGAGCGAAACTCATACAGGCTGGCCTGGCGCTCCCGGTGCATGGCGAGATCCTGATAGCAACTCGCGGTCAGGTAATGGCGCATTTCTTGAAGATTTTTAGCGTAATCGCGCCCACAATCCTCCGGACAGTAGTTCAGCTTTTCCATCAGCAGCTTGCTAAAAGCGTACACATAGGACGGCGGGATTTCGCTGGGTGCGATAAACTGCGGTCGCGATAAATCGGGCGGCACATAAATACGCAGCACACTGGGCTGACGCCACAAAGCCATTCCCAACAGGACCAGCAACGCAAAAAGCATCACGATGATACGATTGCGATAGCGCAGCTCCTGTTCGTTCTGTGCGTGGTGGGTTTTCGCCAGCGACATGGGAGCACCCCTTCTAGTCAGGCTTTAAGGCCTGAGCGCGGCCGTCTGAGATCCGTACTGATGTTCATTCGTTGGCATTGATAGATCCTGCCGTGCTGGATAAATGGGGAACGCCATCCCCGGACGGCTTTCCGATGCCTTTCATAAAAGAGCGGTTTTCCCGCCCGCTGCGCATGAATCCAGCGGGTCAACCCATACGCCAGCCCCACCCACAACCCCAGTCCCGGTAGGATGCACAGCACGGGGATCGACGTGATCGCCATCGCGGTGACGGTCAGGGGCAAAGCCATAGCCGCTGCCCGCCAGATGCAGGTTTGGATCTCGGTCCACGTGCAGCCGAAGTGGACGATGGGTTCGCTTCGTTCCAGTTCCCGGAGGGTGAGGGCGGGCTTCATCGTTTCCTCCTCAGCCACCAATCGAGATGGTCGGATTGATGCTGATATTGCTGAGCCAGGTGTACACCAACACCGCCAAGACTACGCCGACGATAACGACGGCCATGACCATCCCCAGGGTCTTCATAAAGAGCGACCACTCGCCCATCCGCCGGGCTTCGCTCATGGTGCTAAACACATCACCAATGCCGCCCACCACGCCAAAACCCAGGGTGATGAACACCGCGGAGAGAATCACCATGGCCAACACCGTGATGACCTGTTCCAAAAAGGGCTTTTCGGTCATGCTGCTCGGCAAGATCTTGTCCAGCGCAAACGATGGCGCTCCGGCGGCTTGGGCGTCAGCGAAATCCGGCCACATCATCAGTCCACTCAGGACGAGCGCCAGCATCCAGAGCGAACCGGTATGGAGCTTGACCCGGTGTTGCCCAAGATCGGGGATGCCCACGGGCCATAGCAAAAATCTGCATCTAGTCATAAAACACTCCCAGCACCAGCAGAAGAATAAGGAACGCTGCGATGACCAGCAGCAAAGTTTGCGGTGCGTGATACAACGTCCCACGCGCCGCGTCGTGACCGACCCGAAGGATCCAGGCCAGCACCAGCACGCCCCCCACGCCGGCGCACACCACCAGCAAGCCCCCCGCCAAATTGGGCGCATGGATTTGGGTGGCGTCACGAAACGCGGAGAGTACATCGACCAAGGAAGCCATGATTAACGGCGCTTCGTCAGCGAGGTCTGCACGGGCGGCGGCGGCGCGGCGTGGACGACCGTATGGCGTTCGTTGAGGTAATCCGCCGTGCGCTGCCGCGTCATGCGCAATTGCTCTAACAGCGCGCGGTAATTGAACTGCACGGGCGCTGGATCCTCCCGATAGCGGCTCTGTAATTCCTCGGCATAGCTGATGAGGTAATCCAGATCCTTGACCAGCGCATCGATCGCAGCCTGTTGCGGGGCCTCTTGCGCCTGAGCCGCAGACAGGCTCAGGCTGATCAGGCCCGCCCACCACCACACCCGCCAGCGAAGAGAAAAAGAGAATCGCGTCATCAGTCCGGCACTCCTGAGGGGGTTGAGTAGTGCGCCAGACGGTGGGTAATCCGGCGCACGTAGTGGTGCGTTTCGGGATAAGGCGGAATCCGGCGACCGTATTTGAGGACCGCCCCTTCGCCCGCGTTATAGGCAGCCAGCACCAGGACCAGATCCTGGTCGAAAGCGCGCATGAGCCATTTCAGGTAGCGCATACCGGTCCGCAAGTTGGGTTCGGGCTGGTCGCGTTGGTCGCGGGGCAAGCCAAACCGCTCGGCGGTCTCCGGCATCAACTGCATCAGGCCCACCGCGCCCTGGGGTGAGCGGGCCTCGGGCCGGTAGGACGATTCGACATGCACCATGGCGTGAATCAGCGCGGGATGCAGACCCTCTTCGCGAGCGACCCGCTCGATCAAGGAAGACCACCGGGCCGTACGCTCACGGGGGGCCACCCCTTCGGGTAAGAGAGGCCGACTCCGGTTCAGGGTCCGCAGTGACAACCCTCCGGTTTCCGGCGTCCTGGACGGGGTCCTGATTTCCTGCGCCCACTGCCGGGCGGCTTCATTGATCGTGATGCGCGGGGAGGTCACGGTCCGCAGCGACCATGTGGAATGACTCTCCCAGCGCCAGCCCAGAGGGCCGACATAGAGCGTCCAATGTGCGGCGCGTCCGGCGGCCAAAACCTCGGCCATGGCCGCACGGTTTTCTGGATACACGGTTTCGCAACGCTCTCCCCGACACCGCCGAACCGTCCACGGCCACGGTACTGGCGCTGGGGCGTAGGGCGATTGCCGACCGGAGCGTTGCAACGCCCGGCGGTAAAGCGCCTCGGCGGACAGTTGGTGCTTCACCGCAATCTGTTGATACAAAAGCGGGGTTTCAGCCTGCGTCGGGGCGCTTACACTGAGGCCCACCGTCAAAAGACCCGCCCCCCAGAGGGGGACGCGGCGCACCGCGGGACCCTCACCCAGACCCCGCAGGGTGAGGATTCTAGGGCCCGAGGGTCGGTTCATGGGAGTGCTCCTGAGGGTCTTGCATCGCGAGCGAGCGCGACTGCTGCCTTTGCCGCTGCTCATCGACAGACCGCAGGCGTTCCTGCTGCTGCCGGTACAGGGTGTAAAAACCAAACACCCGGCGCACGTAGTGTTGCGTTTCGGGATAAGGCGGAATCCGGCGACCGTACTTGACGACCGCCCCTTCGCCGGCGTTGTAGGCGGCGACCGCCAGCGTCCAGTCACCGAGATAGCGGTACAGCCATTTGAGATACCGGATACCGGCGCGCACGTTTTTGGCCGGATCGGTGCGTTCCGCAGGGGGTAGCCCGAAACGTTGGGCCGTGGCCGGGATCAACTGCATCAGGCCGACGGCGTCTTTTGGGGAGCGGACCCCGGGGTTATAGGACGACTCCTGGCGGATGACGGCATGCACCAACGCCGGATCGATGCCTTCGCTGAAGGCGATGGCATCAATCAAGGGTTTCAGCGCAGCGACGCGAGGGCCGCTCGCGGCCTGGACGGTCGCCGGAGTCCCATGAGGTTCCGGCGTGATCAGACCGCGCGCCGCCGCCAGCGCCGGGGGCGGCGAAGGCGCGTGTAAGGGTGCCCAAGCGCCTTCCCGCCGGGCCGGCTTGGGCGCGGCGCGGCCTTGGGGTTCCGGGGGCTCCGAGCAGGCGGTGAGGAGGGTGGTGAACAGGAACATTCGTATCGACCGGCGCATGGATCAGAGTTTTCCGAGGACCACGCCCTTGCGGCGCAGCAACGCGACGGGACAGGTCGGGTCCCATCCCTGGAACACCACCGGGTCAAAGCGGCGCGGTGAGATGCGAGCCGCACGGGCTGCGCGCACGTCCGCCGGGACAGGCCACTGGTCCAGCCAGGTGAGTAAGTGCTGGGGATCCTTAAATCCTCGTCCATAGAGTTGAATGGATACCCCCGGCGTTGTTAACACCTGGTTCAACTTCTCGTAGCCCGCCGACGCACAATTCGCGTCGATCAATAAATCCACAATATCCCCCGCCTGGGGCGCCACCGGCGGGGAGGCCGCCGCCTGGGCACCGTTCGCCGGGCGCGTCGCCCGATCCCCTCGTTCGGCGCGAGCGCGCCCATAACCCGGGCTGTTCACCGCCTGCGGCAAGGTGGAAAAATCCACGACCGCTTCCGGGCCAAACCGTTTCATTTGGGTCGCCGCTACCAAGGCCGCGAAGCGGATTTGCTCGGTGATCCGCCGCCGCTCCGCGTGGAGGTATTGCTCAGCGAAGCGGGCGCGTTTCGCGGGGTCGGTCTCGATGATGCCGAGCACCATCACCGGATCGAGGTGGGCGTAGAAATATCGCTCTTCGACGGTCATGTAATCCTGGTATTTCGCTACCGCTTCTGCAGATAACCCCCAGTGTTGGGCCAGCGCCTCATCGCTGGCGTTCTCAAAGCGGGTATGCGCCACGGTGGTGGCGGTAATGGCGGCGGTTTGCGCGGGTGCACTGCTCCAGCACAGGGCGGTGAATCCTGTGTACAGCGCTAACCACCCACGGGTCGAGGCGCGCATTCTGTTCACTGGGCGTCAGCCGTCAGCGGGTCAGGGGGGACCCTGACCGGCGTCAGGCGTCCCTCCGGCGGATACCAGTAGTGGCGTTCCGGCCATACCACCGTGAGGTCCCGCTGTGGATAGGGAGGAGGTTCAACGGTCGCCGGGGCTTGACACCCGGCGAACACGGTGATCAGGAGCGCCCTTCCCAGGGTTCTCACGGCGATCCCTCCTCGACGGAGACCGCCGGCAGAGCGGTCGGCGGTTCCGCGGGCCGATACGGCCGCCGCCTCTCGAAGCTCACCCGCCGGTTGACGGGATCCTCCACCAACTGCCAGGCCGGACCGGCCAACCGCTCCAGCACCGCTCCTAACTCCCGCGGCCCGATTGCCCGTTGGCTCTCCGGATAGGGCTGGCCGTACAGCCGCCCGATTTCGGGATCGGCCGCCGCGGCGGCCGCCAGTTGGTAGCCGGTGCCGTGAAGGATCTCCCGCAGACCCTCCAACAGATGGCGGCCCTGGATCCGCTGGTAAACAGTCTGGTGGAGGTCGAGAGCGACCGGTTGCTCAGTGATGATGGTATAGCCGTGGTAGAGCGGTTCCGCCGCGTGGCTGGCGGGCAACGCCAGTACGGTGGCAAGTCCGAGCAAGGACGCTGGGGTCATCGAACAATTCTCCCACGCTGGCATAGGATGTCGAGAAATTCAGTCATACTTTATTTATTATTGAATAGTATTCAATAAAATTAAAAATAATATTGCAAGTCTTTTGAAAAATTTTTCAACCCTCCCGTCCCGCACAAGGGGTCAAGCCGGACGTCCCCTCCAGTACCCCAAGGTCAGCCCATGCCGTGCTGAAGAATCACTTCGACGTCTGGCCGGGGGAGGGGCGCGGCGCGCTCGCGCTGTTCGCCCGTCCCCGTGCGGTGGACCGGGTGAGGAACCCCGGGGAGACGCGCCGCCACCGCCGCCGGTCACGGGGGTGGCGCCAGACACCCGGTGTGAACCGTCGATTGAATCGGGCGCGGAACGGGAGGTCGCCGCGTCCAAACGCCGGGCCGCGGCTCGATCCCCGCACCGATCGGGGAATCGAGGAGGTCGCGGCGGTGACTCGACCCGAAAAGCGGCGCGGGAACAGCCGCTTTTCCCTACGGGAAGTCGGCACACCGGGGCGGTCTGCCGAAGTAGGCTCGATCGCCCGCCGGCCCCTTCGTCCAGGCGACGCAACGGCGACCCTCGCATCAGCGGCCGCCCGAGGTCGGGGCTTTCACCCCAGAAAATCCGATAAGGCTCTATAAAAGGTATGCAAAAATATGTTTAAATGAACAAGAAATTTTCCCCCACTGCATCGACCCCCGTGAAAAAACGCAAAGGCAGAAAAGATCCGAACGTGCGAGTGACTGACGCCGGTCCGGTCACCGGCGACCAGTATTTGAAGCTCCAGCAGAAAGTGGGACTTGAGTTGGCCGATTACCACGCGCTGCTCGGCATCAGCATGAAAGAGCATTACCTGATCACCGTAAACCCCGCCGAACCGCTGGCCGATCCGGGCTTGTGCCTGCATGTGCGCTTGCTTGACGAGTATCCGGAATTGGTCGATCCCGAACCGGAGGTGATGGAACTGGTGCAGGCGGTCAAGCGGGTCCGGCGCGACCACCCCGAAACGCCGTGGCCCATGCCGGCGACCGCCGGCTTGGTGGCCCTGATGTTAGGCCGCAACAGTCAAACGGCCACCACCTGGAGCACCGGCCGCACGGTCCCCGCCCGGAAAATCATGGCGCTGGTCCATCATCTGCTGACGCTGCTGGCCGAACGCGACGATCCCGATCGCGTGCTCGTGCGCTATTGCGAACTCATCGATCGGGAAGGCCAAGCCCGGGGCATCGACGACATCTTTACGAGCCGACGCTGGCCCTGAGCGCGGGGCGCTGCGGGTGAAGACGGTCCCCCTGGCCGAATCTGCGGGCCGAAAAAAAGCGCGCAGCCCCAAGGGCGCGCGGGGCTGGATGCCGTTGATACCGGAGACTGCCGAACGGCTCGGTGTGACCACTCCTGGGGACCCGGCCCACAACATCGCCGGTGGTGCCCGCTACTTGCACTGGCTGCTGGATCGCTTTGACGGCCATGTGACGCTGGCGCTGGCCGACTATCATGCGGGCGAGGGCGCGGTGAAACGCTAGAGCGGCATCCCGCCCTATCAGGAGACGCACAATGACGTGAGGAGGGTACAAACCATCCATTAATGGGGGGAGCCGCGCGGTCGCCGACCCACTGGCGGGAGAAAAGCGATGATCCAACGACCGATCGACCTGCCCCTTCAAAAGATCAGGTTTCCGCCAAGACTCCATTCGATTGATCCGTTTATTGCGCGGGAGAGGTGCCCAATGACTTTAAATCCGCACGACAAACGCTATTCCATTCTGGTGGCGCACCACGAAGACACGCTGCGCGGCGTGCTCAGGAAGACGCTGAGAGCAGCCGGTTACCATCAAATCGCCGGCGCCAACAGCGGACGGAACACCCTCAACCGATTGTTGCGCGACCGCTACCACCTGTTGATGGTCCCGCTCGAATTGCCGGACCTGAACTGCTGGCAACTCCTACGGATGATTAGAAGCGGGGCGTTCTGTTCGCCGAGACTGCCGGTACTGATCGTTTGCGACGCCGCCCAGATTCTCCTGGCCGAATCCTTGGCGCACGAACACCACGCCCGTTTGTTGGCGCTGGACGAACTAGCGCGATTGCCGGACGCCGTGGCCGCCAGCGTCGGCGGACCCCAAAAACCGCTCGTGTTAATCATCGAAGACCACTGGGGCACGGCCCAGCTCATCGAATTGAATTTGAAGATCAATTTTGGAGTTGAAATCGCCTTGACCGGCCAAGAGGGACTGGCGGCGTGGCGAACCCAGCAACACGATCTCGTCCTGCTCGACTTGATGTTGCCGGACATGAACGGATCAGAAGTTCTACGACGAATCATCGCCGAAAAACCCGATCAGCTCGTCGCAATCGTGACGGCTCGTTCCGAACGGGAAACGCATCAGAACTTGATGCTGGCCGGCGCAGCGGCTTTTTTATCAAAACCCGTCGATCTCCACCAATTACCCACTTTTTGCGAACAGATTTTGCACTACGGCGCTTATTTGAGCCAGCGGGCGTTGCAGAACTGCCAGCAAGCGCGTGATCAAGCCATCCACCACCGCGTTCAAGCGGCTAATTTTTTTTTGGAGTCCGGTCAGACCGGCCTAGCGGCTCAACACCTCAAGCGGGCGATTGCCGTCCGACCGGGTGGATCGATTGGGGATGATGAGTGGGCCACACTGCTCACCGAATTTGATTAGCTCCATTGAAAGAAGGCGACGCCCCATGAACGCCACCCGACCTCTGCCCCTCGTCCTGCTGTTGGTCGCCCGTACCGGGTTAGCAGCGGAAGACATCGTTGAGATTTATGGCACCGAAGCCCAAGGCAGCGAGGAAATCATCAGCCTGGCGACGGGCTACCGCCAACCGCTCGCTCGCGCCCCGGCCATTGCGACCGTAATCACCGCGCAAGAGATTGAAAGGCTGGGCGCCTTGACCCTCGCGGAAGCGCTGGTCGGCGTCCCTGGCCTCCACGTGTCCACGGCGCGCGGGTTGAGCGACGTGTTCGTCATCCGGGGATCTTTCCGGGAATTCAACGCCCAAGTGCTGCTGCTGATCGACGGCTTCCCGATCAACGATGTCGTCTACGGCGGCCGGCCGCAGTCTTGGTCCATGCCGGTCCACAACATCGCCCGGATTGAAATCGTGCGGGGACCCGGCTCGGCGCTCTACGGCGCCGACGCGGTCGCCGGAGTGATCAACGTCATCACCAAAACCGCCGGGACGGTCGAGGGCGCCGAAGTAGGCGCCTACGCCGGCCGCTTCGACACCTACGGCAGCTGGCTGCTCGGCGGTGATCGTTGGGGGGACACCGACCGGACCCTGTACCTGGAAGCGGGCACCACCGAGGGGTACCGGAAAATCATTGAAGCGGACGATCAGACCCGCATCGACCGGCTGTTGGGCACCCACGCGTCCTGGGCGCCGGGGGTTCTCAACACGCAACGGGACGATCTCAATGCCCGCCTCGGCCTCAAGGGAACCCGGTGGCAATTCAACGCCGGCTATCAGGGATTCCTGAACGTGGGCACCGGCGTGGGAACCACATTAGCCCTCGATCCCGCCGGTGATTTCAGCGTCGAACTGATCAACGCCGACTTCACTTACCACCTCTTCAACAGCGATGCTTGGACGGTCGAAGCCCAGCTCAGCTATCTCGGCACCACCACCCGCGCCGACCTGACCCCCTACCCGCCCGGCGCCTTCGTCGGTCTCTTCCCCGCCGGGGTTCGGCAACAATTCCAGTTCCGCGTCGACCAGGAAAGCGCCGGTCTAACCGCACTGTACAGGGGAGTCCAACACCGCATCCGCATGGGTGCGGGGATCAACTCCGGGGCCGTGAGCGATGTGGAAGAACGGCGCAACTTCACGACTGGACCCGGCGGGATGCCTCTCCCCACCGGCCCGCTGATCGATGTCCGGGCGCTGGGCGAACCGCTGTTCATCGCCGAGGAAAACCGGACCGATCTCTATGGATTCGTGCAGGACGAGTGGCGGTTCACGCCGGACTGGACCCTGACGGCCGGCGTTCGCATCGATCGTTACTCGGACTTCGGCACCACCGTCAATCCCCGGCTGGCGCTGGTCGGGAACCTGTCGCCCAGCCTGACCGCGAAGCTGCTGTACGGGCGGGCCTTCCGCGCTCCCTCGTTCACCGAACTGTACAGCAATAACGCTGCGCTGGTCGGCGATCCTGATCTCCAGCCGGAAACGATCCACACGGTGGAGCTGGGGTTGACCCAGCAGTGGAACCCTCGGCTCTGGATCGGGATCAACCTCTTCGTGTATGAACTGGATCAGCACATTCGCGGCGCACGTAACTCGAACACGCCGGTAGAACCCAACCGAGTGGTCAACGCCGCCGGCATTCGAGGTCGTGGCTTGGAACTCGAAGCCCGCTACCAACTGACCCCAGCCTTGAATCTGGCCGCGAACTACGCCTACCAGACCGCCGAGGATCAGGCGTTCGACGCCAGTCCCGGACTGGCGCCCGAGCAGCAAATCTACGGCGAACTCCACTGGCGGATCACGCCCGATTGGTCGCTGAACACGCGCCTGAAATGGGTGGGCGACCGGCTGCGGCAACCCGGCGACGACCGGGAGGCCCTGGACGACTACACCCTGATCGGCGCCACCTTGCGCCGTGCCGCGCCGAGCGGCGATGGGGACCTGCAACTCTCGGTTCAGAACCTGCTGGACACGGACGCCCGAGAACCGGCATTCTATCCGGCGTCCCTGCCCGATGACATTCCGCTGCCCGGTCGCGGCTTCACGCTGCAGTGGCGCTGGAGGTTTCGATGAACGCCGTTCCCGGCCCGCGCGGCTGGCCCCTGCTCGGATCGCTGCCGGACCTGACGCGAGATTCGCCCGGGTTCTGGATGGACCTCGCCACCCGCTACGGGACCGTCGCCGTCTTCCGGTCGGGAGTGGAAACCTGCCATCTGGTGAGCGATCCCGCGCTCGTCGGCTCGCTCTTTCAGCACGACACCCAGTGCTGTTACAAGGGCCGGCACACCCAACGGCTGGCGTCCCTGCTGGGCGAGGGACTCGCCCTGCTCAACGGCCCACCCTGGCGGCAACGGCGGCAACTCCTCCAACCCGCGTTCGGCCGGCGCCCGGTTTCACGCTGGCTCGATATCGTGACTGCGGCCTGGGAATCCCAGGTCCCGGTCTGGGACGAGGCCGCCGCCCACGGCCAGCCCGTGGAGATGGTGACCGACCTGCTGCGCCTCACGCAGGAAATCATCGTCCATATCCTATTCGGGCGGTCGGTTCAACATCAGGTGACCGCCCCGATTCTCGGCGCGGTCGATACCCTCAACCGCCACTTACTGCGCCATCTCCTGCGCGAAATGGTGCTGGGCGGACGGCTCAATCGCTGGCCGCTGCCGAGCACCCGCCGTTTCCAAACGGCGCTCGCAACCCTCCATGCCACTCTCGACGGACTGATCGCGGGTCGGAACGAGGGCGACCAGGACGAAGAAGCGCTCGTCGCATTCCTGAGTAACGCTCGGGACGAACGGACCGACGCACGTCTCACCCCCGCGCAAATCCGCGACGAACTGATCCACTTTTTCCTCGCCGGCCAAGAGACCACGGCCGTGGCGCTCGCGTGGGTCATCCACTACCTCACGACGCAGCCGACATGGGCGGAGGAGGTCGCGAGCGAAGCCGATCAGATGTTGAGTGGCCGTTTCCCGACGATCGGCGACCTCTCCCGGCTGGCGCTCACCCACCGGGTCATCAACGAATCGTTACGGCTGACGCCACCGGCCTACGGGATCGGACGTCGGACCTCGATCGCGGTGGAATTGGGGGGCTGGCGCATCCCGGCGGAATCGGTGGTGATCGTCAGCCCGTATGTCATGCACCGTCACCCGGACTACTGGGATTCTCCGACGCGTTTCGATCCCCACCGCTTTTCCCCCAGCCACCCCCAGCCCCCTCGTCCTCGCTACACCTATTTCCCGTTTGGCGGCGGCCCGCGCCGTTGTCTCGGGAGACACCTGGCCATGATGGAAATGCTGGCGATCACGGCCCAACTCGCCCGGCGGTACCGGTTTCATCGCGTGCCCGGTCCGCGGGTGGTCCCGCGGGGTGGAATGACCTTGCGTCCGCATCCCGGGGTGCGGGTGCGCTTGAGCCTTCGTTGAGTCACAACCGGACCGGCAGCGGAATCGCCACCCAAAAGCGGGAACCCACGCCCGGCGTGCTGTCCACAGCAATGGTTCCCCCCAAGAGCTGACAAACGCTCTTGGTAATCGCCAGGCCCAACCCCGTTCCGCCATAACGCCGGGTATCGCTCATGTCCACTTGGCGGAACGGCTCGAAAATGAGTGGGAATTGGTCCTCGGGAATGCCGATACCCGAATCCGCCACCTCAATCGACAGCATGCCGTTCCCGGCGCGCACCTGGAGCCGCACCGTGCCGTCGTGGGTGAACTTGCAGGCATTGTCCAGCAGGTTGCGAACGATCTGGCGTAGCTTGTCGCTATCCATCTCCACGTGCCGCTCCCCCTCGCAGATCACATCCACGCGATTGCGATTGCGGGCGGCGTGCAGCTTGAGCGCCGCAACCACCTCGTCGACCAGGCGGGGAAGATCAACCTCTTCCAGCACGACATCGCGCTGGCCCGCTTCGAGCGCCGCCAGTTCGAGCACTTGATTGATGCGCAGCAGGAGTTCGTCGGACGCGCCGAGCACGATCCCGAAATAGTCCGCCAACGTCTCGAGGATGACCGGGTCAGCGTCGCCTTCCAAAAACTTTAATTGCTTTTCACCCTCTTGGGTGTAGCCGATGATGGTTTGGAGCGGTGTGCGCATCTCGTGGGACATGGCCGCCAAAAACGCCGATTTGTAGCGGTCGGCAGTCAACGCCAGGTCCCGCGCCGCACTGAGGTCCTGGGTTCGCATCACCACTTCGGATTCCAGCACAGCGCGGTGTTGTTCCAGCGCGGCGCGGTGCTGTTCCAATCGGTCCAGCAGGTCGTTGAAGACCCGGCCGATCTCGCGCGTCTCCGCCGGACCCGCGATGGCCGCGCGGACGCCGCAGGCGCCGGCTTGGATTCGCTGCATCACGCCGACGAGCTGATCAAGCGGCCCGGTCAAGCGACGCAGGAAACCCTGGAGCGCCGCGAAAATGCCCACCGCCAGCATCAGGGCAATACTCCCGTTCAACACAAACAACCACGTCCGCCATTGTGTGAGCGGCGCCTTGCGCCAAGCGACCACAACGTAGCCCAGCAATTGCGTCTCGTTGCGGGCCACCATCGGCGAAACCTCCTCGGCGCCGGTGCGCACGGGCGCGCTAAAATACCAACCATCATGATCTTCGTGGATCAGGGTGGCGCGCGATCGCCCTTCACGCGCGGGCGGCACCGGCGGCCAGGGGTCCGCGCCGGGCGAGGTCACCCACGGTTTCGCGTCCGGTTTGAGCAAGGCGGCCTGCCGCACGCCGGGAAAGGCCGCAATCTGGGCGGCCCGCTCCAGCGCCGAAGCTGAGGATTCTAAAAACACCAACCGGCTTTCGTTCGCCAACTGCCCGGTCACTTCGCCCAGGAGCGTCAACGCCAGGGATTCCAGACGCCACGCTAAAAATCCACTGGACGCCAGCGCGATCGCCAGCGCGAGGCCCCACAAACCCAGGCTGGAGAGCACGGTCAGCTGGCGCCGAAAGCTGCACGCGGCGAACCCCCGCCCAATCGACGTTCGGACTTTTACCATACGGGCAAGACCCAATCGAATTGCCGCTCCACGTCCCGATCCAGGGTTAAGTCGAGGTGCGCGGCGATCTTGAGATTGAGCGCGCGCTTGACCGCGCGCAACACCTCAATGCGGGCGGGGGCCTCCGGGGTCCGCAGCGCGCGCGCGGCCAGTTCCGCCAGCCGGCGCCCCAACGGGACATTGTCGGGATACAGGGCAAAGAGCACCCCGCGCTGGATATGGAGGAGGCTGTTGGAAAACACCAGCAACCGCCGCTGCCAGCTTTTCTCAATCACCAGCGGCAAAATCGTTTCAGAATCGATAATGCCGGCATCCGCCACCAGCCAGAGGGCATCCGTCGCCGGATCGGCAGTTTTGAGAATACGGAGAAACTGTTGGGCGGACTCGCGAAGATCGCCCGCTTCCAGCGGTTCCAGTTCCAGACCACGGGCGGTGGCCGCGATTCGTGCCAGATCGATCAGCCAACGGTCGTAAGCGGGATTAAAGACCACCCAAACACGGCGTTTGGCGGGTGCGAGCTGTTGGAGCGTGGCGAACAGCAAGACGGGATCAACGGCGAGGCCCACGCCCGCGACGTGCGGGTGAGTTTGTGGGGAAGCATCCAGCGCACCGACAACGTGCGGCGTTTTCCGTCCGATGTGTTCGTAGGTTTCGGTAGGAACCCGGCCCAGGGCGATGACGACCGCAGGGGCTTGCTGGTCCAGCCAGCGGCGCAGAGCGGCTACATCCGGCGGGTCAGACAGAGAACGCGTGCGGACCGTCTCCGCGCTCAAGCCCTGCTCGATCCCGGCCAGGAGGTCCGCGAAAATTTGCCGGTAGGGCGGGTCGGTCTCCGGGTAAAGCACCGCCACCCCGCGCGGCGGAGCGCCGAGGGCCACGCCGCCCACCGCGCACGCGAGCAGGAGAATCATCGCCAGACCCAGCGCCACCCCACAGCGCCAGCGGCAAAGGGCGGACATCGCGGTCGCCAGTCACTCCTCCCGAACCCGAAGGGTAGTTCTTCTTGTGGCCGCCGCGTCCCAACCCCCGGGTAGCGGCTCTTCCCTTCATTTTTATTCAGGAGGGAGGCATTCGCAAACCCCACGGCCCCTTGATTACAAGGCCGGGTCGTCCTGAATGCCTTTTTTCGCTTTCACTTCCCCGAGCAGCGGCGCCAGGTCGATCGCGTGAATGTGGGTCTTCAACCAGTATTGATTACGCTGGGTTTCGGGTCCGGCCAACCAGGTCACCAAACCGCGCAGCGTGCGGGCGCACAAATCCGCTTGCAGCGCGGTTTGCGCCGCCCGTTTTTCCAACGTCATCTGCTGGATCACGTTCAACACGGCATCCACCGGATCAGAGCGCCCCTCTTTCCGGTTGCCTTCCCCGTTTTGCAGCTTTTTGAAAAAGTCGAGGACCCGCTCCGGCGGATACAGCGCCAGGCCGATCAGGGCGGCCGCCACCACCCCGGAATAGAACGGCCGCGGTTCCGGGTCGATGCTGTCGAGCAGCTCCAGTTCGCGCTGGAACACCGCGACCGCCCGATACAGGTTCACCTCGGGCAAGGCGCGGCTCTGCTGCCCGCGGATGCCGCCGCGCAGGGCGATGTTCAGGGCGTCGTTCAAAAAGCCGTGGCGGAGGCGCTTGGACCGCGGCTGGAACCCGCATTCCCGGAAACCGCCGTAGACTTGATCGTAGCGCGTCTTGGCGGCCGTGGACGCATCGAAGACCTCGTACAGCGCGTCCAGCTCCGCGTGCGACGCAACCGGATAAATCGTGACGCGCAGCACGGTCGGGCGCGGCAGCTGGCCCTGCTCCCACAAATAGCTGCGGGTGTGGCCGTCTACCTTGTAGTACGCGCCGTCGAGACGCGCGGCGACGACCTGCGCCAGTTGGTTCGCCACCGCGCCGGTCGCCCCCCGGGCCTGCTTGAGATGCACGGCCCGGGCGTGGCGCGCGGTATTGCGCTGGTGCGGATGGTTGGGGAGCGCAATCCACGCCTCCACCGGCATTTCGGCGGTGACGACGCCGCCGGCGTCCGCCAGAATGCGGAAATCGGGTTCGAAAACGGCGTTCGGGACCGCCGCAGGCTCGGCAGTCCTCTCCAGCCCGGACGCTTTTCGCAAGGATTTTCTGGGCAAGGTCTCTCATCCTCATGACAAGATTTTCCCGATTATAGATTATTTTTTAAAAAAGCGTTCAGAAAACTTGAATTCATTTGTTTTCTGTTTTTACTATACAGCAGTACGCTCGTAAAAAAACCTGGGATAGCTCTATGCAGGATCGGAGCGTGCGTGGGGGTACCCTATCTCGGGCTATTTTTGACAAGATAACCCCTCTCCATAGTTCGGACCGTTGGGGGGGCATCGATCCAGGGCGGGGCCTCTGTACCCCCGATTAAATCCCACGGGGGCGTTTTCCTGAGTTTGATAAAATCAAAACAGTCCGAACCATTGACTATAGGTATGGAAGAAATCTTTATAAGAAAATATATTGATTATTAAAGATATTTTAACCGAGAATTCATGCAAAAACGCACACAACCCCAACAACCCGACCGGTGGAGAGGTGGGCGCTGCGCGGGTCCGGCATCCGCCGACCCACAGACGATCACCGGGATATTATCGACCGCCGCCCTGTTGGGGACCCGGCGGCCCCCACCGGTAAAAACGGTGAGGACCTGATCACCACCGCATCAGAGGTGCCATGATGTCTACTCATTGTCCACAGGGGACAACGTTCGCGCCGGATTTTGCGTTTCAAGTAGCGCTGGGCGTACTGGAGGCGTCGGATGCGCTCGCCGCCCGCCGGCGACCGATCACCCCGCAGGCCATCGCCCGCCAATTCCGCGCTCACCTCTTCCCCACGCGTCCCACTCTCGCGCAGATCAAACACGGCCTGGTCCAAGTTCAGTGCTGGCACGACCACGTACTCACCCGTGACCTCCTTCACCATCGGGGCCAGCTTGTAACCCTCGGCGCCCAGTTGCAAGCGCAACGGCGGCAGTTGGATGAGGATCAGTTTTATCTCGACAAAATGCTGCGGGAGACCGACGCCCTGCTCCACCACACCCTGACGGCGCCCGACGGGACGGACGCTTTTTCAACCACCGCAGCTTCCGAAATCCATGGGTGGATAGACACCGCCTGGGAAAACGCAGGACGGCGGGCTGGCACTGCGGGACTCCGGGCCTCGCCACCGCCCCGGGGGCGGATCCGGCGGCGGCGCGGGAGACGTGAGCGGATTGCGCCCCAGTGGCGTTCACCCGCTATAATGGAGACAATAACCCGATGCCCACTCCGGGCACACCGACTGATGAGGTCGAACGACATCCGAAGATAAAGATCGCCCACCCAAAAACCGCAAAACCCCCGCGTGAATCACGCGAGGGTTCGTTGGGAACATTTGAAAGTCGCCGCCCGTCGCTCCGCTAAGGACGACAATCAGAAACCGTTTACCTGGTTCTGATTATAGCGGACTGGCAGCGACTTTCAAGACCCCACAGAGGTGGTTATGCGCCTTTAAAAAGGGGATTGCATGAAAGTCCATACTGATAGACCGCCGAATCAGGGTGCAGCCGGCACCCCGGCGGCGGGTGCGCCAGGCCTGCCGGCGCCCCCTCATCGGCCAGCCGGCGCTCGTGCTTCTGGCCGCCACCGCGGTCATGATCCGAGCGCAGCGCCATTCGCTCTCGGCGCCGCAAGGCCGCGTGCGCTTCGGGGGCGGTCATGAGTGCGCTCGATGACGCGCTGACCGCCTTGGAGCGGGTCACCGGCTATCGCCCGGTCCAGTCCGGCGATGAATACAAAGCCCGCTGCCCCTGCCACGACGACCATAATCCGTCCCTGTCGGTCAAAATGAATGGCCGATTGTTGCTGCACTGCTTCGCCG
>ENA-UOWG01001495-UOWG01001495.1-activated-sludge-metagenome-genome-assembly--contig:-NODE-1495-length-22960-cov-33.466929_pt1 | contig 22960 bp, 14 predicted proteins | sample MGYA00238147_ERZ761563 | MGnify/ENA primary metagenome ERZ761563 (study PRJEB28884, sample SAMN05720216) | anaerobic digester metagenome | isolation source: active sludge of municipal... | reverse complement strand
ATTACATGCCCCTGTTAAGAAAAAATCGTCAAGCCCTTTTAATCCTGGAAGACGGGAGCGTCTTTGAGGGTTTTGCTTTTGCGGGCGCGGGCGAAACGCTGGGGGAAGTCGTCTTCAACACAGGCATGACCGGTTATCAGGAAGTGATTACTGATCCCTCCTATAAAGGCCAGATCGTCACGATGACGTATCCGCTGGTCGGCAATTACGGCATTAATGACGAGGACATGGAATCGGCGGGCATTCATCTGGAAGGTTTCATTGTTAAAGAATATCAGTCCAATCCCAGCAACTGGCGGATGAAGACAAGTTTAAAATCTTTTCTGGAAGATTCCGGCAAAATCGGACTGGAAGGCATCGACACGCGCGCTCTGACACGACGCTTGCGCCTGTCCGGTTCGATGAAAGGAATTATTTCTACGGAGACAAAAAACGTTGCCGAGTTGCTTACAAAGGTCCGGTCTTATCCAGGACTCGTAGGACGGGACTTGGTGCGAGAGGTATCCTGTCAAAAACCCTATTTGTGGAAAAATGGCGCCCCGGCCAAAAGTAAAATCCCCCTTAAAAAACCGGTCAAAAAGCTGCGTGTCGTTGTATTGGATTGCGGCGTCAAATATAATATTCTCAGGCTTCTGGAAAATAACGGCTGCGAAGTTGTTGTCGTGCCGGCGTTTGCCACCGGAACAGAAATTCTTTCGTATCAGCCGGACGGGGTGTTGCTGTCCAATGGACCCGGTGATCCTGCCGCTCTTCCCTATATCGTGGATGCCGCGCGAACGGTCATGGGCCAAACGCCCGTCTTCGGCATCTGCCTGGGGCATCAGATTATCGGCCAGGCCATCGGCGGCACTACGGAAAAGTTAAAATTCGGCCATCACGGTATTAATCAGCCTGTCAAAAACATGGAAACCGGCCGAGTCGAAATCACGTCTCAAAATCACGGCTTTGTGGTCGTGCCGGAATCGGTTGAAAATAAAGCAAACAAATCATATATCAATTTAAACGATGCGACCTCCGAAGGCATGAAGCTTTCCGGGACCATGAGTGTGCAGTATCATCCCGAAGCAGCGCCGGGACCGCACGATACGGAATATCTGTTTTCACAGTTTGTTCAAATCATAAAAAATGAAAAGAGGAAGGCAACGTGATTCTGATTATTGATTTCGGCTCACAGTACAACCAGCTTATCGCGCGCCGGGTGCGCGAGCATCATGTCTATTGTCAGATTGAACCACCCGACATCTCCCTTGCAGCGATTAAAGCGCTTGCGCCGGAAGGCATTGCTCTTTCCGGCGGTCCGGCCAGCATCTACTCCAAAGGCTCGCCGCGCGTGGACCGCGGCATCTTTGAGCTCGGTATTCCCGTGCTGGGAATTTGCTACGGACTGCAATACATGGTGGATTCGCTGGGCGGCAAGGTTCTCGGTTCGACCAAGCGCGAATACGGATTTGCCGAGCTATCCGTCAAAAAACAAAAAGGTATGTTTTCCGGTGTGGAGAAAAAGACACAATGCTGGATGAGTCACGGTGATTCCATCGGCACGCTGCCGGAAGGTTTTTCCATAACCGCTTCGACTTCGAATACGAAAGTTGCGGCCGCAGAGAATGTGAAGAGGCATTTTTACGGCCTGCAATTTCATCCCGAAGTCGTCCATACGCAAGCCGGTAAAAAAATGCTGGCCAATTTTCTGTTTGAAATCTGTCATTGTAAAAAATCCTGGTCGATGAAATCCTTTGTGAACCATGCCGTAGATGAAATTCGTCAACAGGTGGGATCGGAAAAAGTTATCCTGGGGCTTTCCGGCGGCGTGGATTCATCCGTGGCGGCTGTTCTTCTGCACAAAGCAATCGGTAAACAACTCACGTGTGTGTTTGTGGATAACGGCGTATTGCGGGCCGGTGAGGCCGAGCGCGTCATCGGAATGTTTAAAAAGCACCTGCAGATCAATTTGCATTTCGCCCGATCGGGAAAGCTTTTTCTTAAAAAATTAAAAGGTGTGACCGACCCCGAAAAGAAACGCAAAATCATCGGCCGCACTTTTATTGAAGTATTTGATGCGGAAGCGCGTAAGATCAAAAACGTGAAATTTCTGGCGCAGGGGACGCTTTATCCAGATCTGATCGAATCACGTTCGGCCTTCGGCGGTCCCAGTGCAGTGATCAAATCGCATCACAATGTCGGCGGCCTGCCCAAGATAATGAAATTGCAGCTGATCGAGCCGCTCAAGCATCTCTTTAAAGATGAAGTACGTCTTTTGGGAAAAGAGTTGGGTCTGGCCGACGATGTCGTCTGGCGTCAGCCCTTTCCGGGGCCGGGACTTGCGATCCGTATCATCGGCGATGTGAACAGTCAGCGTCTGTCCGTGCTGCGCAAGGCCGATACCATTCTGATGGAAGAAATTCGCGCTGCCAATCTTTACTATAAGTTATGGCAATCATTTACTGTCATGCTGCCGCTCAAGAGCGTCGGCATCATGGGCGATCAACGAACGTATGAAAATATCGTGGCGATCCGGGCGGTAACCAGCGACGACGCTATGACGGCGGATTGGGCCAGGCTACCGCAGGATCTGCTGGCTCGCGTCTCCACACGCATCATTAACGAAGTACGCGGCATCAACCGCGTGGTTTATGACATCAGCTCCAAACCGCCCAGCACGATTGAGTGGGAATAGGCAGTGCCGAAAAGAAACGACATAAAGAAAATACTGCTCATCGGTTCCGGACCGATCATTATCAGCCAGGCCTGTGAGTTCGACTACTCCGGCACACAGGCCTGCAAGGCTTTGCGCGAGGAGGGCTATGAAGTCGTGCTGATCAACAGCAACCCCGCGACGATCATGACCGATCCCGAAATGGCCGACCGCACGTATATAGAACCGATTACCCCGGAAGCCGTGGCTAAAGTGATTGCCCGCGAACGTCCCGACGCGCTGCTCCCGACTTTAGGCGGTCAGACCGGTCTCAACACAGCGGTGGCGCTTGCGGAGTCCGACGTGCTGGCAAAATACGGGGTGGAAATGATCGGGGCGTCTCTGGACGTGATTCACAAAGCTGAAGACCGCGAAAAATTTCGCCACGCGATTGAAAAAATCGGCTTACGAATGCCCAAAAGTGGTTTTGCGCGCACCATGAATGATGTCTTGAAGATTGCCGACACGATCGGCTTCCCGATTATCATTCGCGCCTCCTTTACGCTGGGTGGCACCGGCAGCGGCGTGGCATACAACCGCGAGGAACTTGTCGAGATCGCGAAGGCGGGGCTCGACGCCAGCATGATCACGGAGGTCATGATCGAGGAATCCGTGCTGGGCTGGAAAGAATACGAGCTGGAAGTGATGCGCGACAGGGCCGACAATGTTGTCATCATCTGCTCTATTGAAAATTTCGACGCGATGGGCGTGCACACGGGCGAGTCGATCACGGTTGCCCCGGCGCAAACCCTGACGGATCGTGAATACCAGATTATGCGGGATGCCGCCATCGCCATCATGCGCGAAATCGGGGTGGAAACGGGCGGATCCAATGTGCAGTTTGCCATCCATCCCCAAACCGGCGAGATGATTGTTGTGGAAATGAATCCTCGCGTGTCGCGCTCTTCGGCGTTGGCATCAAAGGCCACCGGGTTTCCGATTGCCAAAATAGCCGCCAAACTGGCCGTCGGCTACACACTCGATGAAATTCCCAACGACATCACGCGCGAAACGATGGCGTCCTTTGAACCGACCATCGATTATTGCGTGGTAAAAATTCCACGCTGGACGTTTGAAAAATTCCCCGAAACGGAAGATTTTCTCACAACCTCCATGAAGTCGGTCGGCGAAACGATGGCCATTGGCCGAACGTTTAAAGAATCGCTGCAAAAGGCCATCCGTTCTCTGGAAATCGGCCGTTTCGCTCTGGGCCAAGCCCTGCCTGAAGATGTAAAAAATAAAAAGGATTTACTGAAAAGCAAATTAATCAAGCCTAATTCTCTGAGGCTTTTTTACATGGCTGCCGCGCTGCAAGACGGCATGACCATTGACGCACTCTATTTATTAACCAAAATTGATCCCTGGTTTTTACATCAGATCAAAGCAATCGTGGATGCGGAAGAAGAACTGAAAAATTCACCTCCGACTACAGAATTACTGCGGTCAGCCAAGGAAATGGGATTTTCCGATCGTGCGCTGGCATCTTTCTGGAAAATGACCGAACCGGGAATTCGCTCCTGGCGCGAGCGTGAAAAGATTACGCCGGTCTATAAACTGGTGGATACCTGCGCGGCGGAGTTTGAAGCCTATACGCCTTATTACTATTCCACGTACGAAACGGAAAATGAAACCAGGCCTTCGTCTAAAAAGAAAGTAGCCATCATCGGCGGCGGACCTAACCGTATCGGTCAGGGCATTGAATTTGACTACTGCTGTGTTCATGCGTCGTTTGCCCTGCGCGAAGAAGGCATTGAGAGCATCATGATCAACTCCAATCCCGAAACGGTCAGCACGGACTACGACACATCGGATAAATTGTTTTTCGAACCGGTGACGCTTGAAGATGTTTTGCACATCATCCAGGCGGAAAAACCCGATGGTGTGATTGTCCAGTTTGGCGGTCAAACGCCGCTCAATCTGGCACGCGGCTTGGAAGCGGCCGGTATGCCGATTATCGGGACGTCGCCGGACGCGATTGACCAGGCGGAAAATCGTGATCGCTTTCAGGAAATCGTTCATAAATTGCATCTTAACCAGCCGGATAATGACACGGCAATGGATGTGGAAACGGCGCTCATCGCCGCATCCCGCATCGGCTACCCCGTGCTGGTGCGCCCCTCTTACGTTTTGGGCGGTCGGTCGATGGAAATTATCTATGACCCGGAAACCCTGCGGTCGTTCATGGCCAAGGCGCTTCTGGTTTCTCCCGGCCATCCGATTCTGATCGACAAGTTTCTGGAAGATGCGGTGGAAGTGGATGTGGACGCGATCAGCGACGGCAAGACAACGGTTGTGGCCGGCATCATGGAACATATTGAGGAAGCGGGCATTCATTCCGGCGACAGCGCCTGCATTTTGCCTTCGCTCACGCTTTCGGCCCCTTTATTGGAATTGATTGACAAACAGACGAAGATGCTGGCTGCCGAGCTGCGTGTCGTCGGTCTCATGAATATTCAGTATGCCATTAAAGACGAGACTTTGTATGTGCTGGAAGTGAACCCCCGTGCATCACGCACCGTGCCATTTGTCAGCAAGGCTATCGGCATACCATTGGCCAAACTGGCCACCAAGGTCATGCTGGGCAAAAGCCTGCAGGAACTCGGCTTCACGCAATCCATCAAACCAAAACATGTATCCGTCAAGGAAGCGGTCTTCCCCTTCAACCGTTTTCCGGAAGTGGATATTCTCCTGGGGCCGGAAATGAAGTCAACCGGCGAAGTGATGGGAATCGATCAATCCTTCGGCCTGGCGTTTGCCAAATCGCAGATGGCTGCCGGTTTCAAAATATCAAAGTCGGGATCCATCTTTATCAGTGTTCATGACGACCATAAGGCCAGAATTGTGGACGTTGCAAAGTCATTTGAGAAGTTCGGTTTTAAAATTCTGGCGACAATCGGGACAGCCAAATATTTGAGTAGCCACGGCATTGACACAGGCGTTGTCAATAAAGTCAGTGAAGGCCGGCCGCATATCGTTGACTTCATTAAAAATGGCGATATCCAAATGGTAATCAACACCAGCGTCGGACGCAAATCATCCCGGGACGCTTATCACATCCGCCGCGGCGCTTTAACCTACAATATTCTTTACACCACAACACTGGCGGGCGCGCGGGCTTTGAGCGAAGCGACTAAAGCCATGATCAGCGAAGACTGGCAGGTTTGCCCCCTGCAGGAGTATTACAAGAAATGACCTTATCGGAAGAACCTTTGAATGAATCGGGCCGTCCGCGTGAAGAATGCGGCGTATTTGCCATTTACGGACATGAGGAAGCCGCGCGCGTTGCATTCTTCGGACTCTTCGCCTTGCAGCACCGCGGACAGGAGTCTGCGGGTATTGTGACCTCCGACGGCTGTCAGGTGATGGAACACAAAGGCATGGGACTGGCCTCCAATGTGTTCAAGGAATCGAACTTGCAAAAGCTTGCCGGCTCTCTGGCCATCGGCCATGTGCGCTACTCCACAACCGGCTCCTCCACCCTATCCAATGCCCAGCCTTTCTTAGTGCATGTCGGAGAGGAATACTACGCACTGGGGCACAACGGCAACATTGTCAACGCCCCGAAGCTTCGCGCCGAACTGGAAAACAACGGTTCGATATTCCAATCAACGATGGACAGCGAAGTCATCATCCATTTGATGGCGCCGCATCTGAAAAAAGGTTTGGAAGAAGCGCTCCCCATCGCGCTGCAAAGAGTGGAAGGCGCTTACAGTCTGGTCATGCTGACCCGCGATAAAATTATTGCGGCTCGCGATCCGCGCGGTTTCCGGCCGCTGGCACTGGGCAAGCTCAACGGCGGCTGGGTGGTTGCATCGGAAACCTGCGCGTTTGATCTGGTGGGTGCCGAGTATATCCGTGACGTCGAGCCGGGGGAAATCATCATCATCGATTCAAAAGGTTGTAAGAGTTTGAAGCCCTTCACGCCGATGAAGCACTGCCACTGCATTTTTGAGCTGATTTACTTTGCCCGCCCCGACAGCCAGATTTTCGGTCAGAATGTTTATCTGTGCCGCAAGCGGCTTGGGTATGAACTGGCTCGGGAATACCGTCCGGATGTGGATATTGTAATGCCGTTCCCGGATTCAGGCAATTACGCAGCATTGGGTTACGCGGAAGAAAGTGGTATCCCTTTTGAAATGGGTATGATCCGCAACCACTATGTCGGCAGAACCTTCATTCAGCCAACTCAGCCGATGCGCGATTTTGCCGTGCGTGTTAAGCTCAACCCGGTTAAGCCGCTTTTGGAAGGAAAGAAAGTTTTGATTGTTGAAGATTCCATCATTCGCGGCACCACGAGCCGCAATCGTGTGAAACATCTGCAGGGGATCGGGATCAAAGAACTCCACATGGTCATCAGCTGTCCGCCCACGCTGTTCCCCTGTCCCTACGGCATTGACTTTTCCTCTAAGGGCGAGTTGATCGCCACTAAAAAGGAAAATGAGAAAGCCATTGCCGAATTCATCGGTTTGGATTCCTTACACTACCTGACCATTGACGGCATGATCAAAGCCACCGGCATGCCTAAAGCGTGCTTCTGCCTGGCCTGTTACAGCGGCGAATACCCCATCGCTCCTCCGGGAAAAATCGACAAATTTTGCATGGAGCTGAAGTAGATTTTTTATCAGGAAGGATTACGATCAAAAATCCGTGTTCTTCAGGGTCAGCAAGTTGAATTTACCAACCCCGAAGAACACCATGGCACTATTTCCCCTGGAAATTGGCCTGTCGCCTTTCCAGGAAAGAGATCATCGCTTCTTTCAAATCATCCGTCAGGAGCATGGTTGCATTTTTCTGAATGGCCAGCGCCATGCCTTCATAAACATTCACGTAACGGCTGAAGTTGAGAACTTCTTTGGTGCACTTAATGGCAAGAGGCGCGTTTTCAGTGATCTTCTGGGCTATCTGTCGGGCGGCCTTGTAAAGAGAATTCTGATCAGCATAAACATTATTCACAAGCCCCATTTTCTCCGCCTGCCGCGCAGAATAATTATCCACTGTGAAGGCTAGCTCTCTGGTAAATCCCTGTCCCATAATCAAGGGCAGCCGCTGCAGAGCGCCCATGTCAGCAACCAGTCCGATTTTGGGTTCTTTAAGGCAGAAGGTCGCATCCTCTGTGCAGAGGCGTATATCACAAGCGGAAATAATATGAAGGCCTCCCCCGATGCATTTGCCATGAACAGCCGCAATGACCGGTTTGGGGCATTCTTCAATAAAGTTGCAGCAGTCAAACAAGGGCTGAAATTTCTGAATGATATCGAGAACCCCTTTGGGCGTAACGTTTGCCGCCGCGGCCGCTTCTTTTAAATCAAGTCCGGCACAGAAAATTCTTGCTTTGCTGCATAAAATGATTGCCCGAACATCTTCATTTGCGCCGAGTTCACGAAAAGTCGAAGCGATCTCCGACGCAAGCTCCAGGCTCAGGGCATTGAGCGCTTCCATGCGCGCCATCGTTACTGTAGCCACATGATTTTCAATTTTTAGATCGATGTACTTGTATGACATATATCCTCCTTTGGGATTATTTCCGAGTTACGGGCGAAAAAATACGCCAAATAAATAGATTTGTCTATGGCATTTCATTTGAGGTTTGGAACGCTTTTTAATCATTACTTATTTGTTTCTTAAATACCGCTCCAGACGGTTCAAACCTTCTTGAATATTTTCCAGGGACGTGGCGTAGGAAAAACGCAAAAAGCCTTCCCCTCCGCTGCCAAAATCAATACCGGGGGTGACACCAATCTTTGCTTCTTCCGCGATTTTAAATGCTTCCTTGTAGGAATCTGAAAAGAATCTTCTGCCGTCAGCAAAGACATAAAACGCGCCGGTCGGCTCGACATGGATGGTAAAGCCCATAGCCGTCAGGCGCGCCAACATGTAACGGCGGCGTTCGTCATAGATCTTGATCATTTTGGAGACGTCATCCTGCGCCCGGGTAAGCGCGGCAATTCCCGCCCACTGGATGAATCCGTTGGCCGATATCATGAAATTCTGATGGATGCGCTGCATAACGGTGCTGAAAGCTTTGGGAAAAATCAAATAACCCAAACGCCAGCCGGTCATCGCATAGAGCTTGGAAAAGCCGTTAATGACAAAGGCCTTGTCGGTGTATTCCAGGATGGAGTGTGCCCGTTCTTGATAGACCAGCCCGTGATAGATTTCATCGGAAATGATGTATTGCGAATCAAATCGGGCAATGTCCCGCAACTGCTCTTCCGTCATCACAATGCCGGTCGGATTGCAGGGGGAATTAATGAGGATGCCTTTGGTCCGGCGTGACAGCTTCTTTTTGATGTCCTTGTGGCGGTATTGAAATCCTTCTTCCGGGTGGGTTTGAATCTCCTTGGGTTTGCCGCCTGCCGCCAGAATGAAATTCTGATAACAGGGATAGCGGGGATTGGAGATAATCACCTCATCACCATGATCCAGAATCGCCAGCATGGCAAAAAGCAGGACGGGCGACGTGCCGGTGGAAACCAGTACCTGATCGGGCGTAATCGATACACCGTACTCTTTTAAATAATAATCACAGATGGCCTGGCGCAGTTCGAGAAGCCCCAGGGCATGCGTATAGCGGGTTTTGTTGTTTTGCAGGGCCTCGATAGCTGCATCGGTAATGGCTTTGGGTGTAGAGAAATCCGGCTCCCCCACTTCCATGTGAATAATGTGTTCTCCCTTGCGTTCCAACTCCTCCGCCTTGGCCATGATGTCCATGACGATGAAAGATGTGAATTCCGATGCGCGTTTTGAAATCATGCCCAAACCTTTGCCGGCCCATTGAAGGAAACCATCTTGCTAACCGGATAAACTGACCACCTGACTACCTGACCACCTGAAGGTAGCTCGGGGTGGCTCGAGGTAATGCGCAGATGGTCGTGACTGCCCCTGATCCTTCTATGGTGATTATGTGAATTTTTCAACTCAATTTTTATTGTTTTCATTTTGTTACGTATAGCACCTACCACTAAATGATTTTAAAAAGTCTTGATGCTATTAATTTCGAAAAATGCAACGAGTAACGGATCCTTTTTACCGGTCCCACCTTTCTGGTTTACGATAGAGATAATCCTCATTTCCCTCTCTTGTTATTGGCAAATAAAAAGGCTATCCCCCCGATAAGCACAAAACCAACCCATTGAGCAATTAACCTAGCTAGGTCAACCTTTAGAAACTCGGTATCGCTTAAAATAAAGCGATAACCAACATACCCTTTATCTACGCTGTCCCAAAGAAAGGGGAAGTTCGTATCTCTAAACGGTGGGAAAAGGATCATAACCCCGAGAACCCCGATAACGACAGCCAGTATGATCCTTTGTTTTTTATTTATCTCCACTTCATTCCTCCTTTAAGGCCTTCGATTGCCCAATCATCTCCACCCTATGATAATTTACTACACTAAGGCAAAGTTTTGGATAAGGATTAGAAGAAAGACGATACCACCATCGCGCCGGATAAGCCTATCAGGATGATGACGGTTGTCCAGGAAACAACATTCATTAGTTTGCCGTTGATATAATCTCCCATAACGCGTTTGTCATTAATCAGAAGGAGCATGAATATTAGAACAAACGGCAGTAGAATACCATTGATAACCTGAGAATAAAACATTATGGAAATCAACGGCACATTCGGCAGTAGAATAACACCCGCTCCCAAAAAGATCATCAGCGAGTAAAGACCATAAAACTGCGGTGCTTCTGTAAATTTACTATTGAGGCTGGATTCCCAGCCAAAGGCTTCACAGATAGTGTAAGCGGTGGAAAGTGGGAGAATAGAGGCGGCAAACAAAGATGCATTGAGTAAACCAAAGGCGAACAGCAAAGACGCGTAGGAGCCCGCCAGGGGAGCCAGAGCTAAAGCGGCGTCTTTAGCCGTTTCAATCTTTAACCCGTTTTGAAATAATGTCACGGCACAAAGCATAATAATAAAAAAAGCGACAACATTGACGGTGATTGAGCCGAAGATAACGTCCATTCGGGAATATTTATAATTTTCCGCTTTCAACCCTTTATCCACAATAGACGACTGCAGGTAAAACTGCATCCAGGGGGCAATCGTTGTTCCGATAATGCCGATAGCCATGGTCAGCATGCCCACATCAAAATTCAGATTAGGTGTTACCGCCGCCTTGCTGATGACCGACCAATTGGGATGAACCATAAACCCCGATAAAATATAAGCCAGATAAAAAACACAGGCCACAAGAAATACCTTTTCCACTGACTTATAATTGCCCTTGACCACCAGCCACCAGACAAAAAAAGCACCTGCCGGAACGGAAATATATTTGCTGACACCGAATATTTCCATACTGGCGGCGATACCGGCAAATTCGCAGAGTGTGTTTCCCAGGTTCGCCAGAAGCAAAATAATCATCAAATAAAAAGTGATCTTCGCGCCGAAGCGCTCCCGGATTAAATCGGAAAGTCCCTTACCGGAAACCACCCCCATCCGGGCACACATTTCCTGAATAATAATCAAAGCAGCAGTTACGGGAATCAAAATCCAGATAAGACTTAATCCATAATGGGCGCCAGCCAGGGAATAGGTGGTGATGCCACCTGCGTCATTATCCACATTGGACGTAATGATCCCCGGACCAATGAGAGCAAAAAAGAGCCCCAATTTCCATAAACCGGTTTGCAGGATTTTTTTCCAGAATATTTTAATCTTTTCCATAAATCACTGACAACGGCTCAAAGCTCACTTGCCCAATTCCGGGGCCACGATTTCCAGAAGATTTTTAAAGATGATCGTGCCATGCATTTTTTCGTTTTCATCCACAACCGGTATGGCGGTTACTGCATATTTAGCAAACTGTTCTGCAATGGTGTCGTGTTTGTCATCTAGCTTTACCGAAACAACTCGGTCATCCATGATGTCCGCCAGTTTTTGATCTGCATCAGCAAGAATCAAATCCCGCAGACTGATCACGCCCAGTAGATGCTCCTCCTCATCCGTTACATAAATGTAATAAACCAGATCCACATCTGCTGCCTCCTGACGGAATTTATCAAGGGTTTCCCGGGCTGTGGTTGTCGGGTTGAAACTGAGATAAGACGTGGTCATCATGCCGCCTGCCTCCAGCTCCGGATGGGTCATGAGTTCTTTGACGTCATCGGCAATATCCTTCTCCATTTCATTTAAAATGCCTTCCGCCTTTGCTTTAGGCAGATCTCCGATCAGGTCGGCCGCTTCGGAAAGAGACATTTCCTCTATAATATCAGAAGCCTTTTCCGAATTGAGATCGTTAATCAGGCTGACCTGAATCTTGGGGTCCGTCTCTTCCAGCGTTTCTGCTGCGGTTTCGACATCCAGAGCCTGAAATACTGCAGCGCGTTGTTTAATATCAAGCTCTTCCAGAATATCCGCCAGATCGGCCGGATGGATCTGGCTCAACCGGCTTTGCGCAATATTCAACTGTAAAAGATCCGGTGAGCTGAGTGGCTGAGTAAATTTCCATTGAATAAGATGATCGGGCAATTTGTAATCAAATAAGGCTTTAAAAATAGCATCGAAAACTCTGATTAAACCGACACGACGTATCAAACCGCGAAAGCCCACATCCACGTGAACAAGATACAGATAATATCGCGTCTTGAGAAAGTGAAGATCATTGACCCGCCTTATTTTGGCACCATCCGTATCGACTACCTGTTTATCCAGAAGAGCATCTTTGAGCAGAACCTCACCTTGTCTTAAATGAAGCACTGACAAATCCTTTATGGATGATACGGACACCGAGATGGTTTGATCCATATCCACCACATCTTTCCACGGGAGAAAAACAGGATTATTTTTCTGGGTGGGGCGTAAAATGATGCCGGTAACAATTGGATAAGGTTCAACAAACTCCGCGGTTAAATCATAAACGCGACCCAATGTTTCGCCCGTGGCGCCAATGATACTTCTCCCCAGGATTTTGCTTAGAAATAAAAAAACCTGAGGTTCTCGATTTATCGCCATAGTTATTTCCTTCCGAGTCGAAAGTGTATATCAGGTATTATTTTTCAAGGAAAGTGTTTTTGAATTTTTACTGCGACATCAAAACAGCAAAGTTATATGTAGCAAATCATCATTTAGATTGACATTAGATTACGGATTAATTTTGCATCTTAGCAGGGATTGACGATTTGTGGATTCCAGGAAACACAACGTAGAAATAATTCCTGTTACCTTTATGATAACGAGTTTCAATTTCTTTATGCCTCAAGCATAGTAGGCAAAGTCCGTTTTGTCCAACGATGCGACTGTAGCCACGCCAACATTGCAGATCACGACGGAGTCTTTGGTGACATTGTCCGTGGGATTCGACCCTCGTTCAATTAAATAAACTGATATTTCAAGACCTGGCTCTTATGATCCTCCTAGCCTCATTATTAATCATAATTTAAACCATTTACACAGTTAGATTTACACTCCCATTTCCCTTGGATTTCAGGCTCATCCACATTGTGACAACGATAGTTACCAAATTAGAGATAGTTCCCAAAAGGCGGCGCTGTTCCGGGAAAAGATCTTTAGAATTATATAAGATTCCCATGACCCCAATTGTACCCTCAAGATATTTCATGGGAATAAAATAGAATTGATTATCTGCATGTGTATATGTCCCAGCGCCGGAAACCTCTCCATTGTCGAACGTCCAAGTAGCAGCAGCATTATCTTGTTCGGTCAGTTCCAGATCAACGCTACTTTTGGCCCAAATCTTCAGACTGCCGTCATCTTCCCTGAAAAAGACAAGAGCTGGCACATCCAAAACCATTTTTGCATATCTTAAAGTAAGCTGTCCCAATTGGCTTAATGCATCCGCTCGCAATGAGAACGTGATATTTTCGATTGTATAAGTCTGTTCGATGGGAATAAGAACCAGTAAATCTCTGCTCAAGTCTTCTACTAGGGATACGCGATTCAACCTGTCTTTCAGAAATACATTCTGACGGGTAACAATAGTGATAAGATAAGTGATAAGAATGGCACTGGTGAAATAAACAATGACATTGTAGACATCCTGCGGATCTGAAATATGGAGCGTATAATAGGGTTTAACAAACGCAAAATCGAATATAAGAAACCCAGCTATAAAAGATAACACCGAAGCCCAGGTTCCGAAATAAATTGCACCAGCAATCGCGGGAACTAGGTAAACAAAAACCAAAGAAGAAGGTTGAATGAATTGTTCCAGAAATATATTGAGGATGGTGGTGAGAGCCAACATTATCAGAACGACCAGGAACTGTTTAAGTTTTCTAATGTTGTCTTTACTACGGTCTTTGCCGCTGCTGAAAAAAGGTTCCATATTATGGCTTTGATCTATTGTTTCCATGATCTTTTACCTCCCTTTTGATAAATTCTATTTTTTCAAAATCAAACCCTGATCGGCATAATGACTGACTCAATTCCATCCCATTGCAAGCGTCTTTGAATAGCGTAAGCCGTCTCATTATGCAGTGCCCTTTGATAAAAATGCTCCTGATGGAAAATTAATTTCCCCGTGAAAACCATGGATTTGGGGAATTCTTTTGCCAACGACTGACACACCTTTGTGGCAGTTTCGACCACGTCCGTTCCGGCATCCATTCTATGGTCTGCCGGCATACCGAAGGAGCGGACGAGTTTAACATATTTTTTTAAGCCGTTTTCGACCTCAATTCTGAGTTGTTCCATTTCTGCCGATCCTTTGAATGATGCCTGATCAACTTCTGCAATCGAGACAAAAATAAAGTTTTTATAGAAATGCGGAAATTTACGGTTAATTGAAAACAACGTGTGCAGGCCGAATCCGTTAAACCCGCTCACAAGAATGATCGCCGTCGGTTCTCTAGGATTTAACGGTTCGTTGTTATATTTTTTGCCGGGGTGGATTTTCTGCAAAATATTTTCCAACTTTCGCGCTTCTCCACGAACATTAAGATAATGTTTTTTGATCAAATAACAGAGGGCAATCAAAGCGGCGGTGATAAGCAAGGTCATCCAGCCGCCTTCACCAAACTTTTCGTAGACTGTAGTGCAAAGTATAGTAATGCAAAGAATAAATCCGGCTACGTGAATGGCAATATGTCTTTTCCATTTTTCATCTTTGCGGGTGTTGCGAAGAGAAAAGATGATCATTCCTGATTCAGAAAGTGAAAAGGTTAGAAAGACATTGATCGAATACATGACAATAAGTGCAGAAATAGAACCGTGAGTATAAAACAAAAGTATCAATGATAAAGTGCCCATTAAGATGATGCCGTTTTGCATGGTAAGTCGTTCCGAAAGCATTGCAAAACGATGGGGGAGCCAGAAATCAGTCGCCATGTTTGCCATCACTCTGGGGCCGTCAACAAATCCCGCTTGCGCGGCCACCAGAAGCAATGCGCCCTCGGAAAGAATGGTGAGAAATACGATGGCCCCAGATAAAGGCCAGTTGTGAAAAACGGCTGCGGCAAGAATTGCATTCAGCGTTTTTCCTTCCACCGGTTTAACCTGAAGAAGAGCATAACAAATCAACAATCCACCGGCGGTAAAGGCGAGAGACACGGCCATGTAAAGCATGGTTCGTTTTCCGGTCTGAACCCGTGGTTCGCGCATAATCTGTATGCCATTAGAGACCGCTTCTATTCCTGTATAGGTTCCTCCCCCCATGGAGAAAGCTCTTAAAAATATCGCCAGTATTCCAATAAACCCGATGGTTCCGATGTCCTGTTTGAAACTGCTGTGAAATTGGCTCAAGACCAATCCAAACTGATCGGCATGGTGGACGATGCCATAGACAACAAGCAAAACATGGGTTGAGATGAAAACAATAAAGATGGGAGCAAGAGCTAGAATGGATTCCTTCACGCCACGAAGATTCATGATAACCAGCATCAGGATGAGAAAGGCAACGAAGATGAGTTTATATTTCTGATATGCGATTGGCAAAAAACTGAAGATGGCATCGCCGCAGGCAACCAGCGAAACGGTGATCGTCAGCATGTAGTCGACAATCAAGGCGCTGCCTGATATGACACCGGCGCTGTTACTGATTGTTTTTGTGGAGACAATATATCCGCCCCCGCCTTGCGGGAAATGTTCGATAATGCGTGAATAAGCGTAAGCAATAATGAACACGGTGAAGGCAGTGGCCAGACCGATGAGAAGGCCGATATAGGAATGAGAGCCCAGAACTTTATAAGCTTCTTCCGGCCCGTATGAGGAAGACGATAAACCGTCGGCGCCCAGGCCAATCCAGGCCAGTATTGGAATGAGAGACAATTTATGAAAGATAGACGGCTCGTTGACATCACGAGGTTTGCCCACAAGTTTATGCCATATCCTGTGTTTTAAACTTTTTTCATATGCTGAATCGAATTTATCCACAATTAATGGACCTCTTTCCTATCCGTATAGGATATTGCCGGTAATCGTATTCGGTTTTTTGTGAGAATTATGGGGCTCGATAAAGATAAATCGGGAACGTAGAATGGATGAATTACAATTTTTTACATTAGCAGATGCAGAAAATCTTTGCAATATCAATACATCGGTTGAAAGAAGAATAAACATCTTCTTTGTCCCTTCCATATGCCGACGAGGTTAGCTGACGGGCTCGGACTTGGAGGTATCCTATTCCTTGGAAATTCGCCCCAAAATATTGGTTCCCCCGTATCTATCCTACCGATAGATTTAGGCGTCATTACATATTTCTGAATTAAATTAGTCTTTTTATAACAACTGTCAAGCAATATTTATGATACATTTTTGTCCATCTTTACGGTAATATATTTGGTAAGCTAAGTGTCGATGTTTGTTCTCATATTGAATTGTGTTTATTGCAAATTGAAGTCTAGAGTTTTAGTCGAGGATGACAATTTAACAACTTCAGGAAGCAAGTCTTGAACTACGATCGTCTTTACACCTGCTGTCAAGAAAACTCCGTCTCATGACAGTTCATTCCTTAAACCACTGCAATCCCCTTATCATTAAATATCTTCCGGCAGCGCGCTATCTGTTTTTGCTCCATCCATTCAGTCATGACTTTATCGCCACGGTAAGAGTTATGCACACCGATTTTATCTGCCTTGTCATGCCAGAGAGGATTGTACGGCATGAGCGCCGCTTTCTTGATGCCAAGCTCTTGCAGGTATTTGGCGACGCCATGGATATTCTCGTCGGTATCGGTGATTCTCGGTATAAGAGGCGTTCGAGGCAAGAGTGTGACTTCAGAGCTCGCTAAGATTTTGTGGAGTTTCCTAAAATTTTCCAGAATCCGGTGGTTGGAAACTCCAGTGTGATTGCGATGCGCGTCATTATCCATGATCTTAATATCGTAATAAATCATGTCCAAATAGGGAAGGAGCAATCTCTCGAATTTTTTAAAATCGAAAAATCCTCCCGTTTCAAGCAGGGTGTGAACACGATGCGTTTTAAAAGCTTTCAGCACTTCGGATAGAAACTCCATGAACATGACGGGCTCGCCCCCCGAGAAGGTCACGCCGCCGCCGGATGTATCGAAAAAAGGCTTGTCCTTTAAAACCTCTAAGACAATGTCATCAACCGACATGCTTCTCCCAACACGGGAGAGCGCTCCTGTGGGACACGCATCGGCGCATTGAAAACAAAGGGTGCATTTCAAGCGATCAACATAATGGGCATTATCCGGAGATATTGCTTTTGCAGGGCAGATAGCTATGCAGGCACCGCAACCAATGCATTCTTTACGGTCATAACTGATCTCAACCTTGGCATGCTTGCTTTCGGGATTGTGGCACCAGGAACATGCAAGCGGACATCCTTTAAAAAAGATGACGGATCGGATGCCGGGGCCATCGTCAAGTGAATTTCCTTTGATTTCAAGAATGAGCGGCTTTCCGGCCTCCGGTTCTTCAGCCTGCGCCCTGGCCGCTTCGTCATATTGCATATTCTGCCCGTTCTATCAGCTCACGCTGCATGTCCCTGTTCAGGGTGACGAAGTATGCATTATAGCCGGAAATTCTAACGATGAGGTTCCGATAGTTATCGGGATGAGCCATCGCGTCACGCAGCATTTCCGACGTCACCACGTTCATCTGCATCTGCATGCCGCCCAGATCAAAATAGGTCTTCACATAAGAGAACATATTGTGCACCGTTTTCTCCCGCGTGTCCGATGCTGACGGAACCACCTTCACGTTGAAAGCGATGTTGTTGTTCAGATTTACGGGATCAAGTTGTGCGACATCCCGAATGTTGTCGAGTAGATTTTTCGAAGCGAAAGGCTGGGGCGTGAGACCCGGTGTAAAGGGTTTGCCCGCCTGTCTGCCCGACGGGAGCGCACCGGTCAGGATTCCAAATGCAACATGCTGCGACATCGTCCAGAAACCGGTGGTGTACTTGCCGCCCCGGTAATGCGGCAAACTGGCGTAATGATCATGCGACCATTGTGTTATGCGGTTGGCCATGGCCACAGCCTCTGCATTGCCCGAGCCGAAAAGCGGAACTTTCTTGCGCACCATAGCAAGCAGCGCGGGATCGTTTTCAAAATTCGTATCTACCGCGTTTTTTAACGCGGCAAATGTAATTTTCTTTTCATCAAATACGAGTTTCTTGATGGCCATCAGCGAATCGGTTACATCGGCAAGGCCGACAATAGCGGTTCCGGAACTGTTGTATGTTGCGCCCCCCTTGGTGACGTCCTTTCCTTTTGTGATGCATCCGGCAATCATTGAAGAAAGCAATGGCGTGGGGCGCAGATACTGGTGGGCTTCCGCGAGCAGATCATTATATTCGATGGAGCGGTCGATAAGAAATTTAAATTGTTCGGTAAAAGCGCTGAAAAAATCATCAAAACTTTTGAACTCACCCTTCTCAATCACGCCTGTGTCCGGACCAAGTTTCCAATCCGTCAGGGGGTGACGCCCGTTATTGAGCGCCATTTCGAGAGCGGCAACCATGTTCATCATCTGCATATTGGTATGGGCTATGTGCTTGCCCGACAGCGTAGGTTCGACGCATCCCGTTGCCGACCAGTTGCGGATATCCTTAATATCGTAACCCATGGGAGAAAGCGCTGCGAACATGGCATGGTCATTGTGCATTGACGGCGTTGCCGCGGTAATCAGATTTACCTCGCACAGGCGTCTCAGATAAGTGTCGCTGTTGATGCCCGGCGTGAAGCGTGCGTTCATATTGGGGTCGCGCAGGCTGAGCATTTCAGTCACTTTCAGAAATATGTAGGTCATATCATTGACCGCATCCTGACCATCGGGCGTGACGCCGCCCAGTGTGATTGCCTGGTCGGAGGAACTGCCGCCGAAATAGAAGTTGGCAAGGTCCGGTGTAAGCGGAAAGTGATCGGTGCATCGCATGTAGAAGTGGCCGATCAACTCGACGGCATCTTTGATGTATTTTGCACGGTCTTCCTGAGGGGTTATTTTTTGCATATCCGCCAGGAAATAGGGCTGGAGCCACTGGTCGAGGCGTCCCAGCGATAAGCCGGCATTCATGCTCTCCATGTGGAGCCCAACCCAGGTGATCCACATGGCGTTGACGGCTTCGTGGAGGTTTCGAGCCGGATTTTCAACCACTTGCGTGCAAATTTCGGCAAGCCGTTCCAGTTCTTTTTTGCGGACGGGATCCGTCTGGGCCGCGGCGTCTTTTATCGCTTGCGCGGCGAGATTCTTTGAGTAGGCTGTGAGACCTTCCAGGGTGAGAATTATTGCTTCGAGCGTTGCCTTCTTTTCGGTGTTGCCCTCTGTTTTTTTGAGCTCCTCTCTGACTTCCCCGATGATTCCGGATGTGCCCAGGCTGAGCATCTTCGGAAAATCCGGAATGGTATGTGATATGGTTGCCTGCTTCCAGTTGAAATAATACGCGTAACGTTCGTCAATCTGCATGCACAGAGGGTTGTCATATTTGTCCCTAACCCATTCTCGAAAATTGCGGTGGACCCAATACGGAAATACATCGTGGTGCAGAAGGCTTCTGGTCTCTTCCGAGATACCAAAGGGATTATAGGAGCGATAAGGAATGGTGAAGAGCTCGTTCCAGATTAAACCGCCGCTCCCTTCCGGGTACACGATGCACCCGACCTCTCTGCTGGAGGTGGTTCCCGCAATAAGATAATCCCGGGCAATGATGGGTGCGCGGTTCTCCATCAGATATTTGTAGGAAAGAGCTTTACGGGTTATCGGTTCCCAGGGTTTGCCTTCAGCGTCGGTTTCAAAACCATTCTTTTTGTGCCACTCAGTGAGCAATCGGGGCATCTCCGGACACACTTCCGGCTTCACCGTGAAATGGATATCCAGAAATTTTTTCAGCCGGGGAAAGTCATCGAGGCCAAATTCCGGCAGATAGGGATCCACAAGGTGCTTTACTCCACTATCGACTTTTTCTCCCTTGAGTCTAGTGGCGTGTCTTGCTTTAAAGTTGTCGCTCAATTCTTTCCGGGCATGAGGTGATTTTTTAACCTCATTTTCTTGAGAGATTATTTTTTCTTTTTCCAGTTGTTGAATTTGCTTTTTGTTCATCAGAACGGATAAGAGGAAAAAGAACAGGTTCAGATACATTATGCTTCCTTCAACCCTCATTTCACTTTTCAGCAGCATGAAAATCTGGTCGGATGGTGTGGCCGCGAGAAGTTTTTTAACCACTTCATCCGATCGAAAAACAATCGTGACATCCGTCTTTTCCGGAATATTGCCCTCCACAGACACCCTGCCGTCCTTAAACCGGATGGCACATTCTACGGAGCGGGATTCGGTTCTCAAACCCACGGTAAGATCAATCCACCCCTCCGAGGTTTTCAGATATTTTCTAAAAGACCGACGGAGATTGAAACTGGCCGCCACGACTCTGAGTAGCATTTTCATAAGCAGGGCGGTAAGGGATTTTCTTGAATTTACGCTGTTACTGACATAAAGAACCATAAAAATATCTCCTTGTAAAATTTGGTTCTGAAGAAGACTACTTTTTAAGTCATTGAAAACTACCCAAGAATTCATTAGTATTGTGGATTACACAGAAAGTACAATTTGTCAAGAAAAGACGGACGACGGGGTTACTGATCGCAACGGCAGATTAGCTTTCAACTGCCTATCTAACCTTCAACACAATCTTCCCGATATGCCCCGACGATTCCATCAGTTCATGGGCTTTTTGCGCTTCAGAAAGCGGAAAAACGGCGGAGACCAGCACGTTCAATTTTTTCGACGCAAAGAGCGGCCAGACATTTTCCAGCAGGGCTTGCGCGATGGCCGCTTTTTCTCCGTCAGAACGGGGCCGCAGCATGGATCCGGTGAAGGTCAGGTTTTTCGTCAGAATCGGCAAGCAATCCAATTCGACTTTTGCGCCTTGCAAAAAAGCGATTTGCACCAGCCGACCGTTTCTGGCCAAAAGCTTCAGGTTTTTTGAAATGTAGGGGCCACCCACAAAATCCAGAATGCAATCAATGCCCTGTACTCCGACAATATCGGCAATTTCCTGCGCCCAGTCCTGCACCGAATAATCCAGCACCACATCAGCGCCGAGTTTTTTAACCGCCTTAATCTGTTCGGCGCCGCGAACGGTGGTAAAAACTTTCGCGCCAAACGCTTTGGCCAGTTGAATCGCCGTATAGCCGATGCCGCCCGCGCCGCCGTGTACCAGAAAATTTTCTCCGGCCTTAAGGCTGCCCCGCTCAAAGACATTCGACCAGACGGTGAAGTAATTTTCCGGAAGCGCCGCTGCTTCGGCAAGCGTTAGCCCCTGTGGAATTGGCAGGCAATGAGAAGCGGGCACTGTGCAATATTCGGCGTAGCCTCCACCCGGCGTGAGAGCGCAAACGGCATCGCCAATTTTCCATGGCTTGACATCATCAGCTTTGGCTGCAATCTTTCCGGCAACTTCCAGCCCCAAAACGGGTGAGGCGGCGGGTGGCGGCGGATACGCTCCCATGCGCTGGAAGACATCTGGACGATTGACGCCCGAGTAGGCAACTTCAATCAGGACTTCGCCGGATCTTAGTTGTGGCACAGACGCTTGTTTAATCTGCACGCAGGAGGCGGATCCTCCCTGGCCGTGATCGATATACTGCATCACGTTTTTCATGTCAGCCCTCTATTACTGCCTCAATAAGATATGGTCCCGGTTCTTTAAGCGCCGCTTGAAATTCCGCAATGAACGCTTCCGCCGTCGCAACAGAAGCGGCGGGTACACCCATGCCGCGGCTCAGGCTGACCCAATTGAGTGGCGGCGAATCCAGGCTTATCAATGATTTGGCTTCATTCCCCATTGTTGTGTATCCGGCACGCAGGCATTCTACTTCAAGGATGAAATATTTGCGATTGGAGCAGATGACGGTAATGACTTTTGTTTTTTCACGCGCCTGCGACCAGAGTGCTTGCAGCGTGTACATGGCGCTGCCATCAGCCTGAATATCAATCACCTGACGATCCGGTGCGGCAAGTGCAGCGCCCAGCGCCAAAGGTATGCCCATACCGATCGCGCCGCCGGTGAGTGTCAGATGGCTGTATGGTTTCAACTGCGGCGAGTAGTCGTAATAGGCCGCACCAGAGGACACGCCTTCCTCAACCAGAATGCAGCCCTCCGGCTGGAGGGCTGCAATTGCTGCGCACATTTTTTGTGAGTTTAAATCTCCGGAAGGCAAGGGCGGTAGTGCCAAACCGGCCAGAACCGGACGAAGTGCGTTTTGTCCGGTGTCAGGTCCCAACACCGAGGAAAGCTCTTCCAGGACAAAGCCTGCATCCTGTTTATTCGTGTCGATCCTCACACAGGGGGCATTTTCCGGCAGAAATGAGGTTGCGCCACCCTCGTAACCGAAGAAGGCCGTCGGTTCGTTTGTGCCAACCATGATAAAAGCGTCATACCTGGCAAGAAATTTTTGTGCCTGTTCCGGAAAGTAGGGAATGCGTTTTAAGACGGGCAATCCAGCGCCTGCCTCATAATAGGCAGGAAAGGTGATCATCAAAAGGTCGCATTCGGTCTTCGTCTTGATTTGCGCCGCCGCGGCCAGTCCCTGTGTACGAAGCGCCCTTCCGCCCAGAATCAAGGCGGGCTTTTTTGCTTCCTGAATCATCGAGGCGGCATAAAGAAGCATCTCCTCATCCGCAGTAGCGAAAGAAAACTGCGGACGCGCAATCTCTTCCGCTTTACAGGTTTCGGCCTGGTAGTCTGCGGGAACAATCAGTGTAGCAACCTGGCCGTACAGCGACTCGGCGATGGCCGATGCGGTATCCGCCGAGGTGCTTTCCTTTTGCCAGCCGGAAACGGTGCGAGCCAGCGACGCAATGTCCATATTCAGAGGCGGATCGTAAGGCCGGATCCACGTGG
>ENA-UOWG01001489-UOWG01001489.1-activated-sludge-metagenome-genome-assembly--contig:-NODE-1489-length-23053-cov-7.840638_pt1 | contig 23053 bp, 19 predicted proteins | sample MGYA00238147_ERZ761563 | MGnify/ENA primary metagenome ERZ761563 (study PRJEB28884, sample SAMN05720216) | anaerobic digester metagenome | isolation source: active sludge of municipal... | reverse complement strand
GGAGAAGAAGGGCGACCGCCGGGAGAAGTTCTACTACGATGTCCGGGCTGCATACAATCAGGACCGGCCTGGTATCGACATGGGACGGTACTCCCCGGACTGGGTCGCGCGGGCAGCACGGACCATCTTTCTGAACCGCACCTGCTTCAACGGGCTCTTCCGGGTCAACCGGAACGGGGAGTTCAACGTCCCGTTCGGCAGGTACGTGAACCCGGAGATCCTCTTCGAGGACAACTTAAAGGACGTCGCAACGCTCCTGAAGAACACCCGGATCCTCCTCGGCGACTTCACGAAGTGCCGGAAGTATGTCGACAGGAAGACCTTCGTTTACCTCGATCCCCCGTACCGGCCCCTGAACACGACGGCATCGTTCACGTCCTATGCAAAGCAGGGATTCCCGGACTCCGACCAGCACCGGCTCGCCCGGTTCTTTCGGGAACTCGATGCGACCGGCGCCCGGCTCATGCTCTCCAACTCCGATCCGAAGAACGAGGACCCTTCCGACACCTTCTTCGACGAACTCTTTACCGGCTACCGGATCGAGCGGGTTCCCGCCCGGCGGATGATCAACTGCAACGGGAAGCGGCGCGGCGCCATCAACGAGCTGGTCGTGACCAACTACAAGCCGGCACCCTGCCGGTCCGCTTCGAAAAATTCTGCGGCAAAAAAGAGCGTTTAAATATAATTGTTCTTCCGCAACCAGTCCGTCTGGGGCCGGAGATAGCGGTAGATGATATCGCACTTCTCGTCCTGGAAACTCCAGGGGGTTATGATCAGGGTATCCCCTTCCCGTATCCACGTGCGTTTCTTCATCTTACCCTTGATCCTTCCCATGCGGGTGACCCCGTCGATGCACTGGACCCGGATATGGTTTGCCCCCAGCATCGTGCCGGCGAGGGCGAACTGTTCCCTGTTCCATTTTTTCGGCAACCGTACACGGATAACCGGGGTCCCGTCGGGATTAACCGCGTTCGGATCCGCTGCTCCATCATCTTTCTTGTGAAAACTCATTCAACCAACTACGTCTGGTATACGAATGCGGTCTGAGATGGTGAAGGTTTGGATAGACATGGCAGGATTCCGGTACCATCAGCCCGCAGGAGAACCGGCAATCTGCAAAAATCTGACGATTGCGGGATTATCGTTTCCGTAAGGATCTGGTTCTTCCCATCATTCTATACGCGATGACCGCGTATAATGTACAATCTTAAATGGTTTTGACGGAGATTCTTGCTCCGTTTGGACACCCGCTCTTCTGCGGTACTCTCTTTCCATCCCACAAAACCCTTTTTGCACAGGTATCCCCGGCGCCACCATTGTTGCACCGGCATACGGATCTTACGAGAGGAAAGGACAATTCTTATGAAACAAAACACCATTCGACAGGAAATCAGGGGAACACGCTCCGGGTATGTTATCCGGTTCACCTGTCCCGGCTGCGCTTCCGAAAATATCATCGTCTGCAGAATGCCGAGAGATTACTTCCGAACGATCCATGATGCCAGCTGCAAAAACTGCCGGCAGCGGCTGAAAATACTCACTCCCGACACGTACAAGGGAGCAAACGCCCGGTTGAGCACCCGTGCTGAAAGAGTCTGAAAGGATAGTGCCGGTGTATTCATCTGGCAATTTTCCCAAACGCTTTTTTTCCGATCTCCGGCGATACGTTACCCGCTTCCCAACAAGAAGAACACGAGGAGGACAATGGACACCGCGACCAGTAGAACCAGGAACCACCGGGTCCTCCAGAACGGGGGTTGTGCAATAAAATCATAGGCACGCGACGCTTCCTCGTCATTTCCCGCAAGCCATGCGAACAGGGGATGGGACACGGCGATCACGTTTTTTTATAAAAAGACCTGAACCACCGTTTAATGCTCTTTTTCGGGGAAATAGGTATGCATCGGGATCTCGTGCAGAATGAGCGCAGGAAATTTTCCATCGGGCCGATAGTGTACCCGCATGCCGGAAGAACGGCGGGACATCAGGGTAGCCCGGCTTTCCCGTCCTCACCCCGATACCGGCTTTGGCGTCCGTTCATGGTTTTTAACTACAAATCCGTTCTGAAAACGTCTTCACTACGTACAGGACAGATCAGCCGTTGAAGTGGTGGTGCTCGTAGACGTGCCCGATATACTCCTGCTTCCGGTGCTCGCTTGCATTCACCGGGGGCTTCAGGTACCCGATTGCAGGGGTCTGGCGGGCCGGGCAGAACGGGCAGAGGGCGGCATCGACATCATTGGCTTTCGTCCGGACCGGGCAGTAATACACGCCATCGATGATCTCCACTTTGTCTCCCCCGGGGAACACCATACCGACAGGATGGCCGGGGCGGGACTGGACGAGCATGCAGAAGCCGGATAAAAGATATTTCAGGAACCGTAGCCGAACTTCTTCATCCCCGCCTTCAGCACACTGTGCCGCCACCATGCCCCAGAAAGCGGGCGAATCTTCCGGTACGGTATCGCTCATACCGGCGAACGTTCCCTGCTGCTCCATGAGCCGGACAGCCTGGTACGTCCCGTGCAGGTGTTCGGTGATCGTCTCCTCAAGTTTTTTCCGGTAGCCGGGATCGATCGCATGGATCTTCTCAGAAAAATTCCAGCGCATCTGCTGGAGGTCCCTGGGGGAGTACGCGAGGACGATTTTCGCGATGGCACTGCCGAGCTCGCCCCGCGTTTGCTTCCCTGCCAGCTGACCACATTCGATCCGGATCTTTTCTGCTGCCGGCGATCGCTTGGCCGGGAAAGGAAAAATGCTGGACATTGTCTGATGAACCGGAATTTTTCCGGTTCCCGCCTCAGCCGGATATATCGTGCGCTCAGGGATTTATTGTTCCTGTGCCTGTAAAGGATGGCAGAACCTGGACAATTTCTCCGTACGCTTCTGTATGCGGCCGGGAATTTCACCGAATAAACAGGGAATTTCATGACGGTTGCCCTGAAAGGACGGTTCGAAAAAACGGGGGGCCGGTCCTTCCGGCAGGAACTGCAGGGAGGTTCCGGTATTTTCCTTTGATGGAATAAGGATAAAGGGGAAAAATACGGCGTTTGGAATTGTCTTCGTTTCCATATTCCGCTCTCTCCTTACCCGATCGTTATTCCGGTGAACAGATTTCGCAGTTTTTGGGCTGTCCACCGGAGCCCTGCACCGGGCGGTGAGCAGAAGACCCCGACGGATCGGACAAGAAAGGGAAGGCTCCTCCAGCCTCGGGAGGATGAAGGATGCTCTGCGAGGGAGGTATCGGGGTCCGATTTGAGGTGTAATTTTATACCCCCATACCATCCCACCGATAGACCGACAGGATGTTCGGGATTCATCCAAAATACCTGCCAGATTTCTTCCCTTGCAATGATAGTTTTGTCACACGAGAAGCCCTCCGGATAACACCACGTTCCAGTCGCAAAAAAAATTTCGAACAGCAAACCCTCCTACCGATAGCGATGCTCTCCCCATCCGGACATCGCCTCTCTTTATACCAGATCATCCAATACTTCCGGTACGACCGGTGATCGATGAAGCCCGTCAAGCTCCATAACAGCACGTTCTACAACGGCGACTGCATCAGCGGCGCTTCCCAGTACATCCCTGACAATTCGGTCGACCTCATCATCACCGACCCGCCGTACGGGATCAGCGGCGACCGGCTCCACCGGCACTACAACCGGAACGAGGAGTTCGTTACCGGGGGGTATTGTGAAATCCCTCAGGAGGAGTATGCTGATTTCAGCCGCCGGTGGATCCGCCAGGCCGAACGGATCCTCCGGCCGGGAGGATCGATATACATCGTCTCGGGATACACCAACCTTCCCGATATCCTCTGTGCACTGCGCGGGACTTCGTTACACGAGGTAAACCACATCATCTGGAAGTTCAGGTTTGGCGTCTTCACCCGGAAGAAGTTCGTCTCGTCCCACTACCATATCCTCTTTTACGCAAAACCGGGCGGGAAGAGGACGTTCAACCTCGAGTCCCGGTTCGGTCTTGCTGAGAAGGATGACGACAACCGGTCGCTCAACAACGCCGACCGGGAAGATGTCTGGATCATCAATCGCGAGTATAAGCCGGGCAGGGTCAAGAACAAGAACGAGCTCCCGCTCCCGCTGGTATCCAAGATGATCCAGTACAGCAGCAACGAGGGCGATCGTGTAGCGGATCTCTTTCTCGGGGGGTTCTCGACAGCGATGGCGGCGATCGGGCTGAACCGGAAGGTCATCGGTTTCGAGATAGCACAACCGGTCTTCGCTGCAAAAATTGCGGAGCTCGAAAGGATCCGGCCGGGATACCTCCTGCCGGAACTCCGGACACCGGTCATCCGGAACCCTGCACGTTCCCGTACCCGCTGGACCGAGGCCGATCGCACTGCCCTTGCCATGGAGTTCCAAAGGCTCTCGGAGGACAGACTGCCAAAGAGCGAGATCGTTCGCCGGTTGCAGGAAACATTTGGTCGCGGCCGCTTCGCGATTGAAAAAGCCCTGAAGAAAAAAAATCGCTGAATGCCCTGTTTTTAATTTCCGGATACAATCGAAGACGGATGCTCACCGTTATCGGTTTTTTCCGGCGCCCCGAAATGTTCCACGGTCCCGTATGCTACCAGTTTCCTCCCGTCAAGGACAGAGACGGCCCCGTGCCCGCCACAGACGATACACCGTTTTCCGGCAGGCTTCAGCCGCTCATCCGTCTCCGCGATGAGGGCAAGGAGCGCACCCCGCTCTTTCTTCGCGAGATCGTTGTTGACATTCACCGAGGCAACGAGGAACTCGGCGAGCGCGTTGTACGCCATCCGCCCGGGGGAAAGGCTCGCAATGTTGATGATGCTGTCAGCGGCAAAGAGGAGTCCATGCTCTTCCGAGAAGAGGTAGACCTGGCCGCCGATGTGCCCGCCGAGGCTCTCGAGCACTTCGAACCGGATTCCGCCGATCTCAATCTTCGCAAGGACCGGGAATATCCCCCGCTTTCCGGCCGGTTCTTTCGGGAAGAGGACGACGTTGTCCGGAGGCCGGAAACCGGAGAAGAGGTTGATCATCTTCGTGTAGAAGGATTCGAGGATCAGTTTGTCACTGCGTGTCCCGTATGCCCGGTTGTTCTCCCGGATGACCCCCAGGGTCGTCGGGTGCATGTACGAGGTCGCCGAAAAGAACCCTCCCGCCCCGCAGTGGTCGCCATCAGCATGGGTGATGATGATCCGCCGGATATCGGAGGGTTTTCCGATCCCGTAGCGTTCGAGCATCGTGCTGACGTCAGGGAAGTAGATCCCGTACCCGGTATCGATGAGGACGACTTCCTCCGGGGTTTTCAGCGCGAAGATGCTGCCCCCGCAGGGCATCTGGAAACAGAAGACCGTGAGCCGGTCCGTGATCGCGATCCGCTGGACGTCCGCAGAAAAATTCGGGCCGGTCGTCGCCCGCAGTGTCTCCCCGGTCTCGAGCACGCAGGAGAAGGCTCTCTTCGGGTCGTTGCCCCGGTCCATCAGTTCCTGCGCGATGTGGTTGGTATCCGCGAGGAAGGAGAGCAGGAAACCGTCCTCCGACTCCCCGATCAGGGCCCGTATCTTCTGTGCAAGCGTCACGTAAAAGACCGTATCATCCAGCCGCTGCCCGGTATTGTCGTACTCGAGGATCTCCATCCGGTACCGCGACTTGATCGTATCCATCAGGGTGCCGGCAGCGCCGCTCTCCTCGACGTGCAGGCTGACCGTCAGCCGGCCGGGATGACGCCCGGCGTCATCGTAGTCGATGAATGCGATATTCGCACCGGCGTTTGTCGTGGAATCCAGGAATTCGTCAAGCGCCCCGCTCCGGTTGGGCACCCAGACGTAAAATTTCAGGAAACTTACCGGCCGGATCGAGGTCTGGAGGTACCCGATGCCCGCGAGCTCCTCTGCGATCTTTCCGTACGCAACCTCGTCAGCCGTCACTTCAAAGAAGACTGTCGCCGGGTCAATCCTGCGGTCGAACTGGAGGCGGTTGATATTGCCATTGTAGCGGCGGATGATTGCTGCCGCCTTCTGCAAGGCCCCGGCTTTGTCCGGCATCCGTGCGATGAACGAATATTTTCTCATGGAGGAACCTGATCTGCCGGAAACGGTAGGATATGCTGCCCGAAAAAGGTTTTGTGGATGAAAAACGGGATTATGGTACCTTTCTCCAAACGTCAAGGGCAACTGCCCCGAGCAGCCCGAGAGCGAGAAGCGGAGTGACCGGGCCGAGCGGCGCCTGCGTTGTTGCCGGGATTACAATTCCCCCTGCTCCGGCGGTTGTCTCAATGACCGCAGTCGTTTCGGCAGGCTGGAGGGTCGTCACCTGTGCTTCCGGGCTCGGGGTCGCAATGGTTCCGGTGGCCGATCCCGATCCCGTGACGGTAAGCGTCTGCTTCAGGATGCGGTCCATGGACGGGTTCACCCCGGTGATGGTATACGTCCCGGGCGCCATGTCGACGTGGAAGTTGTACGAGAACGCACCGGTCGCGCTGACCGGGGACATGAAGGTATGCAGGATTGTACCGGAAGCGTCCGTGACATTGATCTTGACGTACGAGACGCCCTTTTCCGCGATACCGTTGAGAGAGATGTAATCCCCGAACAGGGCAGTCGAGGGATTAGCGGTCATATAGAAGTCCGGCTGCTTCAGGATGAAAGATGTTGTTGAAGTGATCTCCGGGTAATCGGCATCCCAGACCGTAACGGTATGCTTACCGGAGGAGAGTTTCGTCTGGTCGACCCGGCTCGTGTCCCACGTGAATCCCCATACCGTGCCGGTGACAAACTTTGCAGGATTGCCGCTTCCTGCCGTGCCCCCGAGATTATAGAGAGGAACCCCTTCAGCGGGCAGGCCCGGGCCGGTGATCCTGAGAAGGGTGTTGTTCCCGACCGAGTTCACGCCGTTGAAGACAACCGTGTCGCCGACATAGTACCACCCGGGTCCCTGGTACCCGGCGGTTATCTGTCCCTCCGCCGCAAGAGCAGGAGCAGACATTCCCCCTGCAAGGATCAGGGCGGCAAAAATCAGTATTTTTGAACGGAATGGTAAAAGATCCATACGACAGCCTCAGATAAGAACGATGCCATCTGAAAGAATAAAATCTTTTTCGGTTTTTAAAAAAAAAGAACGTATTGCGCCTCTTTCCCTGCTCCGGCAGCGCAGGTATCCTTTGGGTTTTTGCCTACCCCGTAACGAAACTATATGTCCCTCAATCTCCATGAACTGATCTGGGACAGTTTCTATGGTTGCGATTACTACGGCGGCCCGGTCCGGCCAGGAAGCACTGAAGAACCGGATGAACTCTCTGGAAGGTTCATTCGCGTACGATGAGACCGCCTACCATCTCCCGGTCTCGTATGCTCTCACCGGCATACCGGTCCATGATCCGGCAGCAGCCCTCTCAGCCTACGTAAAGATGCAGCAGAACCCGATCATCGCTCAGGAGTGCCTGCTGGCGAAAAAAACCCAGAAAGACGGAAGGGAGGGCGATCCCTATACCGGCTTTGTGCCCGACACGGTTCTCCGGAAACTCGGGTATTCCCTTGTCGACGGGAGCATCATCGGGCTCGCGCTCCTGATCGGGAACCCGGAGAAAGGATCGGATGCCGCCGGGATCTGTCGCGAGCTGCAGGAGAAGTACATGCTCACGTTCCTTGCCGGGGACATCATCAGAGCCCTGACCGGGAGCGGGGTCAAAGTCGGCCTCGATTACCGGCTCATCCCGCTCGGGTCGACCACCGCCCACGGGGTCCACTTTGTCGATATCATTGCCCGGGTCGCGATGATGTTTGGGGGGGTTACGCCGGGCGATGCGGCGAGGCTTCTTGCGTACGCCGCCGAACGTGCAAAAGCGATCGTATTCGTCTTTCCCGGGCTCTCGGACGAGGACCTCGCATTCGTGGACGGGATGCGGGTGCTCGGCTTCCCCATCGTCTCGCTCGGGGGATACGAATCGGACACCTGGATTGCGGCAACCCCGCAGGACGCTGTCACGAAGGGTATGGATGCACGGGGGATCCGGGTAACGGTGACTGCCATTCCCATCCCCATGGGCTGTTCGCCGGCGTTCGAGGGCAAGAGCATCCGGAAAGAGGAGATGTACGTGGAGTTCGGCGGGGGGAGGTCGCCGGCGTTCGAGCTCCTGCAGATGAAGGCGAAGGGGGAGATCATCGACGGAAAGGTTACCGTCATCGGCCCGGAGATCACTGAGATGAAGGAGGGATCGGCAAATCCCCTCGCGATCATCATCTCGGTCACCGGTCCCGCCATGAAAAAGGACTACGAGCCGGTCCTTGAGCGCCGGATCCATAACTTCGTCAACTACGGCGAAGGTTCATGGCACGTCGCCCAGCGGGACCTCATCTGGGTGCGGATCTCGAAGGAGGCTGTCGCAAAGGGCGTGAAGATCGAGCATATAGGAAAGCTGCTCGCAAGCAAGTTCCGGATGGACTTCCCCTCCTTAATCGACGCGGTCTCCGTGACGCTGATCACGGACCGGGAGAAAGTCCTTGCTGCAAAGGAAGAGGCAGAGAAGGTGTACGCGGAACGTGACGCCCGGATCCGGGGCATGAAGGATGACGACGTCACGACCTTTTACTCCTGCACGCTCTGCCAGACCTTTGCGCCGAACCATGTCTGCGTGATCACCCCCGAACGTCCCGCGCTCTGCGGGGCGATCAGCTGGCTGGACGGGAAGATTGCCTACGAGATGTCGCCGGCCGGCGCGAACCAGCCGGTCGAGCGGGGAAAGATGATCAATCCCGCTACCGGAGAGTTTGAAGGCGTCAACCGTTTCGTCAAGAAGGCGAGCCATGGCGAGATCGATCGCTGCTCTCTCTACGCAGTCATGGAATTCCCGATGACCTGCTGCGGTTGCTTCGAGTGTATCGCCCTGATGCTCCCCGAGGTCAACGGCATCATGGTCGTCCACCGCGAATTCAAGGGACTGACCCCGTCCGGCATGACCTTCTCCACGCTTGCCGGGACAATCGGCGGGGGAGCCCAGACCCCGGGGTTTGCTGGCATCTCGAAACAGTACATCCTCTCCGACCGGTTTCTCCAGGCGGAAGGCGGCATCACCCGCCTTGTCTGGATGCCGTCAGCCCTGAAAGAGGAACTCAGGTCGCGCCTGATGAAGAAACTGGAAGCCCTCGGGATCCCGGAATTCTTCGACCAGATCGCGGACGAGACGACCGCTGAGACGATCGAGGACCTTTCCGCTTTCCTCGCAAAGGTCAACCACCCGGCGCTCTCGATGGCACCGCTGATCTGAGGTACACCATGGAACTGACACCATCCTTTGACTGGACCGGCTCGGTCGGCACGGTGACGCTCGGGGCTACGGCAGCTGACGGGGGGACCCGGAGCATCGCGTACCGGATCGGCGGGGGGACGACCCTCCCGCTGCTCCCGGGCGGGAACCCTTACCACGCCCCGCTCGTTGCGTTCGAGATCTGCGACGACCCCCGGATCTGGCCGTCTATCGCCCTGAAAGCCTGCGGGGATATCACGCAGGACATCGCCGCCTGGGCACGGACCGCTGAAACGGCCTACAGGGCAGATATCGTCCGGCTCTACCTCACCAGCACGCGGCAGCGGAACTTCTCCGACATTGCTTCATTAAAAAAGACGGTTGAAGCGGTGCTTGCGGCAACAAAACTCCCGGTGATCATTGAGGGGAGCAACGAGCCTGCCATTGACAGCGAGGTCTTCCTCGCCTGCGGCGAGGCGGGGCAGGGCGAGCGGCTCCTTCTCGGGACTGCCGAAGCAGGACGCTACCGGAGCATCGCCGCGGCGGCGCTTGCCTACAACCATGCGGTCATCGCCCAGTCCCCCATCGACATCAACCTTGCAAAGCAGCTGAACATCCTGATGCGCGAGATCGGTGTCCCTCGCGACCACATTGTCATCGACCCGTATACCGGGGCACTCGGGTACGGTTTTGAATACTCGTTCTCGGCAATGGAGCGGATCCGGTTTGCCGCCCTCAAGGGCGACACCGATCTTGCCATGCCCATGATCTGCTCGGCCATCGACTCCCTCAACATCAAGGAAGTCCGCGATGCCGGGCCGGCGCAGCAGGATGCCATGGCCGTCCGGTGGGAGACCTACGCGGGGATTTCAGCGGTGGCAGCCGGGGCCGAGATTATCTGCGTCCGCCACCCCGAGAGCGTTGTACTGATGAAAGAGGCCATTGCAAACCTGACGCTGCCGAAGGGGGGAGCGTGACCATGGCGCTCAAAGCCCTCGACATCTACAAGATCCTCCCGAAGAAGAACTGCAAGGAGTGCGGAGATCCGACATGCCTTACCTTTGCGATGAAGCTTGCAGCGGGGAAAGGGGACATCACGCTCTGCCCGCACCTCGACGAGCAGGCAAGGAACCTGCTCGGCGCATCCACCCGCCCGCCGATCCGGCTCGTGCGGATCGGTGTTGGCGAACGGGCGCTCGCTGTCGGCGAAGAGACCGTCCTCTACCGGCATGACAAGACATTCTACCATCCACCGGGTATCCTCTTCAGGATCGAGGACACCCTCCCCGAGGCAGAGATCGCTGCAATTGTCCGCCGGGTCCGGACCGACAGGGTGACCCGTGTCGGGATGGATCTCGCGGTCAACGGGATCGCAGTGGTGAACCGGAGTGGTCAACCGGAACAATTCGCGCGGGCGGTCGGGATCGTCGAGGAGAATGCAGACCTCCCGCTGGTCCTTATGACCGCAGATCAAAAAGCACTGTCCGCGGCGCTTGTCCACTGCGGGACCTACCGCCCGCTTATCCATGCGGCGACAAAGGACAATTTCAGAGAGATGTGCGCCATTGCAAAGCAGCACGGCTGCCCGCTCGCGGTTGTCGCCCGCGGGACGGACGACCTCGCTGCACTTGCCGCGTCCTGTGCAAAGGAGGGGGTCGCCGACCTTGTCCTCGACCCGTCCCCGCAGACCCTGGGAGAATACGTCCCTGCAGCGACCGCGATCCGGCAACTTGCCATCACCCGCACCGCGCCGGACCTCGGGTACCCGGTCTTTCTGGATGCGACAGCGTTCTCGCCCGAGGATGCAGCAATCGTCCTTGGTATCGTCAAATATGCATCGGTCATCGTAACGAGCCCGCTCTCCCCGGCATCCACAACGGCGGCGCTTACCCTGCGGCAGAATATCTACACGGACCCGCAGAAACCCATCCAGATGAATCCCGGGATCTACCGGATCGGGAATCCCGGCAAAGACGCCCCGGTCTTTATGACGGTCAACTTCTCGTTGACGTATTTCACGCTGGAAGGCTACCTCGAAGCTTCCCGAACGCCCTGCTTCATGCTCCTCGTGGATACGGAAGGGCTCTCCGTGCTGACCGCGGTCGCTTCAGGCAAACTGAACGAGACGCTTGTACGGGACTCGATTAAGAAATTCAACCTCGAATCGGAAGTCTCGCACCGGAAACTCATCATCCCCGGGTACGCCTCCCCGCTCTCCGGCCGGATCGAGGAGGTGACCGGCTGGAAGGTGCTCGTCGGGCCCCGGGATGCTGCGGAGGTCGGAGAGTTCATCGAGCAGGTCTGGAAGAAGGAGCAGGCCGCAGGTCCATAAACAACCTGGTATCGATCTATTCTTTTTTCTGGAGCGCCCTTCTCCCCCCCTTGTTTCCCTTTCCGCGGGTTCTCCCCGAAAAAACCTGGAGTATCTTTTTCCCGGGACGTCGTGTACCATTCCGCAGGATATTTCCCTCTCCTGTTCCTATCCTCTCCTGAGCCGGTCGCCATGCCCACCGTAACCTTCATCCCGAGTTACCGGAAGATCGATGTCGAGAAAGGGACAACGGTCCTTGATGCAGCACAGAGAGCGGGCTTAAACATCAATGTTGTCTGCGGGGGGCACGGAAAGTGCGGGAAGTGCATCGTACTTATCAAGGGCGGCAGGTACGAGTTCGACCGGGAAAAGTACGGGAAATTTTTCACCCAGAACGAGATGATGACCGGTTCATGCCTTGCCTGCACGACAACCGTGCTCTCCGACCTGCAGGTCTTTGTCCCCGACAGCACCCTGATCCAGGAGCAGAAGATCCTCACCGACCAGCTGAAAGCGGAGATCGAGTTCTTCCCGTCCGTGAAGAAGTACTATGTTGAACTCTCCCCGCCAACGCTCGACAACCCACAGCCCGACCTTTCACGCCTGCTCTGGGGCATCCACAAGAGCGGCGGTCCCTCGCCGGAGAAAGTCTATGCTCCCCTGGAAGTCCTCCGGATCATCCCCGAACGGCTCCGGCACAGCAACTGGAAGGTCACCGCGACCGTTGCCCTCGTTCCCGGCGGGTACCGCGTCATTGATCTCGAGGAGAACGATACGGCAAAACGCCTCTATGGCGCGGCCGTTGACCTCGGGACAACGACGGTTGTTGCATACCTGCGGGACTTAACCGATGGTTCGATCCTGAGTGTTGCCTCCAACTACAACCGGCAGATCAGCTGCGGGGAGGACATCCTCTCCCGGGTCAACTTCGCCAAGAGAAACGGACTGGAAAAGCTCCAGGCACTTGCTGTCGAGAGCATCAATGCCGCGATCACGCTTGCGGCAAACCGGGCAGGGATCGACAGGGAGGACATCTACGAGGTCGTGGTTGCCGGCAATACCGTGATGACCCATATCCTGCTCGGGATCGACCCTGCCTACATGATCTCGGAGCCCTACGTCCCGGTCGTCCGGCGGGCCCTCTCCGTTGCCGGCAGCCGGATCGGGATCGCCTGCGACCCCAATGCCGGGCTCTTCTCCTTCCCCGCGGTCTCGGACTTCATCGGCGGCGATATCATTGCCGATATCCTCGCGTGCGGCATGGCCGAGCGGGACGAGATCTCCCTCATGATCGATATCGGGACGAACTTCGAGGTCGTGCTCGGCAACAGGGACTGGATGTTCTCCTGCGCGGGGGCGGCAGGGCCTGCCCTCGAGGGAGGGGAGGTTCTCTTTGGCATGCGGGCGAACCCCGGCGCCATCGAGCGGATAAAAATCGACCCGGACACACTCGATCCCACGTACTCGACCATCAATGGTTTCCGCCCGGCCGGGATCTGCGGTTCCGGCCTCATCGACCTCCTTGCCGAGCTCATCTGCGCCTGCGTCATCGACCGGAACGGGAGGATCGATGAAGGTATTGCCAAAAGGCGGATACGGAAGGGCCGCCACGGGATGGAGTACGTGGTAGTCTTTGCCGATGACACCGACATCCGGAAGGACATCGTGATCACCGAGAACGACATCAAGAGCCTGATCATGAGCAAGGCTTCGATCCTTGCCGCATGCATGACACTGATGAAAGAGGCAGGCATCACCCGCGAACAGATCGCGACCATATACTTCGCCGGGGCGTTTGGCAACTACCTTGACAAGCGCAACGCGACCATCATCGGTCTCATCCCGGAGATCCCATCAGAGCAGATCAAGAATATCGGGAACGGGGCGATCGCCGGGGCAAACATCGCGTTAATCAACCGCCGCAAGAGGAAAATCCTCGATGAGATCGCCATGAAGATCGCCTACATCGAGCTCAACGCAGAATCCTCGTTCATGGACGAGTACACGCAGGGGACCTTCCTCCCGCACACCGATCTCACCCTCTTCCCGAACGTTCAGAGGTTTCTCAACTCCTGCCGGATGAGGAAAGGGTGATCGGAATGGCAAAGATGATCGCACCGCCCTGCACACGGGCTACCGGTGTGGGAGCGTTGCCGCACACTGACCCAAAGATCGCATGTGACGATGTCCTTGCCATCTTTCCAGACTTCCCCTACATCCCGACACTCCCGGACAGGGGGCAGCTCGAGAGCATCGTCTATAACGATTCGGAGCAATTGCCCGGCGGCATTATCCGTGACGACCGTCTCTTCTATGACAATACCGCGGATAATTCGGCAGCGCTCGAAAAGATCTTCCTCGATTATCTTGAAGGAAACATCGCGGGATACCCGCTCCGCGAGCGGTATGCCTCCGCATTTCTTGCGATGATGTCCCGCGACCTCTCATCGGCACCGATCCTCAAGTGGCAGGTGACCGGCCCCGTCACCTTCGGGATGCAGGTCGTCGATGCAGAGAAACGCCCGATCTACTATGACGCACAGCTAGCCGACATGCTCTCGAAGATGCTTGCCCTGAAAGCCCGCTGGTGCGAAACTGAGATGATGGCACGCACGGGAGTGAAGGAGACGCTGATTGTCCTCAACGAACCGTACCTCGCCTCGCTCGGCTCATCGGTCGTCCCGATCGACAAAGAGACCGTGATCGCCGGGTGGAACGACATCGCAGCGCTCGTTCAGGGGGGTCTTGGGATCCACTGCTGCTCCAACACTGACTGGGAGTTTGTTATGGACCTCAACCCTTCGGTCATCTCGATCGATGCCTATACGACCGCAAAAGAGTTTCTCCTGTACGGGGAGAGCATCGCTGCGTACCTGGAACGCGGCGGGGTTGTCGCATGGGGAATTGTACCGGCAGATTACCGGGTATTTATGAAGGAGACGGTTGACACGCTCTATGAGAAGTACCTCGCGATCCGGAGAGATCTGAGCCAGCGGGTGGGGCAGGAACTTTTCGACCGGCAGTCGCTCATCACGCCAAGCTGCGGGATACGGTTCGCAGACCGGGACGGTGCGGTTGCGATCATGCAGGCGGCAGCTGAGATCGCGCACCGGATACGGAACCTGTAGCGGGGATGAATCATGGACCGGCCCTTCACCATCGCGGTCTCCGGTAAAGGCGGGACCGGCAAGACAACGGTATCCTCGCTCCTGATCCGATCATTTATCGAGGCGGGGGAGGGTCCTGTGCTCGCCGTGGATGCGGATCCCAACGCCAACCTGCACGAGGCGCTCGGGGTTACCGTCCACGAGACGCTGGGCGCGATGCGGGAGGAGGCGTTCTCCCGCACCATTCCCCCGGGCATGAACCGTCACCAGTACGTTATGTACCGGTTCCGCCGGGCGCTCGTGGAGTCCGAAGGGTTCGACTTAATCGCGATGGGCCGGCCGGAAGGGAGCGGCTGCTACTGTTTCGCAAACGACCTCCTCTCGGAGTGCATGCAGCAGCTTGAGCGCGAGTACCGGTTCATCGTGATCGACACGGAAGCGGGGATGGAGCATATCGCGCGGGGGACGATCGGAAAACCGGACCTGCTCCTCATCGTCAGCGATCCCGGCGCCCGGGGAATGCGGACCATCGCACGCATCCGTGACATTGCAATATCACTGGGATTCGGGCCGGAAACGATTCACGCCGTGATTAACCGGTACCGGTCCGGGACAGCTTCGGTCGATAACAGGGGCGAGATACCGATCGCGGTCCTGCCTGACGATCCCGCAGTCGAGGCAGCAGACCTTGCAGCAGAGCCGGTATCGAAGATCTCCCCGTCGAGCCCGGTACGGGTTGCTGTCCGGGAACTTGCGGGCCGGATCATCGGCATGAGGGACCAGAGGTAACCGGGATTCTCCGGTCTTAAAAATTCCGTCTCTTTTTCAGGGCAAAAACCGTCCGGCGCGCAGTGTCTCACCCGATCCCGTGGCGGGAATGGAAGGATTGTTACAACAGATGCGTGGTTAATTTGCCAAGGACACGGAACATTGCCACCGAAGCCCCTGCCCGGCGACAGAAAAATGGGTATCCCATGCCCGAATGTACCTGCCGGCAGAAAAAAATGGACCTGATGATCCAATCGATCCAATCAGAGAAAAACCGCGACCGCGATAACCGTCGTCCAGAGCCCGTTCTTGTCCCCTTCTGCGGACTGGCAGACGTGCTTGGTCTTGATGATCTTGCCGCTCGCCTTGTAGGTCTGTTCCCGATCCGACCATGCAGCGTTCACATCAAACTCGATGCCAAGGGTTGTTGCAAGCATGGTTGCAGCAAGGTCTTCGGCATATTCCCCGGTCTTCTCCTTGGTCTCACCATAGGCGTGGTGCTCCGAGAGGTACCCGTACTCCTCGACATCTTTGGGGAGCGCAAGGCCGACTGCTGCCGAGACCAGACGGTTGGGTTCATTCGTCTCGTTCCGGGCCATGACACAGTACGTGATCCCGCCGGACTTCAGCTGGGCGAGGCCGCGGGCTGTCGTGACCTGCTTGCAGTTCGGGGGAAAGATACTCGAGACATAGACGAGGTTGCAGCGCTCGATTCCCGCCTTTCGCAGCGCCAGCTCGAACGAGGCGAGACGGTCCTTGTGGACCCCGACACCCTTGGTGAAGAAGATCCGCGTGGGAACGAACATGAATATATCTGGACCCCCGGTTTTCATTAAGTTTCTGATAATTGGAACGATATTTATCAAAATTTCGGTTGACGCTGCGGTTCATGCGCTGGTTTTTCCCTTTCCTTGCGAAGTTTTAACCGTTTTTCACCAAAACGATTGATACGGAACATTATGGTGATGGTACCGGCTTTTCCAGAAAACACCTTCCTCATCGAGATCCGTCTTGCCCGGACCAAGTGGCGGATAAAAAGGATCACGGAGCGGATAACCGACACCTTTTCCGTTCCGGAATTTGCCGAGCGCCATCCCCATGTTACCCTGTTCGGTCCCTTTACCCTCAGGAAACGTGTCACCATCTCCCGGCTGAAACAAGCGATTGAAGAGGCAGCAGCCCCATTTCCCACCATCCCCTACCTTATCGACGGGTATGACATGAACCAGGGACTCAACGGCGCGGTGCTTGCGTACCGGGTCAGGCCATCGGATGTGCTTGTCGCCCTGAACCGGGAGATCTCCGCATCAGTCCTGCCGCTTGCCGGGACAGTCAACGTCTGGGATACCGACCCCGCCCATAAATGGTTCCATATCACGATCGCCAACCGGCTCGACCGGGACCAGGGGGTCCGGATCTTTGAGCACCTGACCGGAGAGAGACGTTCCTTCGCCCCATTAACCCCTCCATCTGACAACCCGTGTACAGAGAGAGGGAGACCGGAGTCTGATGATGGGGGATGGCTTCCCCCTTCCATCCCGCAACCACCGCTCCTCGATGAAGACGGGATCCGGATCAGCATCATCCACGGCGAGGAGATCCTCGCCGAGTACGACCTCCCCCGGCACCGCTGGTTCCGGCCAAAAACACTATCTTCAGCAAGGGAATGGCAGCGGTCGCTGCGCCGCTTCCGTAAGGATCGCGGGATCGAACTGACCCGGCGGGGCATCCCGGCAGCAGGCGGTCCTTTCGTCATCGGCGACCTCCATCTCGGCCATGCCAACATCATCCGGTACTGTTCCCGGCCGTTCCCGCATGACGCCGTTTCGGAGATGGATTCGGTCTTGATCCGGAACTGGAACGCTACCGTCCGCCGGAGCAACCGTGTCTTCCATCTCGGGGATTTTTCCTATACCTCGGGCAAAAGCACGATGGATTACCTCCGGCTGCTGAACGGCTCCATCACCCGTATCGCCGGGAACCATGACAAAGATTCCGGGGAAGGATTGCCACATCAGATATCCGTGACCTCCGACGGCATCCCGTTCACCCTCACCCACGACCCGGATGATGCGGTACCGGTTCCCGGCGGCTGGGTAATCCACGGGCACTATCATAACAACGACCTTTCCCGCTACCCGTTTATCAGTTTCAGAAACCGCCGTATCAACGTGAGTGCAGAAGTTGTCGGGTACAGGCCGGTACCGCTGGATGAACTTGCCGGTATCATCCGGAAGAATGGTTCGGGATCGGAGAACGGGACTATCCTTCTCCGTAGGATCTGATACCCGGTTCCGTACCATTACCGCTTCCGCCACGTTTATCCTGAATCCCGTGTATCCCCTTCTGCAGGAAACCTATGTACTTCGAGAAGATCGTTGCCGAAGGACTCTCTCACAACTCCTACCTTATCGGTTCCCAGGGAAAAGCGGCAGTCATCGACCCCCGGAGGGACTGCGATGTCTATATCCGTCATGCAGACCAGGCAGACCTTCTCATCACGCACATTTTCGAGACGCACCGGAACGAGGACTACTGCATCGGTTCCCGGGAACTCGCGGAGAAGACCGGATCTGTCATCTGCCACGGGGCGAACACCCCCTTCCGGTACGGGACACCGGTCAAGGAAGGCGACGAGTTTATGATCGGCTCCCTCCGGCTTTCCATCATCGAGACTCCCGGACACACGGAGGAGAGTATCTCCATTGTCCTCTCGGATCCCGCGGTTGCGGATACCCCGTACATGATCTTCTGCGGGGACACGCTCTTTGCCGGGGATGTCGCGCGGACCGATTTTTACGGCAGGGAACGCGACGCGGAGATGGCAGCGAAGATCTACGACAGCATCCGGACAAAAATACTCGCGCTGGGTGATGGGATTATCCTCTGCCCCGCGCATGGAGGGGGCTCGGTCTGCGGCACCGAAATCCGGGATTACCCGTTCACAACAACGGGGTACGAAAAAATGACCAACCCGTTCCTCAGCATGGGCCGCGACAGGTTCATCCGTGAGCGCATACGGCAGACCCCGTACACCCCGCCATATTTCCGGCACATGGAACGCTGCAATCTTACCGGAGCCCCGATCCTCCATGGGGTCCCCCTGCCTCCCCGGCTTCCGGTCGCACGGGTACAGGAGCTGCAAAGCGAAGGGGGGCAAATCCTCGATCTCCGATCTCCCCCAAGTTTTGCGGCCGCGCATATTCCCCAGAGCCTCGCTGTCTGGCGCACCGGGATTTCGGCGTTTACCGGGTGGTTCTTCGATTACGAGCGCCCGATCGTGGTTATCGACGACTTCAACACCGACCTCGATCCCGTTATCCGGCAACTCATGCGCCTCGGGTATGACAACGTTGCCGGATTTCTTGCCGGGGGATTTTCATCCTGGTACCGGAGCGCTTTGGAGACCGCGTCCTTTGCGACATGCACGGTGCAGGACCTGCACGAGCGGCTGCGAACCGAAACCCCGTTCATCCTCGATGTCCGCGATATCAGGAATTTTTCGACAACGGGTCACCTGCCCGGGGCATACCATGCCTACGTTGGAGAACTCCCGCAGCATATCAGCGAAATCCCGAGAGACCGGCCCATCGTTGTCACCTGCGACGCCGGTTTCAAGAGCAGCCTTGCAGCAAGCTACCTTGCTGCGAACGGGTATACTCAGATAACGAATCTCCTTGGCGGCATGCGGGCATGGGTACTCGCGGGATACCCGCTCCTGCATTCCGGGGACAGGACTCCTGCGGAAGAAGAGATTCCGGCTCTGGAGAGATCTCGTATCTTAAGGGGATAGTATTCCACCCAGCCGGGCACGGCTTTCCCGGGATATCGGGAGAGAGATGTTCGCCATTGGGAGAGACAGCGGGCATATGAAGAGGGCGCAGGCTCGCTCCGCCCGGCCAGAGTGGCGGGGAGACACGGGTTGGAGAGGACCGCAGGGACGTCGTCGTGAGCCGGCTATCCTATGAGGGGCAGAAATCCCTGAAAACAGGGGGTCTCCATGATCCTTCCCAAACTAAAAAATAAATAACATTTATCAACTCTTTCCTCACATCAGCTGGTGTTGGTTATGGAGATCGTCAAGATTCCCCGCATGGAGAAGAAAGAGTACGACCGGCTTATCGACAAGGGCTATATCTGCCGGATAGCATTCCAGGGAGAGAAATACCCGTATATCGCTCCGTTCCTCTACGTCTTCGATGGCTCCTTCCTCTATTTCCTCTCGACAAAATACGGTAAGAAGATCGAGTATTTCCGGAAGAGCCCGTACGTCTCGGTGGAGGTCGACAAATACTCGAAGGATCTCTCGTCCTTCATGTTTGTGACCCTCCAGGGATACCTCGAGGAAGTCGACGATGCCATCGAGAAGAAACTTATCCGGGAGAGATTCGTCGACATGATCGTTGATAAAGACCTCTCCTGCAACATCCTCGCGGCGCTCGGGCACTCCCCGAATGATGCGCCGATTGCAATTGTCGAAGAGGAGCGCTCTCTTGTCTGGAAGCTTGTCGGGGTCAAGGACCTTGTGGCCCTCAAAAATCTCTGATCCCGCTTTTTTTCCTCCCCCCCGAAAAATTCAGGCTGGTCAGACCGGGTCCGGTACCCCGTTCAGCAGATCCAAAAGCTGCGATGGATCGGTGACCGGGGCCCGGCAGGCTTGCCGCGTGCAGATGTATGCTGTTGCCCGGCCGTTCTGCGCCGGGTATTGTGGCGATCGGGCATCCGCCACGATGGATCCGGGTCCTGAACCCGACGGGGCACGCCGGACCACAAGGGATGGGAAGAATCCCGTGCGGCATGCCGCCACCATTGCGCGGAAACCGGCTTCGTCCTCCGGACCGGCGATAACGACATCGACCGGAGTCCCGGTTGCAAAGTCCAGCCCGCACAGCATACATGCATGCGCCGAAGGAGCGCGGGCGAGCGCCGGGCTGAATGTTTTCAGGAGCGAAGAAGCTGCTTCATCATAACCGGCGTCACCGGAGAGATGCGACAAACGGAGGAGATTGTGGAGGATCAGCGCATTTGCAGACGGGACGACCCCGTCATGGATCTCCTTTGTACGAATGAGGACCTCTTCAGCTGCAGCGGAGGTGGCATAGAATCCGCCGTTTGTCCGGTCATGGAAATGCCGGAAAAGATATGCGGTGAGAGCCCTGGCTGCATCGAGGTGCCGGTTTTCGAATGTCGCCTCGTACAGTTCCAGGAGCCCGAAGACCATGCAGGCGTAGTCCTCGGCAAAACCCGGAACCGCTGCTTCCCCGCAGCAGGAGCGGTGGAAGATTCCCCCGTCGGGCATCCGCATGTGTCCAAAGACAAAAGCAGCCGCCTCTTCCGCGGCAGCGATATACCCGGCACGGTTCCCGACCTGCGCAGCTTTTGCCAGTGCGGCGATTGCAAGCCCGTTCAGATCGGCAAGGACCTTTTCATCCCGCGGGGGGTGGGACCGAAGGTCCCGTGCATGGAAAAGCCGTTCCCGGATTGCAGCGATACGGCCGGCCATCTGCTCCGGTGAAACAGCGAATCCTTTGGCAAGAACAGCAGTCGACGCAGATCGGTACAAGGTACTCCCGGAACCCGGTCCGTCCCCGCCGGGCAGGGTACCGGGGGGTATGTTGAAGACTGACTGAGCAACGGTGACATCCTCTTCCCCGAGCACCCCCTTGAGATCCCCTGTACTCCACCGGTAAAATGCTCCCTCGCCCCCGAAAGAATCGGCATCCTCCGCGGCAAAAAATCCCCCATGTGGAGAGCGGAGGTCGCGGAGCAGGTAGGCAAGGATATCTTCTGCCGTCTCGCGGTACCGGGGCTCACCGGTTGCCTGGAATGTCTCGATAAAGACGATTGCGAGGAGCGCCTGGTCGTACAGCATCTTCTCGAAATGGGGAACCCGCCACCGTACATCCGTGGAGTATCGGTGGACGCCGCCGCCAAGGTGATCATAGATCCCGCCGCACCGTATCGCGTCAAGTGTTTTTTTTACCATATCCAGCGCCCGGGTCGTCCCGGTCCGCTTCCAGTACCGGAGCAGGAAGAGCAGGAGCGCTGGCATGGGGAATTTCGGCTCGCGGTCAAAACCGCCGTACTCCGGATCGAACCGGAGGACAAGATCCTCATACGCTTCCGTGAGGAGATCGGGAGATGGATCCTCGTTCCCGGGTTCGGTCCGGAAATAGTCCGCAAGAGCATGACTGGCCTGGTCTGCGGAGCCGGTGAGATCATCCCGCCGGTCTCTCCAGAGGTGCGCGATCCTTGGCAGGAGGTCGAGCATCCCCGGTCTGCCGAACCGCTCCTTAAGGGGGATATAGGTCGCCGCATAGAACGGCTTTCTATCCGGTGTTAAGAAGAGGGAGAGCGGCCAGCCCCCGGTCCCGGTCATCATCTGGCAGACCGCCATGTATACCCGGTCGATATCAGGCCGCTCCTCTCGGTCAACCTTTATGCAGACAAACGATTCGTTCAGGATCCGCGCGACCTTTCCATCGCGGAATGATTCTTCCGCCATGACATGACACCAGTGACAGGTCGAGTACCCGATGGAAAGAAAGACGGGCCGGTCCTTTGCGGCGGCGACTGCAAATGCTGTGTCGCCCCAGGGGTACCATTCAACGGGATCGTTTGCATGCTGCCGGAGGTACGGGCTCTTCTCGCCGGAGAGATGATTGGTTCGGGGTTGCCCGTCAGCAGGTATCAGGGGACTGTTTCCAGAATCAGGTTGTTTCACCCGTGGGAATCTTTTTCCCGGCATTATCATGCTATCAGAAGAGGCATGCCGGAGGGGAGAGAATTAAATCGGCACCCTGCAAAACGATTGAGTACGGGAACAGCGTTCCATGGATAGTACCGGGTACCTGGGGTTCCTCTTTCTTGCAAGCGCGGTCGTTGGTATTTCCGGTCTCCTCGACCGGCTCTACGCGGCGATCCTGCCGGCCCGGTTTCTCTATTACGCTCTCCGGATGCCGGGGATCGTCCTGCACGAACTCGCCCACGTTGCCGGGTGCCTCTGTACCGGCGCGAAGATCAGAAATGTTGTCCTCTTCTCGAAGGAGGGGGGATCGGTGACGTACGCAAACCCGAAGATCCCCGTGATCGGTACGGTGATCATCAGTACCGCTCCCCTTCTGCTCCTCCCGCTCGTGCTCTCGTTCCTCACGTGGGTCTTCTCTGCCTGTCTCGGCTGCGACCTTCCTATTACCCTCCCGGAACCTCACACCGGGATTTTGGGGTATGGGATCCTGGAGACGGTATCGGGGCTCTTTGTTGCCAACCTCATCACAGAGTTCAACGGGTGGTTCCTGCTCTACCTCTATCTTTGCGTGACGATCATCCTCTCCCTTGCCCCAAGCCGGCAGGATTTCGTGAATGCAGCTGCCGGTATCCTCCTGGTCGCCGGATCCGGCCTGCTCGTCATCCTCTCCGGGTACGGGCCGGCGATCTCATGTCTGTCGCAGGTACTGGATCTGATGGCGTACCCATTCCTGCTCGGTCTCGTCTTCGAGATCATCGCGGGTGTCGTAGCAGTCCCGTTATCCGTCCTCTACGGGATCCGGTCACACTAAAAAAAAGGATCAGGCCACATCGACGGTGAGGATCTTTACCTCGGCGCGGGGTCGGTCGTTCATGTCGGTTGGCACGT
>ENA-UOWG01001485-UOWG01001485.1-activated-sludge-metagenome-genome-assembly--contig:-NODE-1485-length-23090-cov-6.011765_pt1 | contig 23090 bp, 14 predicted proteins | sample MGYA00238147_ERZ761563 | MGnify/ENA primary metagenome ERZ761563 (study PRJEB28884, sample SAMN05720216) | anaerobic digester metagenome | isolation source: active sludge of municipal... | reverse complement strand
GAACAGTTGCAAAAGTTGGCGATATAATTGCTGTAATTGAGAATAATGACACTCCTTCTGATGAGGATTTAGTAAAAATTGACAGGGAAGTAAACAGGGTCAGGGAAACAGTGGAGGAAACAAGAAAAGAGAAAAATGAAACGACTTCTGTTTCAAGGCTTATGAAAAGCCGGACTCCATCAGGCAAATTCATATCTCCTCTCGTCAGGAGCATTGCTGCCGCCGAGGGAATAAGCTACACAGATCTTGACCTGATCAGCGGAACCGGTATGGATGGCAGAATAACAAAAGATGATATCCTGAAGCTGCTTGCCGAAAGGAAAAAACCGGAAAAAACAGCAGAAATAAAAACACTTCCTGAAGAAAAACAGGAGAAAAGGCATATTCAGTCAGCTGGCAGCGGAGATGAAATAATCCCGATGGACAGGGTAAGGAAACTCATTGCTGATCACATGCTTATGTCGAAACGCACCTCACCTCACGTTACCTCCTTCATCGATGTTGATGTAACAAGGCTTGTAAACTGGAGAAATTCAATCAAGGACAAGTTCCTTGCTGCTGAAGGTCAGAAACTTACGCTTACACCAATTTTCATTGATGCTGCAGCAAGAGCCCTGTATGAATTTCCGATGATAAACATCTCTGTTGACGGGGACAACATAATCAGGAAAAAGAACATCAACATAGGCATGGCAACTGCATTGCCTGACGGAAATCTGATTGTTCCAGTAATAAAAAATGCAAACGAGAAGAACCTTACAGGCCTTGCAAGGGCTGTAAATGACCTTGCCGAAAGAGCCAGGACAAACAGGCTTAAACCAGAGGATATTACAGGAGGTACATTCACAATAACAAATTACGGCACCTACAATAATTTAGCCGGAACTCCAATAATTAACCAGCCCCAGGCAGCAATTCTCGGTACCGGGGTGATAAGGAAAACACCGGCAGTTGTTGAAACACCTGAAGGAGACATGATAGCAATAAGGCAGATAGTAATCCTTTCGCTCAGTTACGACCACAGGGTTATTGACGGGGCACTGGCAGGAAAGTTCCTTTCAGGTATAAAGGATATTCTTGAAAACTACTCTCCCGGCATAGCACTCTGAATTGACCTGAAGCTTCAGGCTGTCTGATCTGTTCATCATTTGTCAGGCGTGATTCATGTAAAATAGCAGTTATTTGGTAAAAGGAATTCACCTTAAATTCTTCTATTTGGTAAAATTCTGTTATATTAGTAGTTTTAACTGGAAATTTAGACCGATTTCCAGTGTTTTATATTTTAAGGGGGTTGCTTTCACGCTGTAGCAAATAATGAATTAAAAACAGGTCATTTTGAAATCTTCTATGAAAAGAATTCTTCTGCTCACGCTGACGCTTTTTGTCTTTGGTTTTTCTAAAACCTATTCTCAGGCAAGAATCGAAAACAGGAATAATTTTTACGAAGCAGAGAGCTGGATTCTCTTTGAATCATACAAAGACGCTCTTCCCATATATACACAACTGCTAAAAAGCTATCCGACTAATAACAACTTTAAATACAGGATAGGTCAGTGTTATCTTAATATTTCAGGTGAAAAGGATAAGGCAATAAGTTTTCTTGAAGATGCAGTTAAAAACATCAATCCGGAATACAAGGAGGGTAATTTCAAGGAAAAGGGAGCTCCCTTTGACGCCCTGTACTACCTTGCAAATGCCTACAGGATAAATAACCAGCTCGACAAGGCGCTCGAAACCTATGAAAAGTTCAAGAAGAATCTGGATTCAAAAGTATATGACACCGCAGTTGTTGAACTGCAGATTCAGTCGTGCCTGAATGCAAAAGAACTGATGAGCAGGCCGCTCTATGTTAAGATGGAGAATCTTGGTGAGCTTATAAATGAGTCAAATGCAGAATTCAATCCTGTTGTATCTGACAATAATGATGTGCTTGTCTATTCTAAAAGTGAAGCCTTCTACGATGCTATACTTTACTCTACAAAACAGGATGGAAAATGGTCAGGTCCGTTGAACATGAACGAGATACTTCAGGTTGACCGGGACTATTTTCCCACCTCAATTTCAAAGGACGGAAATACATTATACCTGTACAGTTCTCTTGATTATGATGGAAGAATATATACTTCCACATTTGCAAATGGCAGATGGAATCCTATTGTAAAGCTCAACGACAATATAAACACAAAATTCTGGGAGTCGCATGCTACGGTCTCTCATGATGACAGGAAGCTTTATTTCACAAGCAACAGGAAAGGATCTATCGGAGGCCTCGATATCTACGTTTCAAAAAGGGACACCTCAGGAGACTGGGGGATACCTCTCAACCTGGGCCCAGTAATAAACACAATCTACAACGAGGAATCTCCCTTCCTTAGCAAGGATGACAAGACCCTGTTCTTCAGCTCAAGAGGTCACTTCAACATGGGAGGATATGACGTATTCTATTCAACAGCACTCGATAACGGCGAATGGTCAGTGCCTCTGAACATGGGTTACCCGATCAACAGTACTGATGATGATGTGTTCTTCAAACCTTCCGGAGAGGGTTATGAAGCATATTATGCAGTCGACAGGCCCCAGGGATTTGGCAAGGAAGATATTTACCATGTTGAGATCTTCTCCGATCAGCATCCCAGGAAATATACAGTAAAAGGGTATGCAAGGATCGCTGATCTACTTTCCAACTACAGAGACAGCGTGAGGATCAGCGCAATAAAGGTAAGTGATCCCAACCAGGTTGTTGTTGTCTATTCCAATCCGGCAACAGGAGAATATGAATTTCAGCTTCCCCAGGGCAATTACAAAGTTACCTTCGAAGGTGAGGGTGCAAAGAGAATTGAAAGAGACTTGAACCTTCCAATTGACCTTGAAAATGACAGTATAACAATAGATAATACTGTCCTGCCAAGAACAGATTTCACTGCTGACCTCAGGGTAGAAAGCAGCTCAAAAGTCACAGTGGCAAAGGGCAACTCAGTGACAATACCCCTGAAGGTTGAACCCGGCTCCCTTCTGAAAATTGAGCACTGGGTAGGCGATTCACTTATATCAACGGAAAACTATGTTGTTAATGATTCTGTATTTTACTATAATGTAGTTCCCCGCGAAGGAAATAACAGGATAGTGTTCACGCTGACAGATAAATTCAATAACGTCACCTCTTCTGACATTTTTATTACAAGAGAGAAAGATTATGTCAGACAGCCTGTTGTTCAGCGACCAGAGTACACTCATATAATTTCGGGCAAACAGGTCAAGGCTCTTAAATCGTTTCTTGCCAGGAATGCTGATGGTGAGCTGGCTGAACTGATCAATAACACAAAAACCGACAAGCTGCAGTTCGGCAAGACAGACGACCTTATAGCCTATCTGAAGGAAGAAGCCATTAAGAAGGGGATCAATCCTGAAGAAGTAGATAAGCTTGCACTGGAGGTAGCCCTCAATGAGAATATACTTACCCAGGCCGCTGTTGACCTTATGGCAGAATATGCAACAGGCGAGCTGAAAACAATACTCGAAGGCATCGACATAAATGAGCTCGGTCTGAAATCATGGACTGACCTTGAGAAATACATTGAAACAAAAAGTGAAGGACGGTTAAAGGCTGAAGACCTGAACAAACTTGCAAATCAGATCTTGTCAGGCACCGATCCAGCCATTGAGGCTATCAGAAATAAAATTCTTGCGTACAGCGATTCTTCAAAAGACAGCACAATTATAAGAGAAGCTGTAAAAGCAGTTGATCTTCAGAATATTAGATTAAGAGAAAAGTGGATAAGTGCATTCCGTGATGAGATTATAAAACGAGGCCTTTCTGTTAACAGGTTTGCAGAAATAATGCTCTCAATCACAGCATTACCTGACATGAGTGCCGAAGAATACCTGCAGCAGCTTATTCAAAACGCTGAAGAACCCCTGCTGTCATTCCTGAAATCAATTGACCTTGATAAGGAAAATATAAAAACTCCAAGAGACCTTCTGTTGTTCCTTCTTGCAGACAAAAACAAGGGCAAATACTCTGAAGAAGCCCTTTACAAGGCAATTGCCAGTCTTACAGCAGAAAAGGATCTTACTGCTGAAACGATAAGGGCAAATCAGGAAGAATTCAGGGAGAAAGGAAAGCTCTGGATAATCTGGCTGTTCTTAGGTGCAGGAATACTTTTCTTCTTACTTTACAGAACAGTGAAAAAGAAGAAAAAAACTGAATAAATAAATCTTTTACCATAAAGAGTCCTGCAGGTATTGGATTAGATACAGTTTTTAGATAATTTTGCTTATCTAAAACATTGACGATGATCAGAAAAACTGTATTCTTCCTGTTTACATTTATTATTCCGACTTACGTTCATGCACAGGATAACAGGCAACTCCAGAATACTTTCATGGAGGCCGAATACTTCTTCATGAATGAAGAATATTCCGAAGCGCTCAATCTATACTTACAGATTTATCAGGAGCGCAGCAACAATGCAAATATTGCTTTTCAGATAGGCGTATGTTACCTGAATATCCCCGGGAAGAAAGACCTTGCTGTGAAATATCTGGAGGCTGCAGCTGAAAACATGTCTGCACGCAGAAAAGAAGGCACTGTAACCCAGACTGCCGCCCCCTATGATGCCCTGTACGAACTTGCGAGGGCATACAGGATCAATTATAACTTCGACAAAGCCAGGGAAGTGTTTTCCAGATACAGGGAAACACTATTGCCTGATGACAAGGAAAACCTGGAGTTCATTGATCATGAAATTCATGTGTGCGAAACAGCAAAAGCCCTGATGAACACTCCGATAAGCTTCACGGCAGAAAATGCGGGGGAACTATTCAATGATGAAAAAAACAATTACAATCCGCTTATCTCAGCTGACGGGAAAACTTTTGCATATATGACTTCGCTGAAATTCTACAATGCAATAATGATATCCCGTTTTCAGAACAATAAATGGTCAGGCCCTGTTAATATCTATCCTGATCTTCAGACTGACGGAGACATAAATATTTCATCATTGTCAAAAGACGGCAATACAATCTATATGTCAAGGGATGATAATTCAAACAGCGATATATTTTCCTCAAATTTCACTGGAATCACATGGTCTGCAGCTGCTAAACTCAATAAAAACATAAACACAAAATACTGGGAATCGCATGCGGCCATTTCGGAAGATGGCAACATGCTTGTATTTGCGTCTGACAGACCCGGAGGTTTCGGAGGCCTCGACCTTTATATATCAGGCAAGGTAAACGGAGAATGGGGACCTGCTGTTAACCTGGGCCCCACAATCAATTCAAGCCTTAATGAAGACAGACCCTTTTTCGGCAATCATGATAAATTATTGATTTTCAGTTCACAGGGGCATAACAACATGGGAGGATATGATCTCTTCAGTTCAGTCAGGCTCTCCGGCGGATCGTGGGATAAAGCTGTAAATATGGGCTATCCTCTCAATACGCCTGATGATGATTTCTGGTTCATGCCGGTAAATGATGGCAATACCGGTTATATTTTCGGGGAAAAAGAAGGAAAAGGCTTTGGAAAAAATGACATTTATAATATAAAGCTGAAGTAAAATTGATTTATCCGCATCGTTAATAGATTGAAAAAAAAGACTATATTTGTTCTGATGGGGTACAAAATGGATAAATATTCAGGCCTGCTGCAGATGATTCTGTTCATTCTGTTCATTCCGCTCTTTCCTGAAATGCTTAACGCGCAATCTTCTTCAGAGACAAAGAATATATTTGCACAGGCAGAATCATATTACCTCTACGAAGAATACGAACTTGCAAATCAGTTGTACCTTCTTCTTGAAACCCCTGACAACCTGAATATTAAATACAAAATAGGTGTTTGCTATCTGAATATCCCGGGTGAAAAAGCAAATGCAATTTCCTATCTCGAAGAAGCTGTAAAAGGCGCTACTTATGATTCCAGGACAACCACTATCAAGGAAAAGAAAGCTCCACTTGATGCATATTTTTATCTTGGGAAAGCATACATGGTGAATGATGATCTTGAAAAAGGCATGAACACCCTCCTCACCTTTCAGAAGCTGGCCAGTGAAACAAAATCAAAGGGAGGAATGCAGAACCAGGAATTCATAGAGCAGCAGATACATGCCTGCCAGCTTGCGCTTAAGCTTAAAGAAACACCTGTTGTGTTTACAAAAACACCTCTTGGCGAAGCATTCAGTACCGGTTCAATAAATGAGAATCCTGCTGTCAGTTTCGACGGCAACACAATTGCTTTTACTGAAAGACGCGGTGTCTTAAATGTTATTTATTACTCTAAAAAAGAAAGAGGTAAATGGCAAATACCTGTTGAAATCACAAATGAGATAAATGCTGGTGAAGACTGTTCCACCTGTGCCCTCAACAGCGACGGGACTGAATTATTTCTTTATAAAACAGACAATTACGACGGAGCAATTTATTCCTCAACTTATAAGGATGGTTACTGGTCGCCAGTCAGAAAGCTAAACAGGAACATTAACACAAAATTCTATGAGTCGCATGCGTCAGTATCGGCTGATGGAAAGAAACTGTACTTTACAAGCAACAGGGAAGGCGGTCAGGGAAACCTTGATATTTATGTTTCTGAAAAAGACGGCGCTGGTGACTGGGGTCCTGCTGTAAACCTAGGTCCCGCAGTAAATACCGCCTATAATGAAGACACCCCTTTCGTCACCGCTGACGGAACCCAGCTCTATTTTTCATCTGAAGGCCACGCATCAATTGGCGGATATGATAATTTCAAAAGTGCATTTATCAATTCAGCCTGGCAGAATCCTGAAAATCTCGGTTATCCTCTGAACAGCAGTGATGACGACAAGTTTTATCTCCCAATGAATAACGGGAGCACTGCTTACTACTCAATGACAACCGATTACAAGGAAAAAGACCTCATGTATCTCGAACTGGGCAAATCGGAAATAACACAAACATTCCAGATCAACGGAAGATACAGCCTCAGTGACACAGTTGTGCCCTTCGACAAGAATTACTTTATTCATCTTATAAACAGTACAACAGGCGACACTGTTGACGTTGGCTACCCGAACAAGTATTCAGGCCTTTACAATTTCATTGTTGCGCCAGGTAAATACACATTAGTTTATGCCAGCTCATATTACTTCACCCATACTATTGATACTGTAATCCTTGAAAATCATCCTCAATCAGAAATAAAAATAGACGTTGTTCTGCAACCCGACCCAACAAGGCCGATTCCATTCCTTGCACCTGAACCTGTCCCCTCCGTTGACACAACACAGTACGAGAAAATTAATCTTGCCGAGATTCCTGTAGTGGATGCAATTGACTCCAGCCTTATAGTTACTAACGTGAATGTTAGCGACGTCAGCGACAGAAATGTAAATGAAGAAGATGTACTCTACTACACAGTACAGGTAATAGCCTTGCGCAGACCTGTCGATGTAAGCTACTTCAAACGCATAGATGATCTTAAGGTGCTTTATAATGAAGATGACAGGTTCTACAGGTACACAACAGGCAAATTCAATACAAGGGAAGAAGCTTATGCCTGGAGACTGGAGCTCATAAGAAGGGGCTATCCTGATGAAATTTTCATAAAGAAAGTTTCAAAATAAGCTTAATTATAAAACACCGCATGCCGTGGCAAGAATAGCAAGCCTGATTATACTTTTTCTATTAAGCTTCAATTACCTTTCATCACAGACTATTACAAAAAAACAGCTTATCAAGGCCGTTCAGGAAGCTGATGCTTTCTTTTATTATGATCAGGATTATGAACAAGCCGCAGAACACTATAAACCTCTTGCCGATGCCTTTCCTGAAAACTCAAACCTTGCAGCCAAACTTGGGATATCTTATCTGAACATCGACGGAAAAAGGACTGAAGCCCTGAAGTACCTTAAAGCTGCAACATCAAATGTTGTAAAAAAAGATGACGCTTATACCGAGTACGGTGATGCAGCCCCTCTTGATACTTACCTGTATATTGCAATTGCCTACCAGCAGAACGACAGTCTTGAAAAAGCCCTGCAGCTTTTTAATGATGCAAAAAGAAGATTGTCGGGTTATGATATTTTCAGTCTTGAATACATAAATAATCAGATTAGCAACTGCAAATATGCCATTGAGGCTGAAAAGAGACCCTTCCGGACCATGACTGAGCTTTATGTACCCTGGCTGAAGGATTATCCGGGAGCAATGAATCCGGTAATATCTCAGAATGACTCGGTCTTTCTTTTCACACAGAAAATTAAAGGCAAAACGAAGATCTTCTGTTCCATCAGGAATGGCGAATGGAAAAAACCTTCAGACATAACTTCACAACTTGGCGGATTAGAAAGGTACTATACAAATTCTGTTACAGCCGATGGCCGTTTTCTGATAATTTATCTGGACGATGGTGACGACGGAAACCTGTATTACAGTCAGAGAAAAGGTTCAGAATGGTCAAAAATCAGATCGTTGGGTAAGGAAATCAATACGATATACTGGGAAGCACATGGCTTCATAACTCCTGACGGACAGACACTTTATTATTCCAGCAATATGCCCGGAGGAAAAGGAGAGCTTGATATCTGGAAAACAACAAGGGATAAAGATGGTAAATGGAAGAAAGCGGTAAACTGTGGAAATGGAATAAACACACCATTCAATGAAAACACTCCCTTTTTCAATACAGTAAATAACACACTGCTGTTCAGTTCTTCAGGACATACAAGCCTTGGCGGCTATGATGTTTTCAGATCTGTTTTAAAAAGCTCCTCATGGTCAAAGCCAACAGGCTTGCCTTACCCTGTAAACAGAACTCTCGATGACTCATTTATTATATTTAACAACAGCGATTCAGGGTATATTGCAAGCTATTATGACGATAATGCAGGCCAACGGAATATTTTTACAATAAAGGCTGCTGCTGCGGGTGAAAAAAGAATCGCTGCAGAAGGGACTGTAATAACTGAGGACGGCAATGCTGTTGACTATTCAAGGGCAAACATACTTCTCACTGATGCAAAATCAGGGGTCCCTGTAAGAAACTTACCTGTACAGGATCCTGCCTCATACAGACTGCATGTAAAACCAGGCGATTTTAAAATCCTGATAAGTCAGATCGATTCAAAAACCGATACATTGAGCTTAAAACCACGCGCAGAAAAAGATATTACTCTTGCACCAAAACAACAATTAGGCGATACCGGTATGTACAGCTTTATTGTAACTCCCGGCGATTATCTTCTGTATGTGAAACAACCCGGCTACAAAACTGATACAATAGCTCTTAATTTACCACCTGACCAGGCAGGAAGCATAGTCAGCCTGTCGTCAAAACTAGTACCAGAGAAGAAACTGCAACAGGATTTCCTCATGCTGAAAAATATCCTCTTCGACTTCGACAGCTTCATGCTTGATGATACTGCAAAAGCCAGCCTTGATATCCTCAGAACAATCATGCTCGATCAGCCTGAGCTGAAGATTGAAGTTACAGGATACACCGACTCAAAGGGAACCGATGAACACAACCTTAAACTTGCCGGCAAAAGGGCTGACGCTGTAATCAGCTATCTTATAAATTCCGGGATTCCGGGAAACAAGCTTGTACGCAAGGTCGCAGGAAGTACGGATTTTGCAGCGCTTAACACAAATACCGACGGATCGGATAATCCTCAGGGCAGAAAATATAACAGGAGGGCTACATTTGGAATTATCGATCCCGGAACAGGGATATCAATCACCCTTGAAGGCTATACTCCAAGACACCTCAGGCATCCTTCATCATTCAGGTACAGCATTGTGCTGGCAAAAGGAGAAAACGACCTTACTCCTGATAGTTTCAGTAACCTTGAGATGACAACATCCCTGTTCATAAATCCTGTATCGGACGGAAAGGAAAACACCTACCTTATTGGAGAATTCATTAACAAGGTTGATGCTGTGAGGTACCTGGCTTATGTAAAGGAAAAAGGCTTTAATGATGCTTATATTGTCAATCAGTATGACATAAGTAAGCCTCTTCATGTTGATGGCGAACCAACAGTTGAAAGTGAAACACCTGCAACAAAACAGTCGCAGCAGCAGAAGACTTATGTAATACAGCTTGCAGCTGCCAGACAACCAATTAAGATGAGCTATTTCAGAGAGACTGAAGGAGTCAGGGAGATCTATTCCTCCGACAGATATTACAGGTATGTCACCGGTGAATATCAATCAGTAGCAAAGGCAAAACCTGATGTAATACTGCTGAGGGAAGCCGGATTCAAGGATGCTTTTATCAGGAATATCAACACAATTCCAAAGTAAAAAATAACTGCAAGCGGCATGAAATACAAAGATATAAGGCTCAGAGCCCTTGAACCGGAAGATCTTGAACTTCTCTACAGCTGGGAAAACAACCTTTCATACTGGGTGATAAGCAATACCGTGACACCCTTCTCAAAATACACATTGAAGAGATATGTTGAGAACTCCCACAAAAGCATCTATGAGACAGGCCAGCTCAGGCTCATGATCGACCTGATAAGTGATAAAATCTCAATTGGCACAATAGATATTTTCGATTTCGACCCATATCATAAAAGGGCCGGTCTGGGGATACTGATCGCCAACGAGGAGTACAGGAGGAAAGGTTATGCATCAATGGCTCTCACCTGCCTTATTGACTATTGTTTCAAAACACTGCAGCTGCATCAGCTATATTGCAACATACTGGGAAACAATACAGAAAGTCTGGAGTTGTTCAGAAAAATAGGATTCACTGAATCGGGAATAAAAAAAGAGTGGGTCCATACTCCTGATGGCTACCTTGATGAATATATGTTCCAGCTTATAAATCCCGAAAAGAAAAATTAGCACCTTCGTCCGGCCAGCCGTGCTGCCAGAAGTCCACAGGCAGCAGCAATATCCTCACCCCTCGATTTCCTGACCGATGCCGAAATACCAGCTATTACAAGGGAATGTTTAAAGTAGTGCAGCTTTTCTGCAGATGAAGGCATAAGATTGTTATTTCCTGCAGAATGGTAAGGAAGCAGGTTTACTCTGATGCCGGTATCCTTCAGCAGAACTATCAGTTCATTCAGATGTCTTTCAGTATCATTAAGTCCTTCAATCATTATATAAGCCACAGAAAGCCTCCTCCCCTTCCTTAGTATTGCTCTTTTCATTTCAGCCAAAACATCATTGAAGGGATTTCGCTTCTCCGCCGGAATGAATTGCAGACGTTCATCAGGGAACGGGGAATGAAGGCTGAGAGTAAGGTTGCAGTCTGACTGAAGCAGGAAACTGCTGAATGCATCTTTTATTCCAACTGTTGAGACAGTTACATGCACCGGACTTAAGGCCATTCCCCATTGAGCTGTCAGCGCCTTCACGGCCCTGACGACATTTTCAAAGTTGTCAAGCGGCTCTCCCATTCCCATGAATACAACATGGGTAATAAGTTCTGAAGGGGGAATGCCAAGCACCTGGTTCAGTATCTCTGAAACCTCAAGATTACCATGAAAACCGAAGCTGCCTGACACACAGAACATGCAGCCCATCCGGCAACCGGATTGCGTTGACACGCATACCGTATGTCTTTTTCCATCAGGGATATATACAGCCTCAAACTGCCTGCCGTCATCAGTCCTGAAAAGATACTTAACTGTGTTGTCATCCGATTTATATGAATCAACGAATTCCGAATACCCGGTACAGAAATCAGACTTAAGAACTGACCTGAGCCTCTCAGGTATTTTTATAAAATCGTCGAAAGACCTGTACCGTCTTTTATATATATTCACAGCAAGCTCATGCGCATTTGCACTGCTGAAACCGTATGGTTCAAGCAGCACATATATCTCATTTTCTGACAATCCGTACAGGCTTATTTTTTCCATCTGAGCAAATCTGTGCAAAAATAAAGGTATTATCAATATCTTAGTATATTGAATAAGAAGGTGCATTTTTCCAATTGCTCACTATGAATAACAGAGGATCGATATACATCTATTATATATCCGGGACAGGTAATGCCAGATCGGCATCATACTGGATTGCAGATGAAGCAGAAAAAAATAATGTTAATACAAGGGTTCAGCAGATTGACAGGCTCATTGATATTGATCTGCCACCGGCAGGAAGTGACCACCTGCTTGGTTTTGCCTTTCCTACCCATGGCTTCAATGCAGCTCCTATAATGCTCAGATTCATAGCCGGTTTCCCACGGGGAAGGGGGAAGGAAGTCTTTTTGCTTAACACAAGAGGGGGGCTTAAACTTTCAAAGCTCTTCCTGCCGGGGCTTAGCGGTGTTGCACTTCTGCTGCCTGCTTTTATTCTGTTTCTCAAAGGCTACAGATGCATCGGATTCCGGCAGCTCGACATGCCATCGAACTGGATCTCATTACACCCTGGTCTCAGGCAGCCGGTAATAGAATCAATCTCGAACAGGTGCGAGCGCATTGTCAGAAAATTCACAAGGAAAATTTTATCAGGAAAAAATGTATACAGAGGCTTGTTCAGTCTGCCTGCTGATCTGATTATCAGCCCCATAGCACTTGCTTATTACGTTGGTGGGCGTTTCTTTCTTGCCAAGACCTTTATAGCAAACAACAAATGCAATAATTGCGGATTGTGCATAAAGGAATGCCCTACAGCTTCAATAATTGAAATTAGCAAACGACCTTACTGGAAGCTTAGCTGTGAAAGCTGCATGAGATGCATTAACAATTGCCCGCAGAGAGCAATAGAATCTGCACATGGATTAGCTATCGTATTCTGGCTTGCCTTCTCTTCATTCAATGCTTTGATACTCAGTCTTATTGTTAATTATTTCACAATAGAATCGTCATCAACTCTGTGGTGGCTGGCATCAAACATTCTGAGCATTGCAGGTATGGTGGCAATCAGTGCGGCCCTTTACAGGTTATTTCACTACGCAATGGCAGCCAGGCCTGTAAAATACCTTGTAAGGTTTACCTCACTTACAACCCTGCCCTTCTGGAGAAGGTATAAAAGACTCAAAAACAATAAGACAACTACCTGACAAGACCCCTGTTTTTCAGAAGAGGCTCAATCTGTGGTTCACGTCCGCGGAAATTAACAAACATCTGCATTGCATCCATTGTACCATTCTTTTCAAGGATGTTCTTCCTGTATGATTCTGCAGTTGCCTGATCAAAAATACCTTTCTCTGAAAAAGCATCATAAGCATCATTATCAAGCACTGCTGCCCATGTATAGCTGTAATAACCAGCATCGTATTCACCGGTAATATGTGTGAAATATGTGCTCCTGTATCTTGAAACGATCTGAGGGAGGAGACCTGTTTTATCAAAATATTCCTTTTCAAATTTCTGAAGCTCTATCCTGGCAGGAGCGTCAAGAGTATGAAGAGCCATATCAAGAAGTGAAGCTGCAAGTACTTCTACGTTATCAAAGCCCTGGTTAAAATAACCGCTGTTCCTTATCTTCTGAACAAGATTAGCAGGAATAGCCTCATTTGTCTGCCAGTGTTTTGCATACATATTGAGAACAAGAGGCTCAAGAGCCCAGTGTTCCATCAGCTGTGAAGGGAGTTCCACAAAGTCCCAGGCTATATAGGTATTCATATAGGTACTTTTGTTGAACAGCGCATCAAGTGCATGTCCCATTTCATGATAGAGTGTCAGTGCTTCATCGAGGCTAAGCAGAGCCGGCTGGTTCCCGGCGGGAGCTGTAAAATTGAAGACTGTTGTAACCACAGGAGTAACAGGCTTGCCGTCAGCCAGATGATAACTGCGATATGTGCCGCACCATGCACCCTGTTGTTTGCTCTCCCTTGGGTAAAAGTCCATGTAAAGCACTCCAAGATGAGTTTCGTCGGCGTCCTTAACTTCAAATGCCTGAGCATCGGGATGCGGAAGAGGAATATTGTTTATGGCAGTAAATGTGATTCCGAATAATTTCCCTGCAACAGTGAAGAAGCCATCTCTCACATTGTCAAGTTCGAAATAAGGCCTGAGCTCATTATCATCAAGGTCATACTTTTCCTTTCTCAGCTTCTCGGCATAATACCACCAGTCGGAAGGTTCGAGTTTGAAATTACCTTTCTCCCTGTCAATAATCTTCTGCATTTCGGCAACCTCACCCTTTGCAACCGGAATAGCTTTTTCCCACAGGCCATTCAGAAGGCTCAGGACATTTTCCGGATTCTTTGCCATCCTTGGTTCAAGAATAACATTTGCATGTGTCTTATATCCAAGCAGTTTAGCTCGTTCTGCTCTCAGACTTACTATTTCCTCAAGTATCCTGTTATTGTCATTTTCATTACCGTTATTTCCACGGTTTGTATAAGCATGAAATATTTCCCTGCGCAGTTCCCTGTCAGGGGAGTATGTCATGAACGGAAAGATGCTTGGTCGTTGTGTTGTAAATGCGTATTTATCTTCCTTTCCGGCCTCTTTTGCAGCATTTTCTGCAGCAGCCACAACACTCTCGGGAAGTCCTGTAAGATCTTTCTTGTCTAACAGAAGCATGTAATTATTTGTCTCTGCCAGAACATTCTGACTGAACTTAACAGTCAGAACAGATAATCTCTGATTCAGTGATTTAAGTGAATCCTGATCAGCGCCGTTTAGGTTTGCACCATTCCTTACAAATTTTTTGTAAAGGTTTTCGAGATTGAATTTCTGTTCTGCCGTGAGGTTATACTGCGACTGGTTTTCATAAACAGCTTTTATCCTTTGGAACAAGCCGGCATTCATCAGTATCTCATCCATGAATCCGGCAAATTTCGGAGAAATCTCAATCTGAAGATTCTGAAGTGAATCATTTGTGTTGGCAGAAGTCTGGGCAAAAAATACGTTCATCACTTTCGACAGCAGCTCCCCCGCCCTGTCATATTTAGCAACTGTATTTTCAAATGTAGGTTCTTCCTTGCTATTAACGATACCCTCTATATCCTTCCTTGCTTCAGCAATTCCCTGCTCAAATGCAGGCATATAATGTTTAGCCATTATCTTCTCAAAGGGAGGAACATTGAAAGGCGTATTGAATTCCGAAAAGAAAGGATTTGACAGATCCTTTTCAGAAACTGTTTTACAGCCGGAAAAACAAAATGCAAGCATTGCAAAAACTATCAGCAGATTCACTACATTCTTCATCTGAGTAAAATTTAACAGGTTAGGATTCTGCAAATAAAGCTTTTTAAATCATTGTATCAAAGAACCTCTGTCAGTTTTGACTGAAATATTTGCAGCATCCGCATTCCTGCGATATGTAAAAAGAATAAATTGTATGCGATAACAAATATTTGCTACTTTTGTCAGCCGGTTGTTTGAGCGAGTCTTTGCAAGAAGATGACGGACCAAAATACATCAGACACACAGACAATCAGACAATAAAAAGGGAGAGATGGCAGAGTGGTCGAATGCGGCGGTCTCGAAAACCGTTGTTCGCCTATCGGCGGACCGGGGGTTCGAATCCCCCTCTCTCCGCAAGGCAAATGCAAACCATCCGCCAACAGGCGGATGGTTTTGTTTTCTGCAGGGCCGAAACAGGCTCGCCTGGTGAAGGCCATGCAGAAAACAAAACCCCTGTAAAGCGATGAGCTTTACAGGGGTTTGCATTTGCCTTGCAGGGATCTCCCCCATGGGAACGCGAGCGAAGCGAGCAATCCCCTGTACAAACCAACTCACCCCAACCCTAAAAACCGCCTCACCCCAACCCCTCTCCCGGGGGGAGAGGGGCTAAGATGCTGTGTGTGAAAATATTATTGTGAATAATTTATATGATTATATAAGCCTCAGATTTACCTGTAAGAATATGGAAAGCCAGTAATCCCTGCATACTTACCGCCTCCCCCCTGTCCCCTCTCTCTGGGGAGAAGGGCTATGCATCTTCCTTATTTTGAATTTCTTCCAGCTTTCTTCAACTCGCTGAACATTATAGATTCATTGCCCGGAGAATAACCTTCATGACTGAATACAATTTTCCCGTTAGCGAATTTCCTCACCGTCAATAGCCTTAAGCGTAATGGAAGGGAGCCTTTCCTGTGCAGCAAGCTGCAAATGCAGCATAAGAAGAATGACCAGGGTCCCGTATATTCTATTCATGAAACATTGAGATATCCTATCCTTTTTTCCCATTCCTGACCGTGCTTATTCTGACAGCACCTGAAAAGACTACAAGACAAGCAGCAAGGATAAGCAAAAGCATGGTGCCAGAGATGCCTGAAGCAGATCCTGATTTTACAACAGCCTCATTTAGTGTGTATTCCGGAACAATATTTTTTATAAAATAGGCTTGCAGAAAAGTTATAATGCTTAAGATGGCAAGCATTATGAAGCTGTGTTTGATTGTAAACCTCAGCAGGTCGGCTTCCTTACCTACAAGTCCTACTGAAGCAGCTCCTACAGCAATCGACTGAGGTGAAACCATCTTTCCTGTTACTCCTCCGGTGGCATTTGCACTTACAGTGATGAGAGGATCAACACCTATTGCGTTGGCTGTTGTATGCTGGAGCTTACAGAACAAGGCATTTGATGATGTGTCCGATCCGGTAAGGAAAACCCCCAGCCATCCAAGCAGGGGTGCAAACAGAGGGAATAGAAATCCAGTTGCTGCCAGCGCAAGGGCGATAGTTGTCGACATGCCCGAATAGTTTGAAATAAAAGCAAATGCAAGCACTGAGATTATTGTTATTACAGGATACTTTATCTGCTTTAATGTTGTGAGCAATACGCTGAATCCTTCCTTAAGGCTGAGTCCTGTTACTGGCATTGAAATGAACGCTGATAACAGTACAGCGCTACCAGGACTTGTAAGGAGATTAAGATCAAATTGCTTTATTGCCAACGGTGTACCATCCTGATTAAGAATTGATCCGCTAAGCCCGGGAATGTTGAATTTTAAATTAATCAGTGAATTAAGAGTGTCCTTCACCGGCTGCAGCCCCCAGGTAATAATAACAAGTGTCATTATTACAAACGGAGACCAGGCTTTCACCACCTCAGAAATTCCGTAGGATTTAACTGCAGTGGCAGAATTCACCGGTTCATCACTGAAACGCCATACTTTTGAGGGTTTCCAGAATTTTAGCAGTGCTGTAAGACAAACTATTGATACTATTCCGGCAATTACATCAGGCAGCATCGGGTTCATGTAATTTGATGTGTACCACTGAACAACTGCAAAAGATACTCCAGAAACAAGGATTGCCGGAAGCACCTCCAGTGACCTTCTGAAACCCGACATAAGTATTACCAGGTAGAAAGGTACAAACAGTGATAATAAAGGTAATGTTCTGCCCACCATCTTTGAGATGGCCATTTCAGGCAGACCTGACACCTGTGATGCAATTATAATGGGAGTTCCCACAGCTCCGAAAGCAACCGGGGCGGTATTGGCAATAAGGCAAAGGCCTGCAGCATAAAGCGGATTAAAACCCAGGCCAACAAGCATGGCAGCAGAGATAGCAACCGGAGTGCCCATACCTGTGGCTCCTTCAAGAAAAGCGCCAAAGGAAAATGCAATTATCAGGGCCTGCAGCCTCCTGTCGTGGGTGATTGATGCCATTGATCCCTTGATTATTTCAAACTGGCCACTCCTTACTGTTACATTATAAAGGAACAGGGCTCCGAATAAAATCCAGCTTATTGGAAAAAGCCCATAAAGTATTCCGTGCAAAGCCGACATCGCTGCGAGCCTGACAGGCATCCCGTAAACAGCAATAGCTACAATCATTGCAGCCAGCGCGGTAAGCATGCTTGCAAGATAGCCCTTCATCCGCCTGATTATCAATGCCCAGAAAATAAAGAAAACAGGCATGGAGGCCAGCAGAGCTGAAACCAGAATACCTGAAACCGGATCAAATACCTGCACCCACTTCATAATCACTTCCAAAGTAGTATAATTCTTCCAATGTTCAACTATCAGCCTGAAGGCTTGTTAATTTTCTTTTCAACAACAAAAAGAAGAAATGCATAATCTTTAATGCAATTTCAGCGTCGTCTTCTGTTAATTATTTCACAGCTGATTATTGAAACTCATGAATTTAAATCAATGAAAAATTATTTTCACTCAACCAGCATCCGGATTGAAATAATTACTATATTTGCGCCGTATTTTTAAAAAGGAAAAATTCCGGTAGTTAAACACCGGTAGTTGCAAATAAACAAAGAATTAAAAACACAAAAAAATGAAAAACAAAGTTCTCATGGGATTAGCTGCTATCGCAATGGTTGCTGTCCTTTCAAGTTGTGGCAAAGTTCCACAGGAAAAAATTGATGCTGCTAATACTGCTATCACCGCTGCTCAGACAGCTGAAGCTGCAGTTTACGTACCTGCTGAATTCGCAGCAGTACAGGATTCAATGAAAGCTATCATGGCTGAAGTTGAAGTTCAGAACGGCAAATTATTCAAAAACTACAAAAACGTAACAGTTAAACTCGACCAGACACTTGCTGCTGCAAATCAGGTTGCTGCAAATGCTGCTACAAAGAAAGAAGAAGTAAAGAAAGAAGTTGAGACTCTCATGACAGAGATCAAAGCTGTTATCGAAGAGAATGGCAAACTCGTTAAGAAAGCTCCAAGGGGTAAAGAAGGTGCTGCAGTTCTTGAGCAGATCAAAACTGAAATGGCTACTATCGATGCTTCTGTAACTGAGGCTCAGGGCCTGTATGACAAAGGTGCATACATGGATGCTGACAACAAAGTTAAAGCTGCTAAAGAAAGAGCTGTTGCTATCAACAACGAACTTAAAGAAGCTATCGCAAAAGTAAGGAGATAATAAATCTTCTTTCTTCAACAGAATAAATCCCCGGATATCTTCCGGGGTTTTTTTTAACTATAAGCCTGCTGATGAAAATTTCCTGGAAACGAATATTGCTGATTATACTTGCAACAATAATAATTGCCAGTACGGTAATACTCCTTATACGCTTTGCTCCTGAACCACCGGCCAGAGAGGTGGAATCAGCCAGAAAAGCCATTTCAGAAGCGGCAGGCAACAAGGCAGACACCTATTCCAGAAAACAATATAACCAGGCCAGGGTATATTATGATTCGGCTATGGTCAACTGGAAAAGGGAAAACCAGAAATTCATCTATTTCAGGAATTATGACAGGGTTTTGTCTTTTGCCAGATTATCAGAAAAGAAGGCAACAGATGCACAGCAGAATTCAGTTACAAGCTCTGCAAACCTGAAAAGTAAACTCAGTGAAAAGCTGCATTCACTTAAAGCTCTCGAAAGGGAACTTAATAAGCTTTTCGACAACTACCCTCTCACTGAGGAAACCCGGAGCCGTATATCAAAAGGCAGGATGCTTCTCGAAGAAGGCGATATAGCATTCAGGAAGGGTAATTACCTGCAGGCAAACCGCAAGGTGACAGATGCCGAGTACCTTCTAACCGAATCATTTGAGAATGCAACAGAAAACCTGAAAAACTACTTCAAATCCTATTCGCAATGGAAAAAGTGGGTTGATCTGACAATAAATGAATCGAAAAAAAATAATGATTATTCAATAATTATTGATAAATTTTCGAGGAAATGCTACGTATATTTCAGCGGCAGGAAGAAATATGAATTCGATGCAGAACTGGGCAAAAACTGGGTAGGTTATAAAAGGGTGAAAGGTGACAAGGCAACCCCTGAAGGCATGTACAGGATAACAAAAAAATTCGACAGCAGAAAAACAAAATATTATAAAGCCCTGCTGCTCAATTATCCAAACACTGAGGATACTGCCAGGTTCAGGGCAGAAATTGCCAGGGGAACGCTGCCTCCGAATGCCAAGATAGGCGGACTGATAGAAATACATGGCAACGGAGGAAAGGGCATTGACTGGACCGAGGGATGCGTGGCACTTACCGACAGGGAAATGGATCTGGTCTTTAAAATAGCCAGGGTGGGAACACCGGTGACAATAGTGGGATCACTTGCAGAACTGGATACTGTTATCAGCAAATAAAGGCTGTTCATGGAAAACAATGAATTTAAAAATGATGTTACCCTGCCACCTGAGCAAAACAGGCAGGATGATGACAACTTCACACCTGAAAATTTCCTCAGGTCAGTAAAGTCAGCCTTCGAAAAAATACGCGGTAATGAAAGACTGTTCAGGCTTCTAAAAAACATTACACTCATACTTGCTGCTGCCATCTTCATAATACTCGCTTCATGGTATTTCCTTTTTATGGCACCGGCGCTTAAAGAATTAACCGGCGTACGAAAAACTGTGATCACAAATAATGAGGAACTGAAAAAGACACCTGCATATAAAAAGCAGATCGCCCAGCTTAACAGGGACATTCAGCGCCTTTCAAGAAAATATAACAGCTACACTTCAGGTCAGTCTTACATCGTAATAAATACGACAGAAAACAGGTTCTCCCTCTATAAGAACAAGAAGCTTGTACGTGAAGGATTCTGCAGCTCAGGAAGTTATACCATGCTACAGACTGAAGGTAACAAAAAATGGATATTCAAGACACCAAAAGGTAGATACTGGATACAGGGAAAAATAACTCATCCTGTATGGAGAAGACCCGACTGGGCCTTTGTTGAAGAAGGTCTTCCAATACCTCCGAAAGAACACCCTTCAAGGTATGAATATGGTGTTCTTGGCGATTACGCTTTATCAATAGGCGATGGTTACCTGATCCACGGCACAATTTATAAACGCTTCCTGGGAATGCCGGTGACTCACGGGTGTGTCAGGCTTAATGATGAAGACCTTGAAGCGATTTACAATACGCTCAGCATAGGCTCTAAAGTATATATTTTCTGACCCCGACATCTGAATAATTATGGAAACTGAAACAACAGGTAAATTATCCGTCAGGCGCGTGGGACTGATTTCGCTTGCTGTATTAATTGCAGCTTTCTTTGTGTATTATTCAATTATGATGATGTTAAGTCCGGGTAGAAAATATGCCAGTATCCGTGACGAATTTGGAATCGACTCAACTGAGAAGAGCAGGGAAGGAAATCCTGTGTTTTCCGATTCAACTTATCTGAAACTTCTGAAGGAGAAAGCTTTTCTTCAGTCACGGCTGATAATGGCAGAAACCGATTCAATATACCTTACTTTAAACCTGGGTGACAGTACTGCAAATCTCGAAATAAGCGGGGTTGTCGTTCACAGCGTTAAATACTCAGCTATTGAAGCAAGCAAGATCTTTATAAAAGGCGACGAGAACCTTATATTGTCACTGATGGCTAATCCTTTCACAATAGCAAAGGACTGGGCAACAATAAAGAAAGAACCTGTGATGATAAAGATGGCGCCCAAGGATACCTCTGAGTATAAGCCTGATATAATGCCTGACACTTCTATCACAGAACCTGTGAATTATATTCTTGAAATGACTGACGGAACAAGGATCTATGTCTGTCAGCAGGAAATTGAAAACGGAACCGACAGAAGAAGCAGGCTGATGTTCGACCTTCAATACAGGTTACAGGATGCCTGGAGTTCAATGAAAAATATTATTGCTTTCAAAGTGCCGGAATATCATCTGTTCATTAAGATTTACCTTCCGAGAAATGATGCCAAGAACATTTACAGGGCCATTCCTAAGTACGGACAGGTGGGGCTGTACCGCTGACAGTTAATTTCTTTTTCAGCAATTCCATCACACATATTGAAAAAAGATGTAGGTTTGGTGAAGTTGTCTTACTAAATCAAATCTGAATGGGAAGGTTTACCGGAATTATCGGCATAATAGTTATTCTTTGTCTTGCATATCTGTGGTCAAATAACAGGAAGAAAATAAATTACCGGCTTGTTGTAACCGGATTACTGCTGCAGATTGGTCTCGCAATATTCATACTTAAAATACCGATCGGACAGGATATCTTTTATTTCCTTGGAAAGGCAATAAACAAGCTTCTTGACTTTTCAAAAGAAGGCGGACTATTTGTGTTTGGAGATCTCACAAAGGTTACACAAATACTTCCTGAAGGTATAGTGAGAAGCGGAGTTTTTCTTTTCATCCTGCTTCCGACAATAATCTTTGTTTGTGTTCTTGTGGCAATGGCTTATCATGTAGGACTTATGCAAAGGGTTATTGCAGTACTGGCAAGGTTTGTACACTGGGCAATGCGTGTCAGCGGAAGCGAAGCACTTTCGAATGTTGCAAGCGCCTTTGTCGGCCAGGTTGAGGCACAGATCATGATCCGCCCCTACCTCTCAGGCATGACCCGCTCGGAACTTCTCGCTTCTATGACCGGCAGCATGGCAACAATTGCAGGAGGAGTAATGGCCGTTTACATCTCAATGGGTGTGCCTGCATCTTACCTTCTTGCTGCAAGCCTTATGGCTGCACCCGGGGCACTTGTAATATCTAAAATACTTTACCCCGAAACTGAGGTATCAGAAACTAAGGGAACTATAAGTCTTGAAGTGAAAAAAGAGCATTCAAATATTATGGATGCGATATCCCACGGCGCAAGCGACGGTATGAAGATCTCTCTGAATGTAATTGCAATGCTTATCGGGGTGATAGCACTTATAGCGCTTATTGATGCACTTCTTGGCTATTTCGGTCACTTCCTGGCATGGACAGGATTGTCCCTTAATGCCATCGGTCTTGATGTTGATAATCTTCGTCTTAAAGACGTCGTTGGATCATTTTTCAGCCTCTTTGCAATAGTGATGGGTGTGCCTGTCTCTGAGTCAATGAGCGTGGGCTCCCTTATGGGCACCAAAATGGTTATCAATGAGTTCGTAGCCTATTCCGATCTTACTCCGATGATACACCAGGGAATCTTAAGCGCCAGGTCAGTTGTTATAGCTAGCTTTGCACTCTGCGGTTTTGCAAACTTCAGCTCAATAGCAATTCAGCTTGGAGGAATCGGGACACTTGTACCCAGCAGGAAGGCAGATCTTGCCAGCCTTGGTTTCAAGGCTATGATTGCAGGTACAATGGCCTCATATATTTCAGCGTCTCTTGCAGGAATATTAATGTAGGGGTTACCTGCTTCGCTCCTTATCACATTAAGATTCAATGTGATCCTGACTACATAAATAACTCACTATCAAATTGTTATATTTAGCAACTTAGCCCCTCTCCCCCCGGGAGAGGTTCCGTCCCGATAGCTATGTATTTCTTCAGAATTCATGTAACACTTTTTTTCGTTATA
>ENA-UOWG01001477-UOWG01001477.1-activated-sludge-metagenome-genome-assembly--contig:-NODE-1477-length-23134-cov-4.818753_pt1 | contig 23134 bp, 16 predicted proteins | sample MGYA00238147_ERZ761563 | MGnify/ENA primary metagenome ERZ761563 (study PRJEB28884, sample SAMN05720216) | anaerobic digester metagenome | isolation source: active sludge of municipal... | reverse complement strand
GTATGCTGAACGTTATTAAGGTGTCGGTACGCGACTTCTTGATGTACAGCATTCACGAGCCTAACGACGATTTCACGCGCAAGATGATCGTTCGTTCCGTAAGTGACTATCTGCAGTTCTGGAAGAATGCTCGAGGCATTTTGGACTTTAGCGTTATTAGTGATGATACCAATAATCCTGCGTCGCAATATAACTTGGGGATCTTGACAGTAACGATCTTCATCACCCCCATCATTGCCGTTCATGAGATTCAGGTTGATATGGTTATCACGAAGGCCGGGCTGTCGTTTACAGAAATTAATCTGTCGAACTTGAACGCTGGATCGACCCACTAATGCCACTGTTTAGGTACCTAGTAGAAATTGCTAGGTACCTAAGTGTGCTTTTCTTTTAGAAGGACATATAACATGCCGAAGACAAGTTTGCAGGACATTCGTGCCTTGCCTGATCCCTTATTCACGTACCAATGGGATGTGTATATTGCTACCTTGCCTGGTACTGGCAATAGTCGTAGCCTGACGTATAAGGCTACATCTACGTCAATCCCAGGTTCTACGCTGGAAAATGTGCCGGTCAACCTAGCTGGTGCAGAGTTGCGGTACGCAGGTCGCCAGAACTATAGCCACAGCTTTACGTTGACTCTCCATGAGACACGCGATGTAGGCTCGTTGGAAATGCTACGTAGGTGGCAACGGGTTGCTCGGGACAACACTCTGAACACTGGTACCTATAAGTCAGTGTATGCTACCAGTGTTGAACTAGTGCTGTACGACGATACCAACAGTGAAGTTCGGAGAATTACACTGATTGGATGCTTCCCTGAAACCATCGATGATGCGGCCTTGGATCGGGCAAGTGGTGCGGTGTCTATCAACTGCACACTGAGCTATGATTACATTGAGGAGAAATGAGGTAGCTCATTATGCCTGATCTCTTCCCTAGCTTTAGCACCAACACTATAGTTGACAGGTTAAAGACAGCAGGAGTAGGGTTTGGTTTATCTAAGCTAAGTGGTGCGTCTAGGAATGCTGCGGAGCTTTTGACTAATCTATATGGTCAGTATCAGGCTAAGATAGGGGCTCCAACTAGATCAGGTAACAAAGGGAAACGAGACCCGCTTGCGGCAGCGCAGGCACGTAACGATCCTTTGTTAGGTATAGACTGGTACTGTGATCTACCTTTCTTGTCTGGGGCAGCATCTCAGCCAACTAGCTTAGGTTGGGAAATGGTAGAAGAAGCCACGCTTCCAATGTTTGACTTCGAGCCCCAGTCGAATTATCAAGCAGGTAAACTCTACCATTACCCCGCGCACCAAAACTTAGGTAACCTGACACTAAGGTTGTACGAAGACACGTCAGGACAATCAAGTGCGTATATCAAGAACTGGCAATCCTTAATATACGACAAAGAGACTGGTCTGTACAACCCACCAAGTAAATTCAAGTTAGCTATCACATTCACTATGTTTGATGTAGCTAAATTGGATGTAATGGTCATTACCTACCTAGGGTGTTGGCCACAGAACGTAGACGCTATTCCATTAGTAGGGGGTGCATCTGATAGGGTGATACCCAGTGTTACGTTTAGCGTAGACGATATCCGAATGTCGTTTGCCAAGTTATCCGCACAGCAAGCTCAGTCAGTTCTTCAAAATCCTAACTCTGAGTTTCCTAATATGCGCGGTGTGTTTCCCAGCCTGTACCCTACTTGAACTTTGTTTAGGTAGCGGTACAGTAGAATTAATACTAACCCAGTTGAGGTCATTATGTCTAGTCCACTTAGCCCTCGAGCTATGCCCCAACAGAACCCCCAATCTCAATCTCAGGGGTCTCCCGTAACAGTACCTGCTACCAGCAAGAATACCACTGCGTATTCGCTTAAACCTGGTAAGATGGTAACTGACGTTACTACCCAGAATATACCTCTGCGTCGTCCAAATTCACAAGCAACATCAGCTTCACCTGCCTCCACAGCCTCGCCTACACCTAACTTTACTACCAAAGAATCCTCTACGCCTAGGCCCGCTACTAACACCAAGAGTTACGCAGAAGAGAATCCAGAGTTCTTGTCTATTGACTTGCCAAGTAAGTTCCAGTTCTACAGCTTTAAGACACTTAGCGCACGGACATTGAAAGGTAGTCACCAGGCTAAACTGAATAGGGCTTACACCCAAAATCGCCTTCGGTTTGTGGTCGAAGCTATGTCAGCTACTTTGGAACCTGGAGTATCTGCGTTTGATTTAACTCCTGCAGACTTCTATTTCTTGATGTATTGGCAACGGGTTAACTCTTTCACTAAAACACCCCAGATCATTACTGCTACCTGTACAGACCCTAAACATGTGGCCAAGGTAGATGCTAAGGAATTGCCAGATACTAGTTTGAAGATTGAACAGTTTCTGAACTCCACCACGTTGGACACGAAGTACGCAGATATCTTGGACCTATCTGAATTTCAGACACGCCTAGCTGGATACGATCTGCATGTAGAGACTATGCGGGATGTGGTTGAGATGACGGAGAAGTTGATCGACTTAGCTGAAGCCGAAGCAGAGGCCACTGAAGGTACACCTGGGACCCGGACAGAGAAAGAAGATGACTCGGAGACCTCCGAGTATGGGTGGTTAGCAACCCGTGCAGCGTTCTTGAACCCGTCTATCTCGTTAGACGAACGGTGCAAGATTATCGGGGATATGGCTGCAGAAGACGTCGCTGAACTCGACAAATACTCCTTGGCCGTTACAGACTACGGGGTAGAAGAATACGCAACAATTAAATGCAAGGAGTGTGGCGCGTCCAAGAGAGTAAAAATCTCTTTCGACGCGCTTACGTTTCTTCCAGGCGGTTAACGAAGAGAATCTTCTTAACCGAATAGACAGTGTTATGGCTGAGACTGGTGTATTGTTATCCTTCGATATGGACTTGCGGACACTTATGTACTTATCTGACAAGGTAGAGAATCGCAAGCAAAAACAACATCAGCAGTCTCAAGCTTCTAGTCCTAGGTAGGTATTATGCCTACTAGGCTGTAAGGATTACCTATGGCAACCAAACCACCTAAAGGTAACAAAAAGAAAAACCCATCTAGCGCCTACGACCCGCTAAACAAATGGAGTAACGATCCTGAAGGAATGGCTAAAGAGAGCATAGACGCTACTGCGGCCTTCCAACAGCAAATCGTTGAAATTACTGCCTACATGAACGAACCGAGTCTCAAATTAGAGACTCGTCGTGCGTTGTACCGAGCGTTGGCAGAAGCCAAGAAGGGCCTTGCAGAAGCTAAGGCTAATACCAAGGCCGTTATTGACGCTTTGAAGGGTAAGACTACTGGCGGCCTGGCCGAAGAAGCTACTATCAAGCTCAAGGACTTGAAAGAAGCCCTTAAGGTAAACAAAGACCCGTATGCCCAAAAGTATGCTAAGGTAACCCAAGACCTTCTTGAACAGCTTATTGACCAATCTAAAGACCTAGGTAAATCTGAGGAAGACAACGAAAAGATCTTCAAGCTACTGAAGAACGTTACGGAGTCTTTGGAAAACCTTCCAGAAGAGTTTACTAAGCGTTTAGACAAGACTACAGAGATTTTCGATAGTCTTGCTGAAACACTAAAAAGGCAGCAGGAAAAACAGCAGGAAGACGCTAAAAAACAGCAGGAAAAACAGCAGGAAGACGCTAAAAAACAGCAGGAGAGAAGAGAAGACCTTTTAGATAAGCGTCAAAAAAGACGAGAAGCTTTTCAGGAAAAAAGACTTGAAGCTTGGACTACTGACTACGAGAAGGCACAAGCACTACTAACCGCAAGATCTAAAGAACTTAAAGGTAAATTCAAATCCTTTGGAATGGAGATTGCTAACCGGATAGGATTTGGTGCTTTTAGCGTAGGAGGAGCTATTCGAGGTGTTGGTAACACTATTAACTTCGTTAAACGCCGCCGTGAACTTAGTGCTGCCAAAAATTTAGTCCGTACGCTTAAACCTAAGTTAACTGAGTCTGGCGTTGACGTTGCTAAAATCGATGCTAGCTTAACCTCGGAAGAGGACGATAAGACTGTATTAGCTAGGACAAATAAACGTTATGTTCAGGAAGCCTTAGCTGAGAATAAGCGCCGTAAAGTTCTTAGTAAAGTCCTATCAGGTGAAAAGGTATCTCGCGCTCCAATAGGAGCAGAGACACAACGTCAAGAACAAGCCTTGCATGAACAAGAGATGTTTGGCGAAGTTAAGGACTACGTTACAGAGACACGAGAGTTTCACCGCAAGGTTCTCCAGAAATTAGATAAAGGTGGCGCTAGGGCGGGAAAGGATAGCGGGGGCGGGATTGCAGATTCTTTAGTAGGTGGGCTGACCAAGTTCTTTACTGGTGCAGCCCTTTCTGCGTTGATGACCACCATTGCGTCCAAGATACCTCTTGGTAGCTTTGCTAAGACGCTGCTTGATGCCTTACGTGGTGGGCCAGGCGGGGCAGTTCCTACAGTACCTACTGGAGGTCCTAAGCCTACAGTTCCAGGTGGAGCACCTAATCCTAAATTACCCGCTGCACCTACGTCTTGGCTAGGGAAGCTAGCTCGTCTAAGTGCTCGTGTAGGCATTCCTTTGGAGTTAGCACTACACTCCAAGGACTTAGGTGAAACTCCTGAGGAGTTAGCTGAACTAGCAAAACGCCAAGCTCAACCTTGGACACCTCCGCCTGGACAAGATAAACTCCCACCTTTGGATTTGAAATATCCTATTCCTGGGACTGTTTCTAAAGGAGCGCAAGTAGCACAGGTCACTACACCTGAGGTTGTTACTCCTGTTGATACACCTTCAGTTACTCCTGTAGGTTCGGATACCCAAAGTGTTTCAGAGTCCGATACTGCCAACGTATCTCCTGTATCTACAGGTTCTGCCCTGGGACCTAACCGTCCTGTGTCTACAGGTACCCAGCTAAGTGAGTCTATCGGAAAGACTATCAGCCTTAATGGCAGTGTTAACACCGAAGGTTTGTCTCCGTCCGTAAAGCAGAACCTAAAGGGGATGGCAGACGAGTACTATGCACTGACGGGCAACAAACTTCCGCTGAATAGTGCCTTCAGGTCACTAGACGAACAAGAAAAGCTCTATAGGACTAAACCCCCTGGGATGGCAGCACCTCCAGGCAAGTCTATGCATAACTACGGGTTTGCGTTTGACACAAACTCTCCTGATGCACAGAAGCTAAAGTCATTAGGACTACTAGCCAAATACGGGTTTGATACTCCATTGAGGAATGAACCCTGGCACGTACAGCCTAGAGGTATTACGTTGGCGGCAGCTCGGAGTGGAATCTTTACGGCCGACCAACCTATAGATCAAGGCACAGTGACCTCTGTTGGTGGGCCAGCATCGTCTAATGTTGCCAACACTGCAAAGTCTATGCCTGTATCTCAGTCAATAACTCCAGCAGTAGCTGCCGCAGACAAATCGGCATCTATGGAGGTAGCTTCTGTATCACCGCGTATTGGCAAGGCTGGATCTATGGGAGCACCTTCCCAGAATAGTGTTAAGGATATTCCTACGTTCGACCAGTCAGACGGTATGTTTTTGGCAATGAATCTAGGTATCGCATGACATGGTACACCTAGTTAATACCTGGGAGGGCTTATGAGAGTATCTACGTCATCTCTTCTAGTTAGAGCAATGTTTAAGACAGGAGAAGACAGAGGGGCGCTTGAACACTTGGTCAATGCACGGTCCTCTACTAGAGATAACTCTGGGTTAGGCTACATAGGTGCGATACTAGCTTTGTCTTTTGCAGGTCCGCTTATAGCAAAGTTGATAGAGAGAACCTTTCACTTCACTTTGTTTGGAGACCCAAATGACCCTGATCCTGAAAAACAAAAAGGTCTACTAGGTGCTTTCTTTGCTACTATCAAAGGCTTTGGGTCCTCCTTGTTTGATCGCCTGTTCGGCACAAACACTGAAAAAGACAAAGTAAAGACCGACGACACAGCTACTGTAACCCCTGTTCCAGCTACTCCTAAGGCAGAGTATCCTCAGCTACCGACAGGTTCCCCAGAGAGAACACCTGACCTGCCCGTGTCTCTCGCAACTCAAGTACCTGCCACTACAGTGAACAAAGGGTCACAAATAGTAGTGAAAGGGGCTGTCCCAACAGAGGCAGTAAACAACGCTATTAAGGCAGCGTCTATAAAGCAACAGATAGACTATGCTTTGTTGTATGCAGTAGCGGGAGCTGAATCTAGTTTCCGTGCCACAGCCTCAGCTGGAACCTCGTCTGCCCAAGGTCTGTTTCAGTTTACTACGTCTACTTGGAACTACTTAGTCAAGACAGTATACCCAGACCTTAAATATGAAGCTAAGGATCGTCTAGACCCTAACAAGTCATCTACCGTAGCTGCTCGTTATCTAGCGTCTATACAGACGAGTTTGACCAAGTTTTTAGGTAAGGCACCTAGTGTGGCCCAGATATATCTAGGCTATTTCATGGGTCCTACAGGGGCTCGCAAGTTTCTAGCTGAATTAGACAAGGACCCCAAACAACTAGGCTCGAAGTTGTTTCCAAGTCAGGCTCGGTCAAACAAGAATTTGTTTTTCAGTAAGGCTGGACCTTTGACCTTACAACAGACATTGGACATGCTTGCGGCAAAGGTAGGTTCCTACTATGCCTATTCAGGAGCTACTCAAGAAAGCCAGCAAGCCTTGTTAGCAAAAGCTTCCGGGCAGCCTAACGGAGTTCAGGTAACTCCGACTCAACCAGTTTCGGTCGCTACAGCTACTCCTGCCGCGGTGCCTATGACGTTGGTACTACCGAGTACCTTAGCTAGAGACAGCGTAGCAAAGTCTATACCAGTTGCTCAGCTAGTAACACCGTCCGAATTGCCTACTAAGAACAAGGTCCAAAGGCACGTAAGCCAAGACACCTCAGATACCACAGCAAGCGTACCTCAAGCTTTACCTGATATGAATACTAGACGGCAACTAGCTGAAACAACTTACGTTAGGGACAGACAAGGTCGTATATTTGCTCTTCCTGGGTAACCATTATTTAAGGAACATTTATGCCCGATATTCCTAAACCGTCAGCACCTGCTATAGACGGACAGAACAAAGATTTTTATGCTGACAATATGTCTCTTAGTGGCAAGGCTATTCGAGAGCTTGCCTATAAGGCGTATATCGTAGCTGCAGAACAAGGAATAATTGTTGAGGCCTGGTTGCCAGAAACACTTATGCTTGATGTGGCTGCAAAGTACGATGCTCCGTTTGAACAAGGGCTAGGTAGCCTTAGCAGCCTTGCTGGTATTAGTTCTATGGCAAGATTCTTAGGTCTGTCGTTAACTACTCAGGCAATGACTGCACAGGTATGGCAAGGTGGTTCATTTATTGACCTTAGTATTCCTCTTGTATTTCAGACAGAAAATAGTGCTGCTAACGATGTCATGCTTCCGATCAAGCAATTGTTGAGCTTGACTATGCCTAAGGATCCTGGGGGTGGCGGTTTCCTGACAGCTCCGGGGCCTAGAATTGATATAAACAAACTAGGGTCTAACGGAATAGACTTAGTTAAGTCTGCAGGCGGTGCTATTTCCGACGCAGTGACTGGAATTATATCTGGATCAGGATCTGTAAGTGATACAGGGAAAACTTTAGCTCCAGGTTCTAGTTTTTTAGACAGAGCAGCTAATAAAGCAAATGACGTGGCTAAGACAGTATCAAATGCTTTGGTCAATAGTGTGACGAACAATATCAGTTTGTATATCGGACAGTTCTTGTATTTTCCGTCTGTTGTCATTACTGACGTTAGTCCCACTTATGACGTGGTGCTTGGAGTTGACAAAAACCCAGTACGTGCGTCTGTAAATGTAGGTATAAGAACGTTTTATATGCCGACTAGCCAGGACATTGAGACCATGTTTCCGTCCGCACAGACACGAGCTTCAAACTCTAATTCTGCGAACTTATCTCGATAGCTATAGGGAGATAAAACATTATGGCTAACATTTTAGACCTAAACCGAGCTAGCTATTTGCAGACAGGCGGTACTACTAAGAAGCCTTACCTAGACTACTTAAGCCCTAAGTACCTAAATATCAAATTCCAGTTACCTGCAAGTAAGAACTACATCGTAGACGGTTCTGACAGAGCAAATGCTCCAGGTATTGCCTTCAACTTTTATGGGGACCGGGACTACTGGTGGATTGTCTGTATGTATAACGGCATTATTGACCCTATCACAGAGTTCTCGCCAGGTACTGTGTTACAACTACCTAGCTTGGCTGACGTGAATACGTTTCTATCCTCCCAAGACCCTCAACAATTGTCTACACTGATTACCATTTAGTGCAGACCAATCCTATTTAAGGCAATGTCTCATGGCACTGGCAATTAAGGACAGAATCTACCTACAGATTCGGATCAATGGGGTTGAGATTCCCTTGGAACAAAACACTATCAGCTACCTACATATTGTAGAGAGCGTGAGGGTTTACGTTCCTATGTTGAGTTTCCGGATAAACGACATCACCAAATTCCTGACCCGCAACAACTTATTAGTGGATGGGTCTCAGATTGAAGTGACGATCGAGATTGAAAAGTACAGAACGGTCTACGTGTTCAGATTGTTCAGCAGTGACGAGATCATCGCTCATGGTAGCACTGCCTATGTTATCAAGGCTTACCTAGACGTACCTCAATACTGGACTGCATCTAGTGTAGATACTATATCAGGTTCTGCTAGTAAGGTCCTGCAGACAATTGCAGGCGCAACTGGGTTAACATATGACGGAGTTACTACTAACGAAGATCAATTATGGTTACCCCTGAACTCCAAATATTGCGAGTGGGCTAGGCAAACAGTTGACTGTGCATCTACATCGTCAACTTCGTGTTTGAAATTGGCGGTTACTGCAAACAAAAAGATGCGGGTTATAGACGTTAGCAAAGTAGCAGAGCAATCACCTACTCAAGGTTTTTCTAACACAGACAAATCAGTTAACTTAAGTCTTATTACTGACTACGAGGTGTTGAACAAAGCTGGGTTCTTTAACGCTAGTACGGGTTACAAGGACTTCAAATACATCCAGTCGTTCCTTAAACCTGACAAGAAAATCAAGGACGTATCGTTTACTAAGAATAGCTTGAAGATGATGCTTAACTCTGCTATTCAGGGTAGTACGCCTCAAAATAGAGTGGCCTATGCTCCAATTGACGTAGGCAATGTGTGCAGTACATACGAGCAAGCAAAGTATCAGAACAAGAGGCTATCGAACTTATTCACATTCGGGCTTAATTTCATTACGCCACGTCCTGTCAAGTCTCAACTTTTAGACACTGTGTTGACAGACATCAGCAAACCTGAGCTTGATGGTGTTGTTCAGTACAGCGGTAAATTCTTGTTGACGTCTAAGGTCACCTACATACAAGGTATGAACTTCTACCATAAGTGTGAAGTTTATAGACACGGCCTTAACACCAACAACGAGAATACTCAGATCTAACAGTAACTAGATCAAAGGGATACAGAGGTGCACCTATGTTAGACAACATAAACGAACAGGAACGGCCAGACTACTCTGGGTACTACATTGGAACAGTAAAGTTCGTGGATGACCCTAAGAAGATTGAACGTATCAAGGTAACAATCCCTAACCTTATGGAAGGTGACCCAGAGAAATTACCTTGGATTGCTAAAAAGAAGGCGGAGTTGTTTCCTGATGACGTGAATGCTACTTATGGTACATTCGGTTTAGTACCTAAGAAGGGGGACCAAGTTATAGTGTCCTTCCAAGACAGTAACCCACTGTATGGTTTCTACGAGGCGTGTCCTCACCAAGTAGACGAGAGGGTAGCAGAAGCTTTGACCAACTACTTGTATCGGTATGGATTCAAGGACCCTGCCGGTAACTTGTTCATGGTAGACACTAAGCCTAATACTGTGGAGATACTGGTACAGCACGTTACAGGCACACTGATAAAGATCAATAACAATGGCTCTGTTGACATTATTGTCAAGGACGACCTTAGGGGTACAGTAGAGAAAAACTCTACGATCAACATCCAAGGTAACTCTAATATCAATGTGACAGGTAACTCCGGTATAAGCGTAACTGGCAACTCTAGTATCCAAGTAACTGGTACGTCCAACATTGCGTCGACAGGAAAGACAACGATATCGAGTGGGAGTATGGTTCAAGTAACTGCCCCGCTGATCAACCTAAACTAGGGATACAAAGCTTATGGCAATTGACCCAACAGTAGCCCTACCTTCACAAGATAAAGTGAACGTAGTATGGCTAGACGTAAACACCTTAATGGGAGCAAGCCCACGACCTGATCTTGTTCCTGATGTGCAGGCCATCAACAACAGCTTGTATAACCTTTTTAGGTGCCCTATAGGAGCCCGAGGTCCTATCTTTCAGCCGGAGTATGGTAGTGCTATTTTCCGCCTCCTGCATGAACCTATGGATTACATAACGGCCAACAAAGTAAAGATGTATTTGTTTCAGGCTATACAAAGGTGGGAACCTCGCATTATCTTGGATATGGCTAATTCTAGAGTGGACCCAGATACTGCAAGAAACGCCTATAACGTGAGAGTGTCCTACACACTAGTGGCTACCAAACAAGTAGGCATTGGTAACTTTTTGGTGAACAGAATATGAGTATCCAACTATCAAACATTGCCCCTGATTTTACGGCCCTTGTGTCTCAACTGCAAACCCAGTTGGCTACCAAAGATACCTGGAAGGACCGTCTTACCACTGCTACTGGGCAGACAATTGTTGAGATGATCGCTGCTATTGGAGCCTATTCTCAATTCAGTATCGAAAGTGCATTCCAAGAAGAATGGCCGGAGTCTGCAAAGAATGCGAACTCCTTGTATGCTGCTTGTAATTTCCTTGGTGTACGGGTCAATCGTAAGCGTCCTGCATCTATTACTGTCAGCATGACGTCCCCTACTCCTGTCAATATCTCGGTCAACAGCCAGTTTGTAGGAGCAGGTAGCTATTGGTTTAACCGAGATGTGCTGGTACTTGGACCTACGCCAACTACCGTTACTTTGTACCAAGGCCAAGTAAAAACATCTACGTTCAAAGGACTCGGGAGCAACTTCCAGGCCTTTGTTACCTCAGAACAACAGTTCAATGTAAGTGACCTAGACGTCTATTTGACCGTAAATGGAGTTAGCGTACCTGTTATTCATGAGGGCTTATGGACTCATCCTAATCTGCCTGCGGTACAGGATTTGACGCTGCCTACTGGCCAGGCAATGCTCTTGTTTGGTAACACGTCTTACGGTACAGTAGCGGGAGTGAACGATACCTGTATTGTCACTTATGTGGTGACGCTGGGTGTCAACGGTGACAACATTCCTACGTTAGCCCAAACATTTGCGTTGGAAACAAACAACACAGTAACGGGAGTCGGAACTAACCAAGCGTCTGGTGGAGGTGACCAAACTGCCCCTATTGTCTACAAGAACGTTACTCCTGCTTTATTTGGCGCTTTCAATTCCTCCGTAACTGCCTCCCAGTACAAGAGACTACCTCTCCAGTATTCTGGTGTATTGGACGCCAAGACATTTGCTCAACGTGAAGTAAGTCCCTATGCTTTGACGTGGATGAATGTGATCAAGGTATGTTTGCTGACACCTACTGTCATGACAGACGCGCAATGGCACGATTTTGAGACTTGGTATTTGTCTCAAACAATGTATAGCACTCGTATCTTCAGGCAAGATCCTATCCCTAGTGACATTATTGTCAATGCTCGCATTTTCTGCAAGAACTTTGCAAACTTGAACCAAGTTAAGGCTAATGCACAAGCTGCTCTTATTAGTTTGTTTGCACCTCGTCAAGGCATCATTGGTCTAGATATCTATAGGTCAGACATCATTAAAGCCTTCATGGATTCTGATTCCAATATCGAGTACGTGATATTAGAGAGTCCGGTTACAGATATTGTGTTGTCCTCGTTTGTTGTGGATTATCCAACATGGACAGTGACAGGCCCCGGAGGAACACTCCAACCTGGCCAGTATGATTACGCTATATCTGCTGTGTCTGGGTTAGGTGGAGAATCTGCCCCTGCTAAGTGGGTTACTGCAAAGGTGAACTTTGGTGGTGCCAAAGTCCAACTAGATTGGACGCCGTTAGCTAACGCGGTTCAATACAAGATATGGGGGCGCATTACTCCCTCTTCCTTAGGTTTAATAGCTACCGTACCTGGTATTGTTCGTACCTACACTGATGACGGCACAATAACTCCCACAGGTACACTCCAGGTACAAAGCACTGTAGATACATACTACCCGAACCTAAAGAGTTTTGCACTGACAGTGAACTACTCTAATCGTGACCACCTCATCTAATTGGTAATTGTATGGCTACTATTGACAGAAGTGTACTACTGCCTCCTTACCTCGAAGATAGTCAAGCATGGGCAGACTTGACCGCAGCTATCGACACAGTATTTGGCCCTAACGTAGATGATCCTACTAAATGGTTGGCTCGTCTTAGAGATACTTGGATTCTTAAGACCGGTACTGAGTTAACTCTTCAGGACATGTCTAAGCTTATTGCCAGTACCGACTTTGAGGTTGTTGAAAAGAACATTCTAGTACGTCAAGCGAATATGCTCGGGTTTGACTTTGCTGAGTCAGACCTTATGTCATCAGATGATTACCAACGTCTGGTACGAAACATTTCTAAATACTGGTATGGCAAAGGTACACCACAACTCCAGAATTTTCTAGGGTTTGTGCTGGACAATATTCTGACGATCACCAACTTGTGGTCTACACAAGGCTCAACTTACGATACGTATGGGCCATTCTTACCTGAAGGTGATCCTGGAATTGGACTCCCTGTATGGAAAGGCGGTAACTGGTTCCCTACTACCCACGTAACTGCTACCTTTGACCCGTTTGCCTTGAACGTGAACTTTTCAATGCATAAGTTGGTGGCACTTTTCTACTCGATCGCTAACTACAACTTAGTGTTGAAGGCAGTGATTATGGAAGGTAGTCTTTACCTACATTCCGTAGACGAGACAAAGATAGGGCGTATTGTGACGGCCACTCCAATGGAGACTATTGACATACGGATTGAAACCGTGTCTCCTGCGTTAGTCTGGCAATGGGTGCTGTCTAACCCGTTACCTGTTCCTCTTTACGGGCACACTTCAACAGTCTTAAATGATGGGCGTATCCTAGTAACTGGCGGTATAGATGACACGGGTACCTTCCGTTCAGATACCTATATAGGAACTGTGACAGGTACTACCACTACCTGGGTCACTTCAACTGCTTTACCAGATAGTGCTCGGGCAGACCATACCGTGACTAGACTTTCGGACGGTCGAATACTTTTAATTGGTGGGTACACTGCACCGTATACAACAGGTCCTCACTTTAGCACTACCTATTGGATTGGTGAAATTGTTGGTAACGCTATTACCTGGACTCAAACAGATGTTACCTATCCGACTGCACCTTGGGTGTCTGCTCGATCGAGTCATACTACTACGTTATTAACCGATAATAGGGTATTCTTTTTCTTAGGCTTAGACGAAGATGGAGATACGGGACAAGCAAAAATTTCTCCGCAGTATTCTTTTGGCACAATTTCAGGAAATTCTATTACATGGGACAACCATTCATTTCCATACACTGGCCCCCAATACTACAATAACGACAGGGACATGGTTCTCCTGCCTACAGGGAATTTATGGACTGCTCAAGCGGTGTTCTGGTCAGAACAGTATACCCCATTAATGTCTAATATTTCAGTATCAGGGAATACGTTAACTCTTGGGGAGTTTGCAGAGTCTGGGTTACCTACTCCACCAAATGGTTTTATAACCTCTTACAGAGCAGGTTTACTTACCAGCAATAGCGTATTGTTTACTGGGGGTAAGGACGCTGTTACGTTTTCTGCTGCATACTTAGGAACGATTTCAGGTAACACTATTTCTTGGGCTACGTTTACTGCCTTACCTGCACCTAGAGCTGAGCACTCAATGTCTATTCTACCTACAGGTAGCCCAATAGTTATTGGTGGTTACGAAGACAATACAGCACCAGTTGCTACCAACACTGTCTGGATTGGTATGTTGGCATAGTGACCTAAACCAATGTCTATTAGAACACCGTAGTTCCTGCAACTAATTTCATGCATCTAAAGGGGATACATTTTGAACTCAGGATTTTTAATCACTGACGCAGGGTTGGCCGCCGCAACAATTGCAGCACCTGGCGGCCCTTACGTCCACATACATGAATATCGTATTGGGAGTACCTTTAACTACACGCCTACTCGGGATCAAACTGGGCTAATGGGTACTACTCTCTACACTGGTACTCCTCAGTCTTATACTATTATTGACACAGATATCTCTCAAGCCTTGTGCGTGATGGACGAGACTGTAGGTACCTTTGAATGGGGTGAAATGGGCTTGTACCTTCAAGACGGTACGTTGTTTGCTATCTGTGTATGGGATAAACTGCAGGAAAAGGTAAAGGCAGTTGGTAACCAAGCTGGTAATATCTGGAAGATTCATGCTCTACTGAAGTTGGCGCAAGCTCCTGCTATTGTTCAGATCACTACTGTCAATAGCCAAGGTATCTTGGAAGTCCCCGTATGGCCCTTGTTGGCGAAACCGTTCGACCAGCCTAACGGTGCTAACGTAGCGATCATTCACGATGACGACGCTAGCGGAAGTCCCGTATTGGTAATTCGAGACAACGATAATGAGTGGGCACCTGTTGCGTATACTAAGATATTTGAGGGCAGTACGACCTACCCGGGTGCAGTGGCTACCACCACTACGTTACAACACCCCCTGTTAACGAACTACTCTTTTGAAGTTCCTAACACTACGTCTAAGTACCTAGTCCGTTTCCCTGACGGGCAGCTCAGAAAGTTGTTGGATAAGAATCCGCAAGACACTATTACTTGGGGACCTGGAGTGACCGCACCTAATGGTACTGTCAGTATCTGGCAATCAGACAATATTTCAGATACTATCTACTGGGCAGATACTTACGAGTACAACAAGCTAGTGGCTATGTTTAACCCATACTGGTCTACGCCTAACGGTACGTATTCTACGTCCAACAAAGGCATGAACCAGGTTGCTATTCCCACCCTAACTCGTAGGACGACAACTGCTGATTGGGAGATTGTTCTCCGGGCCATGAGAGACGTTAGTAACATCGTTAACGTGAACCCGTCTCCTATTACTGGTTTCAACGATTTCATCTACAGACCTAATAACCCGTCTTATATGGGTATACAAACGCACCGTGAACACTGGGATGCGGTGATTGCCCAAATTGGTCTTATTGATACACATAGAAACTCTATTAATCCGTTGTACCAAACACTATCTGCGTATCCTGACCAAACATTTGCTCCGTATTGGGGTGGAACAAAGAGCCACTACTTCAGTTTCACCTACCCAGATAACAACACAGCCCACGGACATTTTAATAGTGGGCATACACTGACGTTGACGCCAACAGTTACCAACGCAGTAGTAACTCCGTGGATCAACCTGGCGGCAAATTTCACTGCTCTTGGCTCTCTGTCTTTTGGACCTACTGCTACCGTAGCCTCTGCTGGTTGGCATGTAACTGCGGTATGCTTGCAGACACTAAATACTACAGACCAAGCAATGGCTTCATTTACCAATCTGAATGGTTGGTCGTGCACAGTGTATGGTAAACTTATTGGTGGTGTAGTGACAATAACGATGGTGTTAAACAACATGACTAGCGGTGCATATACCTACTCTGCTCCTGGTACTATTCACTTTGCTTGGTCGTCGCGTAAAGCTACCTTATTAGTAAATCCAGTGTTGCCTCACCCCACCTTGGCCTATACTCAATCGCCGTAACTTTTATATCTACGTCTACATCTAGATACTGAGGACCTCTCAATGCTACTCCAATTAACCGCTGCCGGCAAGGCACTCCTTGATGCTAACCCTGCTAACGTAACGATTACCCGTGCTGACTTTGGGTCTGCCTTCAATTACCCACTTCCACCTGAACCTTTAGGCCTTACTGGATCTTTGGTGTATAGTTCCAACGTAGTTTGGTACCCTCAGATCATCGACGTAAACACTGTTCGGTATGCTCTTCTGTTGTTGGGTGAGATAGCGGCCTTCACTTTTGGTGAGATTGCTATTTACAGTGGCACTACCTTAGTTGGTGTGGCCGTCAACCCAAGTGCTATTCAAAAGATTGGTCCTGTTGTAGGTCAGGATGGGGAAGTCCTTCGCCTCGATTTCTTTATTGATCTAACTCCCGGTCAACGGTATTCAGTCGTAGAGATCATTACCAGCCCTAACGTCAAGGCATTTCCGAGAGTTGCCGTCCCTGATTTGCTTACTCCTCCTGCCTTAAATGATTTCAATGCTTACGTGGTGTATGGGGCGACACTGTCGAGTATCCCTTATCTTGCCTTTGCTGATCCTACTGGTAAGTGGAGCTTTAGCAACAAAGATGTGGTATACATCACCGGTACAGTAACGTCTGTTGGTGCGTATGGTCTGTTGAGCAACGACATTGCTGGTTCATACTCTGGCCCTGCTCAGGACTTGATTCTGCAGATTGTATCTGGAGCAAAGCGTGGGTACTGTCGTAGCGTTGATACCCGTGTAGGTAATGCCATTACGTGGACAACCCCGTTGGCAGAACTCCCTGCGATTGGGGACCACTTTGTTGTTGTGGGGCCTCATATTGTAGTAGATGGCGCAACTGGTCCTACAGGAACCCAAGGTATTGCTGGACCTACGGGACCTGGAGCTGAGGTATTTGAACACAACCAGTTAAAGGTTCTGCAAGGTGGAACGGGTCCTACTGGGGCGGGTCAAGGTCAGTTCTACCACCTTACTGCTCAAGAACACACTGATGTTTTGAACCCACATTTGGATGCTGGTACTAACATCACCGCCACAACGTTTTCGGTCACTGACACTGACAACGGGAAATACTACACAGTAAGCGGACCGTGTGCCATTACTGTCAATAGTGCCGCGTTTGCTAACTTTCCTATCCACGGAATGGTGTTCTTCCGGATTAACGGAATGGGAGTATGTTCCTTTGCAGGCGCAGGCACTACGACCTTGAATCCAGTGTCTGTCAGCTTGGGAGCCAATACTGTAGGTACTGTGGCCCTGGTCCGCACTGGTGCTACTACTTGGGACTACATATCAGCTTTACCTCAGACAGCAACTGGCCCTACTGGGCCTTCTGTCACAGGTCCTACAGGTGCTCAAGGTCCTACTGGAGCCTTTGGCGGCCCTACTGGTCCAACAGGTCCAGCGATTACTGGTCCGACTGGAGCTCCGTCTACAGTCACTGGACCCACAGGCCCCGGAGTTACTGGTCCTACTGGCGCCATTGGGCCTACAGGTGCATTTGGTGGCCCTACAGGACCTACAGGGGCTGATAGCACCGTAACAGGACCTACAGGTTGGACAGGACCCAGTGTGACTGGCCCTACTGGTGCGGATAGCACTGTAACCGGTCCTACTGGGGCACTTGGACCTACTGGTCCTATTGGACCTACAGGTGCTTTTGGCGGACCTACAGGACCTACTGGTGCAGCATCTACCATTGCAGGTCCCACAGGAACTACAGGCCCAACGGGGGCTACCGGCCAATCCTTAACGGGCCCGACAGGTGCGCCCTCTACGGTTACTGGACCTACTGGACCTGGAGGTACGGGGCCTACTGGCCCTACTGGGTCTGGCGGTACAGGGCCGACTGGACCTGCTGGTGTAGACGGCGTCTCTGGTCCCACGGGGCCTACTGGCGCTATAGGCCCTACTGGGGCTTTCGGGGGCCCCACTGGACCTACAGGTGCAACTGGATCTAATGGCGTTGACGGAGTTACTGGCCCCACTGGGTGGACAGGACCTACAGGGTCTGGAGGTACGGGGCCTACTGGCCCTGGAGGCACTGGTCCTACAGGTCCCACGGGACCTGCAGGTAGCGGGGGAGGGGGTGGTGGACTATACGCAGGTGTGTTAACACCCGCTTACCCATGGACGCCTACTGTAGCTGATGTTGGTTACCTTGTTGATATGCAGGGAAATGACATCAGCTGGAATGCTGCGTCTCTTATTTCAGGGGGACTTGCTGTAGGGAACACCTTTTTTGTTAGACGTGTTGATTTTTCCACGATTCGGACTAACATTATGTATATGCGCTCGACTGTAGGGTATACAACTACCTCGTCTACTATGACTGATCCTGAGACTGAACTCTCCGGGGTAACTGCGTTAACTGTTAATTCTATTGTTGCTGGCGTTATTACTTTTCTTGTGCACTCCATGCCCTTGGCCTTGATACTCGATGTGGAGCCTACTGTGCTAGGCTCCGGCACAGTAGGTAATTACTTCCACGCAAGTTCTCCTCTTAACCGCGGGTATACGTCTTTCTTTTTAGACTCTAACCTGTCTTTAGACACAAACCCAAGTTTAGCTTTTGAAGAGAAACTCCTCTTTACTCAAGACAGTTTTGGAGGGAGAACAGTTTCCATAAACCACTATATTCTAAATAGGATTGACAGAGACATAATAGTTACCGGTTCGTTGAACCTAGCTCCTCATAGCACAAGTGAACTAACTATCTCGTATAGACAAGTTTATAACCCTATGAGTAATAGCTGGAGTGGTGTACACTATGCCGAATGGAGACAACTATCTCCTGTTTTTAGAATACACACTGTAGAGTTACACCCAACAAATTTGCAATCCCTTGTACTCCATTGTACTGATACTGTGGTTTCCTACTCGGGAACAGATGCTGGAACTTTTGGTATGCAGCTTGTAGGTGATACTACCACACTTACAAATGCCTTTACTACGCTGGTAGCTGACGGCACTCACACAATGGTACTGACAGTAACCGATACTCTGTACCTGTATGCTAGTTTCACGCTTAGCTTTGAGTCTGGCACTACACCTAGAGTGATTCACACGCCTGGAGGTTCCTTATTACTTAGCTCTCCGATAAATTTTGACTACTCCCTTTTGAACACTGCTTATGCAATGTCTAGTGCTAGTAGTACAGTAACTCCCGGCGAGATATCCGTCACGACTAACGCAAGTATCGTAAATGCATACTCAGGAACTGGAGCTCCTATTGGTCTAACAGTAATAGACACCACCACAGCTACTACACTATCAGACGGAACAATGACAGCTACTGCTACTGGGCTTGATAACCTCATAACACTTCAGTTATCTGCTCCTTTAGTTACGGGTAATACAATAAGTATCCAAAATACTTTAGGGGAAACTAACCCTGTAGTTGACGACTTAGGTAGACACTTGTTTACAGACGCTATTACCTTTGTAGCCTAACTGCTAACACGTATCTAACTCGAGATTGACTATGAACGCATATACTAAGAAACCGCTGTACCTTTTAGGTGCATTCGGAGTATCAGTAGCAGACCGTTCAGAGTACAGATTGGACCCAACTTTGCTGGCTTGGACTAGCGGGTTGGTTCCCATCCTTACTCCTGGAGCTACTACCTATTCCTCAGTTAAGGCAGCAACCTCGGCCTTAACTGGGAAAACTCATTACTATAGCGTAGGGGGCCCGGCCTCAAATCCGTTTCAAAGTCTTTTATGGACTAAAGAACAGACACTAGGTGCCCCTAAACCTTTGAACTGGCAACTGAAGACGGCTTTGGCTAGCCTCAAAGATAGTCCTCTATATGTCAACCCAAGTAATGGTCACTTGTTGGCATTTAGTGCCTCGTCAGTTCTAGAATCTGCGGATGACGGGAGCACCTGGGCTTCCAACTCTATTAGTTACTCTGGTATACCAGTAAGGTCGCCGTCTCCTGCATTCCCTACGTCTGGGTACTGCCAGCGTGTGGCTTCTTTAGGCACGACTGTTGTTAGCTTATGGTCTACTGGTACCTTAGCTACGCTAAAGAATGGTGTATGGACCTTTACTCAGAACACTGTAGACGGGCTGGCGTTTCCTCTAACCCATCCTAACCATACTGAATACCTAGTGGCAGGGAATGGAATGTTCTTAGCACACTGTACTAAGGATGCAGACGGCACCTATATTCCTTTGTTCACTTCTACTGATGGGCAGCATTGGTATACGCTGATTTGGCCTCATTTATCTCCTCCTTTGGTTCTCTACTTCTGGGCCAATAAGTTCTGGGTGATTAGTCGAGACTTGACTATTCACTCGTCGTCAGACTGTGTTACTTGGGTACAAAGTGCCACGTCCTTCGTCCCCTCTGTGTCTGATCCAACTTGGACAGGGGCAGGAGCCTCTAGGTGGTCTTTTGCTGCTATCAGCAAGTCCAAGGTAACTCGTGTTAATGGTGCGTTGACGACAGTTAGCATGGACCTACTAGTGGCCATCACGTCTACAGGTAAGTGCTTTATATCTAGACACGGGAATGACTGGGTAGAGGGACCTCATTTGCCTTGGAATGCTGATCACTCTAATACTTGGTCAGACTTGACTTACACAGGTAAAGCTTTATTGGCAGTAAGCGGGGCTTCGTCTGCAGATCCAGGAACTACTTGCGCTTACTTGGAATTGTCAGACTATTTGGATGTAGTGTCCTCAGACGTAGTTATAACTCCTCATGTCTATACAGACCTGGCATACAAGTTTGGTGTATTCCTTGGAGTGTCCAGTAGCTTAAATACTACTCCCAGCCTACCAAGTAGGCTTGATGTGTCTTCCAACCTAAACTATTGGACGACAAAGGCAACTTTACCTAGTAGTACGTTCAACAGTTTTGCCAAGATTGCTGTCAACACAAATACTAATACTGTGCTGGTTAACCTTGCTAGGTTCACTAGTAGCCCAAGTACCACCGCTCCAGATTTTAAGGTCATACGCTCCACTAATGGTTGGGACTGGACTGATGTATCTGCTGGTTTACCTGCACCTTCATCGGTGGCCTATACGACTAGTTTGCATTCTGCCGGAGCTAAGTTCTACGCTTTAGGTATAGGCCTAAACAATCTCAATAACTCTTTAGATGGGATTACTTGGGGACTTGATGTACGTCTGGCCAACGTGCATTGGAAGTGTCTTGCTGACAACGGACTTGGTAGTATTGTCTTGACGGGGACTGATGAGATTACAGGTGTTCACTATATAGCCACCTCGTCTAATGGTGGGTTGAACTGGGCTACGGCTGCGTTTACTGCTATCTTCCCTGTAGGTACTACGTTCCACGCAACAACACATCCAAGTAATTCGGGGTTGCCCTCTCACCCTAAAGTCTACTATTGCCGGGGTAAGTTTTATATCGTAAATTTCAGGACTACTTTAGAAAATACTACACGAAGATTCTATTTTAGTTCATTTGATGGGTTGACTTGGGCACTAGGAGAACTTGCATCTAGTATTGCTTCTAATGGGACGGTACTTGCAATAGCTCCTTTTGGGGTCATGGGCATTCGGGCTTTAGTTACTAATAGCGATACTGATCTTCACCTTAACCCTAGTCAACTAGTAGCGTCTCCAGATGGAAGTCTTTGGACGCCTGCACTTAACTGCCCTTACGTATTCGACGTGCCTGCTGGTAACGTAAATGCATCTCCTATTACCTTGCGTCAACAGGTTAGTAATAAACAACACTGGACAGAACTTAAGAACTTAGATGATCTAGGCAACAACGTCTTGATTGGACAGTGTTCTACCTCTAACTATTTTGATACTGTATACTCCGATCAACCTCGTGGCATGATTGCCATCTTATAATTCTGTGTAACTCTTATTGAGGACTAACCATGTTATTACAATTGACAGATGCGGGCAAAGCCCTTCTTGATGCTACTCCAGCAGGAGTTACTTTGACTCGGGCTGACTTCGGGTCGGCCCACAACTACACTCCTCCGCCTAACCCTTTGGGGTTGACTGGTAGCGTTGTCTACAGCGGTAACGTGGTAGGTAGTCCTCAAGTCATTGATGCTAATACTCTTCGGTATGCTATTTACCTAGCGAATGACGTAGCTACCTTTACCTTCGGGGAGATCGCTGTCTACAGCGGGGCTACCTTAGTTGGCGTAGCAGTTAACGCCATCCTCTTAGACAAAGTTGGTCCATCTGTAGGCAGCGACGGGGAGTCATTACGCTTAGATTTCTTTATTGACTTAGCGGTTGGTCAACACTACGCGGTAGCTGACGTAGGTGCGTCTCGTGGAGTAAGCGCTTATCCAAGAGTACCTACTCCTGATAACTTGGTTCCGCCTTCTGCTATAGACAATAACGCTTATATTGTGTACGGTACAGAAGTGAACGATGTTCCGTATCTTGCTTTTGCTGATCCTACTGGAAAATGGGGATTTAGTGATAAGAGCATCCGATATTTTGAAGGTGTAATCACTACGGTAGGTGCCTCTGGGTTAACAAGTAGCAACATGACAGGTGCATTTTCTGGAGCTACTCGTGATCTAGTTCTCCAGTTTGTGTCTGGTTCTCAACGTGGATACTGCCGTCAACTGAGTACCGTAGCTGGCGGGAATGGTTCTACTGGAACTATTACTTGGAACACTGCGTTAGGGCAGTTACCTGCTGTAGGAGATAGTTTTGTCGTAATGGGTCCCCAAGTCCCCATCGCTGGGCCTACAGGTACTACAGGCCCTACGGGACCTGGAGTAACTGGACCCGTTGGTAGTTATGGACCTACTGGATTATCCGGAGTTACTGGACCAACAGGGGCTACCGGTCCTACTGGTGCGCCCTCTACGGTTACGGGGCCTACAGGTCCTGCAGGTGCATCCATTACCGGTAGTGTTGGTCCAACTGGAGCTATGGGTCCTACAGGACCCGCAGAGGGACCTACAGGTCCTACTGGATGGACTGGGCCTTCGGTAACTGGACCTACTGGTTTAGACGGTGCTGCTGGACCTACAGGTCCTACTGGGGCATCTGGAACTAATGGGGTTGATGGAGCAACCGGACCTACCGGTCCTGTGGGTTTAGACGGAGTTACTGGTCCTACTGGCCCTACTGGCCCTTTAGGCGCGTCTGTAACCGGACCTACCGGTCCTGTGGGTTTAGACGGAGTTACTGGTCCTACAGGAGCCCAAGGTCCTACAGGAGCCCAAGGTCCTACAGGTCCTATCGGTATTGATGGACCTACTGGG
>ENA-UOWG01001475-UOWG01001475.1-activated-sludge-metagenome-genome-assembly--contig:-NODE-1475-length-23143-cov-8.053664_pt1 | contig 23143 bp, 16 predicted proteins | sample MGYA00238147_ERZ761563 | MGnify/ENA primary metagenome ERZ761563 (study PRJEB28884, sample SAMN05720216) | anaerobic digester metagenome | isolation source: active sludge of municipal... | reverse complement strand
AAGGGTTTTCGCAGAAATGGCCCCCTGGCTTCGTTGCTCCTCAGTCAAAGATCCGCCAGGGATATTTTCCTTCGTCGCGCCTCGCCATGCGGCCATTTCTGCGAAAACAGCGCCCCTTGGAATTTTCAAACAGGCTCTTAGGCTTCATAAATGCTTGTTGGCCCCGAGACCGTCTGGTTAATTGTCCCCAGGCCTGATCTTCCATTGGCGTATTGAAAACACATGGGCACTGCCGAAAAAGAAAAGCAATCTGTCGCGCTCAGTTCGGTGCTGGCCGCCGTTTTCCTGACCGGCCTCAAACTGGCGGTTGGTGTGGCCAGCGGCAGTCTTGGCATCTTGGCGGAAGCGGCGCATTCCGGTTTGGATCTGGGAGCGGCCCTGATAACGTACTTCGCTGTTCGAATCTCGGGAAAACCCGCCGACCGGAATCACCTTTACGGACACGGCAAGGTGGAGAACCTGTCGGCCTTGTTCGAAACAATCCTGCTGCTTGTCACCTGCATCTGGATTATCCATGAAGCCTACGATCGGTTAATGGTCAAGCCGGTTAAAGTGGAGGCTTCGATCTGGGCCTTTGCGGTTATGGCAATTTCGATTGTGGTCGATATTTCGCGGTCCCGAATGCTTTACCGCGCCGCTCACAAACACAATAGCCAGGCGTTGGAGGCCGATGCGCTGCATTTCCGCACCGATATCTGGAGCTCGGCGGTCGTGATATTCGGCCTGTTCGGCGTGAAAATGGCCGAGTGGTTCCCCGCCTTGGATTTCTTTCAAAGAGCCGATGCGTTGGCCGCGCTGGGGGTTGCCATGATTGTCGTGCACGTGAGCGTCAAACTCGGCATGCGCACCATCGAGGGACTGTTGGACGTCGCCCCGGCCGGCATGGCGGAAAAAATCCGGTCCTTGGTCGAATCGATGAACGACGTTAAGGATTGTCACGCGGTGCGAGTCCGCCCGTCGGGCCCCCATCTTTTCATCGATGTTCACGTCTCCTTGGACGAAAAGATGCCGCTCAAGCAGGTTCATGAACTCATGGATCAAGTTGAAGAGATCGTGATGAAAGCCATCCCGAACGCGGATGTCACCGTGCATCCCGAGCCCTCCGACGATAGGCCACAAACGGGCGCTTCGACGGAAAACCAACGGGGATTGAACGAAACCAAGGCCCAGTCCGGCTCAACGCCCGGCACAGAGAGCCCATAAGAGAATGGCCGCGGCAGTGCCGTCCATGATCGGCTCGTTGGTCGAGTAATCCTGGAAATCGTTGTGATAGACCGCGCGGGAATCCTGGAACTCAGCCAGGGGATCGGGTTCGGTGATGCTGACGCCCTTGAGACTCCGGAAAATGCGCTCGTATACCGGGCCGTCCACCAGACCGCCTCGCACACTCCGGCCGGTCAATTTTGTGGTTTGCAGATGAACATCCGTGGGAAAGACGCTGCCCACCTCCGTCAGGAAGGTATAGCCCCAGGGATTGCGGCCCAGCAGCCAGTCGCGTTGCATCGTCGCAAACTCCCGGAATTGCCTGTCACCCGTCATGCGCTCGTAAAGGATGCATTGGGTGGCCAGCGCGACCGTCAAGTTGGCCGAGCACCAGATGAACGGCACGCCCGCGGCGTAGGGATTCCCCTGTCCTGCCTGCACGCAACGCTCGATTCCCTCGCGGGTGTAGCCCGCCAAGACTTTGCGATCTCGAGAGGCCAGAAGTTCGCCCAGGCGGAAGTGACCCAGATTACAGTAGGGATAAAACTGGTAGTGTTTGGTTTGGTCGCGCCCCATCCAGGACTCGCTGGCCGCCAACTGGGCGTAATGCCTGGCCTCCGCCAGGAATCGATGCTCACCGGTCGCTCGGAACAGTTCCACCGCACCCCATTCCATGTCATCCGCCCACGTGGTTTCCTCATAGCGATAGGGGGACCGGCAGGAGTTGCCCTGCTGAACTCCCTCCTGCGCGCGGCCCAGTTCGTAGACCTCACGCCCGGCCTGGAGACAGCGGGCAGCAAACGCGCGCTGGCCGGGATCGTTCCGCCAAATTTGCCAGGCCAGCGCCATCGCGGCGGCGTACCGCCCGGCCAGATTGGCCAGACCCGTGGAATCGCTTTGGTATTGTTGCAGACCCTGCGGGCTGCCATCCGCGCAATAAACCACCCGCGCCCCACCCTTTCCCCAACCATAATCGGCGGTCTCATTCTGGGGCAGCCGAAATCCGATGTGATCACGGTCGTCGGCGACCTGGTGGTAGAGCTGATCGGGCGCCGGATGCAGTTTCAAGAGCCACTCGAGACCCCATCGCGCCTCATCCAACAGATCGGGAATGCCATTCGGCAGCGGGTGTCCCCAGCCGTCCACACGGTCGGCGAACCGCCCAGGGCGCGCGCAGAGCTGGTAGGCCAGGAGCATCTGGGCCGTGGCATTGCCCGAGGTCAGCTGATATTTAAGCAGATCCCCGGCATCATGCCAGCCCCCTCGAACATCCAACGATGAACCGGGCGGCAACGGCCCGTAAGCGGTCCGGCCATCGAGTTGATGACAATGTGTTCCCAGCCAGGGATTGTATCCGCAACGCTGCTGGCGCATGAACTCGAGCCCGTCCTCCACCAATCCAAACCCAATTGCGTTCCCAATCTCAAAAGGCAATGATCGCATCCCACCCATCCGCAACACATATCGCCCCGGCTTTGTCAATGGCGTGAAATCCAACTGAACATGATGCGCAAATTGCCCCCAGCGCTGACCGGACAGCACCACGGGCTGGCCTTGAAACACCACCCGGTCCGTGCCCGCATCGAGGACACTGAATTTCTCGGGCAAATGGGTCTTGGCAAACGCAATCGCGGTCTTGCTGTCGCGGGGCGAATAACCTGCCTGGCTGGCTCGAATGAAAAGCTCGCGCGTTCGAGGATCAAGAAGTTCATCCACCCGAACGCATGCGTAGCCCTGCCGGAGGAGAAAGCCCAACAACTCGTCGAATCGAGCCGCGAACTTGTCGGCGCGATATGGCCCCGCTCCCAGGTGCAGCAGGAGCATGAATCCGTTCAAACCATCCGGCCCGGTTCGGGCCCGGCCCACGATGCTGTCGAAGATAACCTGCGAGCTGACAAAGTTCGCGTCGGTTTCCAGCGTGTAGTCTGCCGTCGACCGCGTCCCGGGAGTGTGATTGATCAGGGTCAAGCCCAGTTCGCGCGTCCAGCCGGCAATCTCCGAATTATAGTGCTCGTAAGGCGGCAGGAACAGGCCCGGCTTGGATCCGAGCCGCTTGAGCTTCTTCAGGCAAGCCTGCAGATCCGCGCGGAACTCGTCCCGCGTCACCCGCGTGCGATGCCCGCTGTCCCACGAGCAGTAGAGGAGGTGCTTGTCCGAGTGCGGCCCCAAGTAGTGTCCTCCCCTAACGATGCGCCGCACCAGCGGCTTAAACTGTGGATTGGCCAGGAAATCGCCGGTGAGAAAAAATGAAGCCCGAATCCCTCGCCGCTCGAGGGCAACGAGAATGGCTTCGCCGCCTTCGGCATGTTCATGACCGGTGAATACCAGCGCAAGACGCCGGCTGCCCATGGGTCCGCGCACCACCGCACCCTCGTCAAACACGCAACCGGGAGGGAATGCGGACGGATCCAGCACCGGGGCGGCGATCGAGAGTTCACCGGCGACGACGGAGCCCGCAAACATCAGGCCCGCTAGAATTCTGAAGACCTGATCGAACAGTGCCTGAATCCGATTTTGCCAGTCACAACGCTTTTCTCTTGGACACCTGGGAGCACGCATGGATCGCAAGCGAGGTTGAGCCTATGGGTTCCTTGGCGCAAGCGTTCGTTTTGTGCATTTTTGTGACTATGCACCTGTCTTCTATCCTGCGGGCTCCTCTAGAACCACGGCATAGCCCGCTGCGAGGCTATTCCTTCCACACGCCTCGCCGCAAGGCGCGCGTATGGAATCTTGCAGCTTGCCTCTCAAGGATCCGGCGCCAGGACGACGCGAAATCCGTAATTGTGCTCCCTGTGGTCAGGCAGATCGCCTGCTCGGCGCGCTGACCGGAAATCCCAATCGCTGTTAGTATAACCGCCCCCCCGAACCACACGACTCGAGCCCGAATTCGGCCCCCTGGGATCCGTCACAATTCCACCCGGAAGGGAATCCGCATACCAGTCCAAACACCATTCCCAAATATTCCCATGCATGTCACACAATCCCCAGGCATTCGGCCGCTTCTGGCCCACCGCATGGATCCGGCCCGCACTATTCGCGCTAATCCACGCATACTCGCCCAACTCATCGTAGTCAGGATCATCCCCATAGCTGAACCGCGTCGTTGTTCCGGCCCGACAGGCATATTCCCACTCCGCCTCAGTCGGCAAACGATACTTATAGCCTGCGGGCAAACGTCCGATGGCCTTTTCAAACGCGGTCAACACCCCACAGAACGCCACCGCATCATCCCAACTCACCCTCTGAACGGGCAAATACGGCCCCACGTCCACCGAGCGATTGGTGCCCATCAAGGTCTCATACTCGATTTGGGTCATCTCGTATTTCTGCATGAAGAAACCCTTGGTGATGCTCACGCTAGTTTGTGGTCCTTCATTCGACCACCACTCCCGTTCGGTCTCCGGGCTGCCCATCTTGAATGTCCCAGGGGGAATCCAAACCAGACGCTGGGGAAACGGATTGATCTGGTCCGGCGTCAGTTCCACCGCACGATAGAACTGCTGCCTGGTTCCAATGGCGTTATCATCGTAGAGAACATAGGGCGTGTCCGATAAGTAGATGTTGGTCACCACGGTCCAATTGGTGATGGCCCCGACGACATTCGCCCGCTGAATTTGGTAGCTCCCCGATGAACCGGTCAAGGTGAGCCTGGGCGTCATTTCGATGTTTAGTTCGCTCGTGCCGAATGCGCAGGGAATCAGGACAGACAGAAAGCCGATCAACAGAATGCTGAAACCTCTCATAGCTCCATCATACAAAAAGGATCCGGCGGATCAATATTTTACCCGAACCGCACGTTTCGGAGGGCTGAGTTACACGAGACCCTGGAATCCAAAAACATTACCTCCTCAAAAGACGGTAAAACTGACTGGATTCGGTCATATCAGGTTGTCGAAGAACTTGAATGGGATTGGGGAATGTGACTGCCTGCTTGGGCAACCATGAGTCTAATGCGGGCAGACGAGGCACCAACAACAGGAGACAGGAAATCACGGGGGCGCCTTGAGCCTGGAATTCCAGTCGGTTTGCCCAGGGATTGCCCTCCTGGGCGCTCTTGACCCGATTCAGTCTGGAGGTGACGCGACCGGTGTCTCAGTGTATGTTATGTCAATAATGCTCAAATCGGATCTCCACCTGGAATTGCCCGTCTTAGGCCGGAGGAGTGAGTTTTTTTGGCCAAGGTCGAATCCCCGGGCGTTTACGCTCATCGAACTGCTGATAGTAATCGCGATCATAGGGATTCTAGCCGGGCTTCTATTGCCATTATTGGCGCGATCTAAAGAGCTGGCCCGGCGGATGCATTGCACTAACAACCTCCGACAGATCGGCATGGGCATCGCGATGTACCGGGACGATGATAGCCGCGATCGCGCCCCGCTTTACCTGGTCAATCCCACCAACAAAACTTACGGATTCCCGGGTGGCAATCGGCCTTACCTTGAGAAAAGCTACGTTGAAAACACGAATTCCTTCGTCTGTCTCTCGGACCGGACACGCGGGCGGATTCCGATTGATCTCGGCTGGGAGTATTTCGGCGATTTCACGACCAGTTACGCCTACCACTTGGGGCCCTGGCAACAAACAACCGCCGAAGGCAAACAGTGGCTCTCAGACCAGCTCACGCGCTGGGGCAGCCGATTCATTGTTGTCGCGTGCCCATGGCACCGCCATCTCTTCAGCGGTTGGACCGTCAGCCAGTTTAATCCGGCAGCCAGCTTTTCCAGGAAGACGAATATCAAGGACCTTTGCCTCCGATACGATGGAGCGGTGAATAGCTTCATCTGGCCTGGCAACAATTGGGACGAAGAACCCTACCGCAGCATGCCGTAGTTTGCTCTCCCGGTTCTCCCAGAGCCCTTCCCCGATCGGCCAAAGAGATCAACAGCTTGCGCCTTATTCGGGCATGGCCTTCATAGGCAGCTCGAACTTCTCGGTCGCCTGGGCGCGGAAAGCGGCTTCGGTCGCTTGCCATATTTGCACCATCGTTGTGACGCGCTCGGGGTATTTCCCGGCTAAATCCACCTGCTCGCAACGATCTTTTTTGAGGTCATAGAGCGCGTAATCGTTTGTATTCGGCCTTTTCGAAACGAGTTTCCAATTTCCCATGAGCAGCGCACGATTGTTCTCGTGATGGAAAAAAAGAAAATCCCGCGGCACTGGGGCGTCCTTTGACAAAGCCGGCGCAAGACTGCGCCCTGGAAACGGGGGAGGCTGAGCGCCGTTCCATGCCGGTCGCGATTGGATTCCGACCAGATCAAGAACGGTCGGAACAATATCGATGACATGTCCTGCCGCATGTCTTAGTTCGCCCTTGGCCTTGATTCCCGCAGGCCAATGCACAATCAAGGGAGTGGAAATTCCACCCTCGTGCGCCCAGGATTTGTGCAGGCGGAACGGTGTGTTGGCGGCGCTGGACCAACCGGGTCCAAGACAGAGATAGCTCGCGCCCGAACCCGGCTCCGCCGAGGGATCGTGTTTGTCACCGCGATTCAGGAACTCGGCGCTGGCTCCATTGTCGGACGCAAACATGACGAGGGTGTTTTTCAGCGCGCCCATGGCCTTGAGCTGTCCCAACACCCGGCCAATCTCGCGATCCATCCGATCAATCATGGCGGCGTGAATCGCCATTTTTTTGGCCTGAAATTGTTTCTGTTCCTGTGTCAATCGATCCCAAGGGACAGCGCGCGCAACCTCGTTGCTGGTGATCTCCCGATGCAATCGTTCTTCGGAGAGGTTCCAATAAGGCACTCCGGCTGGCTCGCGCTCGCTCAAGTCGCAGTTCACAAGCCCCATTCTCAGTTGGCGTTTGTGGCGCTGTTCGCGAATCACATCCCAGCCCGAAAGGTATTTCTTGTCATACCGCGCAATGTCCTCGGGCAGGGCGTGCAGAGGGAAATGCGGCACGGTAAAGGCCAAATATCCGAAGAAAGGCTGACCGGGAAACTTCGCGGCGTGTTCCTGGAGACAGCGGATCATGAAATCCGCAATAGCCACAGTGGTGTAATAGTGGCCGCCTGGGGGGACAGCCGGCTGCCGAACGTCATCCAGCCATGTGTTGTTCGGGTAAAAGTTCCGGTCATGATCCTCGAGCCGGTAGGAGCGGTCGAAACCACCATCGGCCAGAATTCGAGGTGCGCCGTTCACATGCCACTTGCCGCTGTGATAAGAGCGATAACCGAGCGATTTCAGATAAGTCGGCAACAGGCGGGCCCAGCCGGGCAGGCGTCCCTGCGGCGGGTCCATCCGGATCTGTTGCGGATAGTAGCCGGTGAGCAAAGCGGCGCGGGTCGGCCAACAGCGCGCCGTATTATAGAACTGCGTGAATCGCACCCCGTTAGCCGCGAGTCGATCCAGGTTTGGGGTGGCAATCTCGCCCCCGTAACAACCCGCGTCCGAAAAACCCATGTCGTCCGCCAAAATGAACAGGATATTGGGGCGATCCTGAATGGGCGAGGCCCCATAATTAGACGCCCGGATTTGGACAGGCACAAGCCAGATCGGGATCAACATCAACCGGACAACGGCGCCGACAACATCCAGGATATTCCAGGACCTGGCGTTCTTGCCCGGAACGCCAGTGGTCAAATTCCTCATCATCATGTTCAGAAATCATGTAGTTCGCCTCAAACCGCGGGGCGGTTTGATCTAGCGAGAACGGTCCTCAGACCTGCGCCGGGGCCGAGAGCCTGTCTGAAAATCCGTTTGACAGGTCTGAGGATCATTCTCGCTCAGGGTTCATACGGCACCGTTCCCTCTTGATCCACCGCGTAACCCCAGTTCCGGATGTATGCCTGCGAGGGCAGGAACTGGTCATGCGCTTCGGTGAGTTTGCGATGGAGTATAACCTCCAATCGTCTTTGGAGCCTCGCAGCCTCCGGACGGCCTGCCAGGTTATCCATTTGATCGGGATCCTTCCGGTTATCAAACAACAGCCAGGGACCCTGGAGATCGCGAACGTAAGTGTAGCGCAACGTTCGAATGCCGCGATACTCCCGTCCACCCGCCTTCCGAGTCCACTGGCCAAACGGAGCAACGCAACTGATCAATGCGGCGCCGTCCGAAGGATTCTTCCCGCGGCGCACATAACCGCTATAATCCACGCCTTCGACGGGATTTGGGATGGGAACACCACAGAATCCCAGGATGGTCGGCATGATGTCTTCCAGGGTGATCATCGCGTCGAGGCCGCGTCCGCGGGTCCCGAGCCCAGCCGGCCAGCGAATGAGTAAGGGAACTCGGATGCTTTCGTCATAGGGCTGTTGCTTGTTGCGTCCGCCATGGGATCCCAGCATGTCTCCGTGATCCGAGGTAAAGAGGATGAGCGTATTTTGTTCGAGACCTGTCTCCCGAAGCGTTAGCATGAGGGTTTCGATGCAGTCATCCAAGGCCGAACAATGCGCGTAATAGCCAGCCAACATTTGTCTAGCCGCGTCACGCATGACCTCCGGCACATTGGAGGGAAGCTTGATGTTTGCCGGGGTATAGAGCGCGCGATACCGCCCTGGGGCGGTCGTATAAGGATCATGGGGCGGTCCCCAGGCAAGGAACAGAAAAAATGGTTTCTGAGATCCGGAATGGGCGCGAAGATACTCGGCCGCGTCTTTGGTTTGAGCGATGGCGTCATAGCCGTCCCAGGTCAGCATATTCGTTTCATCTGCGTAATAATGGGAGCGATGATAATCGTGCGTGCACTCGAGCGCTTTCCAGTAGTCGAATCCCTGCCGGCGTTGCCGGGGAATAAAGCGTGATCGTCCTTCGCCGTTGAGATGCCACTTGCCAATGTAAGCGGTGTCGTATCCGGCCGCTCGAAGGACTTTGGAAATCGTGACTGCATCGGAATTCAAGGGCACGTCATTCATAAACACGCCCGTGGTGAGAGGACGCTGACCGGTCATCAGCGATGCCCGGGCCGGGCAACAGACGGGCATGCCCGAGATGGCATTGACGAAACGAACGCTCTGGCTCGCCAAGCGATCAAGGTGTGGCGTTTTGACATTTGGATCGCCGGCGAACCCAAAGGCTTGCGCCCGCCATTGGTCGGCCAGGACAACAAGGACGTTGGGAGCAGACTTCGGCTGCTGGCCCGCCCAAATTTTGCCGGCCCCCAACAGCACCGCCAAACCGACAATTGCAGGAATAGGATTCATCATCGGCTTGATTCGGGGTTAAGGGGCGATTTCCAGATGACTCACCGGATACCAGCCCTCAGTATCTCGACCAGCAATAGCGAGGCGGACCGAGGGTCTTTTGTGAACCAACTCCACGACGCCGATCGCCAACGTGTAGCGGCCCGATGGAACCGATGCCGGCAGTCGCAGCATGGATTCAGTTTGCTGTCTGCCAGGCAGCCAACCGCGAATGGAATGGTCAATTGCAGAAACAATCGGGCTGGCCTTCGGGTCTTTTTCAGGCCTGAGTTGCACTGCAACACGATAATCCCGATACGGCGGCGCGACACCCACGTTTTCCCAGTCAATATTCACCGCCACCTCATCATTGGGACGAGCAGTCGCCGGATGGTCGACATTGCGAATGACCAATCGGTAGCCCAGGCGTCGCAGAAACCGCTCGACTTCACCGCGGGCGCCTTCGGGCAAGGGAGCGGACTTGTTGTTCATGTAACTGGAATGGCATCTTAAGGCGTAATCGAAGATGAACGGAATGTCCCAGCTGGCCTCCTTCCACTTGCGCATGTCCCAGCAGCTTTCGAAGGCCACCGGAGCGGTTTTCCAGGCGTCCAAGGCTCCGGTGTTCGTGAGCTGCTGTAAGTAGAAGTTGACCATGTGATTCCAAGTCTTGGAAAATCCACCCATGTCACCCAGACAATCGGCGCGCCATCCATAGGGCTCATGCGAAGCGCGACTCATGCCTTCCTCGCTGCCGATTAGGATGACCTTGCTGGTTTGAGAAAAGGCTTTGCACCATGCGTCGATAATCGCCATGCGCGATTCAAGAGGTGGCAACAGGACCGGTTTTTCAGTATCAACCTGCGTCGTGCCGCTCATGTGCCATTCCCCCCAGAGGCCCACCGAGCCGATATCCAGCAAATCCATGTCCGGATGGCCGTCGTAGTGTTCGCCCAATTGTCGGATCAGGCGGAAATGCGCCTGTTCAAAGCGCTTGTCGGTAAAGTTCGGCACCCAATGTTTGCGCCCGCCATAGGTGAACTCCACGCCAAGACATCCCTGGTCCTTGAGCCAAACTGGGACGTCCATGTATTCACCCGAACCGGTGCACATGATCCGAAACGCGAGCTTCTGGCCAGCCCGACGGGCATGAGCCAGGAGGTCATCGAACTTCGGAAAATCGATCTGTCCCGCCTGCGATTCGACTTCGCGCCAGTAAAACCGGAAATAAGCGCTGGCACTGGGCAATCCCTCCAGATTTTTGTCTTGGTCAGCAAACCGCCCGAAGGTCTGCCAGCCCATGCCCGGATTGGCAAACAACGCATCGCTCTCGCGAGGTTCGACACGCACCCGCGGCGCCTCAATTTGAGCCGCCGGAAGGGCTGATTCGCTCGGCAGGAACCCAATCACGGCCATGACAATGAGCGTGAAGTTATTCATCGCAGTTGTTTTCATAAACCACAGCGGGGCCGAAGACTCATGGCCTTCCGTGCTATCATCCCCTGATCCATGCCGATACGATACGCTGGCACCGCCGGGAGACAAGACCGGAAACAAGCCTGGAAAGATCGCGGCCGATCGCTGGTGGCTTGGCGAATGACCATCGACATTTCCTCAGCGTGACAGGATCAGATTCGGGAGTTGAGCCCTATTTTGTTTGCACGGGCCTCCAGATGACGTAGAAAGTGATCAAAGTAACACCCGATTTTATGAATCCCGATCTCATGCGTCCGCGCGCCATCATGTCTGCTGTGCCCAGAGTCCTTTCCTGCGTTTGCGTGCTGCTCGTGACCACTGACCTTTCGTTCGCGGAAGATCAACCTCTGCGTGCCGGCGCCTCTCGCATCGAGATCACTCCCGCCCAGCCGGTGACGCTGGCGGGTTACGCGAGCCGCAAGGAATTGTCGCAGGGCGTTCACGATCCGCTCTCGGCGCGCGCGGTGGCGTTCAGCCAGGGCGGCAACCGGCTGGTCCTGGTCTCGATCGATAATCTCGGCTTCTACAATGGAACCGCGGAACCCCTGCGCGAAGAGATCCTCAACGCCTGTCGGCTTCAGCCGTCCGAGTTGTTCCTGTGCGCCATCCACACGCACAGCGCACCCACGCTGACACTGAACCCCGAGAAAGGTCATTCGAACAATGTGCAGTATACGAAATGGCTGCAAGCAAAGCTGGTTGAAGCTGTGCGGTCGGCGCTCGATCGGTTGGAGCCCGCCGAAATAGGCGTCGGCAGCGGGTCCTCTCCCGTGGGATCGAACCGACGCGAAGTGGTCCAGGACAACACGGGCCAGACAAGAATCGCGCTGGGCCGCAATCCATCCCTGCTGACGGACCGCGAGGTGCAGGTGCTGAAAATCAACGGCGCCAATCGCGGCGAACTGAGAGGGGCGCTCTTCGCCTACTCCACGCACAGCACGTCGCTCGGGCCAGGCAACTCTCTCATCAGCGGGGACGTTCACGGGCTCGCCGAGCAATTTCTCGAGAGATATCTTGGCGCCTCGGTGGTGGCTCCGGGATTTGCCGGGGCGTCCGGCGACATCGATCCTTGGTACCGCGTTTTGCCCGGCTTCAAGACCACCCATGGCTGGATTCCCGAGCCGGTGTTAATGGGCACCCTGCTCGGACAAGAAGTGGCCCATGTGCTGGGTCGAATCCAAAAGCCGGTCACGAACGGCCCGATTAGGACGGCCATCCAGACTCTTCAGCTGCCAAGAAAGAAGGCTCCCGAAACAACCGACGCGGCCGCAGAGACCGCCCCTTTCGTCATGACGGTTGCGCGCGTGGGCGATGTGGCCTTCGTCGGTTTGGGAGGTGAAGTGTTCAATGAAATCGGCAAGGCCATCAAGACCGCGTCGCCTTTCCCTCATACGTTTATCTTCACCCACTGCAACGGCGCGGCGGGCTACGTGCCGACGAGTTCCAGTTATCCCGAGGGCGGTTACGAAGTGCAGACCAGCCCCTTCGCCCCGGGAGCGGACAGCCGGTTGGTGGACGAAGCCAGGCGGATGCTGGCGGCGCTCCAATCGGCAAAGGAATCGAGCCCTTGAGTTCATGGAAATTCACTTGAGCGGATGCGGCGATTTGAATAGCCTCCCGCCGCATGATAAAACCAATTTCCACCGTCTTCCCCTCGACGCTGGCCGGCGTCGCAACGATGGCGATGCTGTTCATGATACATCCGTCGTCCGCCACTTCCCGCACAGCCGAGGACTCATTCCACTTTCGAAATTTGAGCAGCGAACCGCTGGGCGATTCGGCGCGCCAAGATCTCTATCCGCAACTGGCCGTCGCTGGGGACGCGGTCCATCTTGCCTGGCTCTCGATCACGCCAGACTTTGCCTCCCAGCAATTGCGGTATCGCCGCTCGACAGACGGAGGACGCAGTTTCGAGCCGGCGCGGACGCTGCTCTCCGGCAGCGGATCGGAATTCCTTTATACCGGACTTAACATCCACGACACCGAGACCGGCCAAACGCCGGCTTACCTCGCGGCGGACGGCGAGCAGGTGCATATCGCATTGCTCACGACGGCAACGGGACAAACCCCGCGCATTGTTTACCTTCGTTCGACCGACGGGGGTAACACTTTTTCCGAGCCCCGGATTTTGGGCATCGTGAGGACGGATCCGCCAAACCCCATACCGGGGACCAGTTATACAGCCGCTCTCCGCCCCCCAATGGTTGCCGCGTCGGGCGGCCGAGTGGTGATTGCCTTTGGCGCCACCGAAGCGCGAGCCATCGATACGGGCGTCTTCGGTTGGACCTACGGTTTTTATGCGGATTTGACCATTCTCTATTCGACCGACAACGGCGCCTCCTTCAAGGATTCACTCCTTCATGGCGATCCACCCACAACCCGCGGGGCGGCGCTGGCCCAGCTGGCGATCACAGGCAATCAAGTCACGCTGGCGGCGAGGGATAACGTCTTTGCTGGCTTCGGGGTTGCCATGACCTCGATCCACGCCGGGACTTCCTCCGATGGCGGCGCGAATTTCGAATTCCGGCAACTCACCGAGGTCTCCGAGTCCAACTTCGCCGATACGGTGCGCATGACAAAAAATGGGGCCAACGCCCTCGTTTTCTTTGCCACTGAAGATGACAGCGATCCGCCCCTCGGCACGCTGTTTTATTGCCGCTCGATTGACAATGGCAGCACATGGACCGCACCGCAGCGTCTGACGGAAGCCCCCGCCCAGATCGCCAACAACTCGAGCTTCGCAGTCGCCCAAAATGGCGATGAAATCCTGGTCGCCACCTCGGACATCTCCACAAGCATGGCGGGGCGATTGATCACCTGTCGCTCGGCCGACGGGGGCGCGTCCTTCTCGCCGTGGTCCACACTCGCGGACGTTATCGATCCCTCCACAACCCAATTGACCCCTGTTTCCTGGCCCCGGTTCGCGGTCCAATCCGGCGCGCCTGCCCAGGCCCGTGTTGATTTGCTTTGGAGCGGCAACTTCCTTGTCACCAGCTCCGACTCAGGGACCTCATATTCCCCCCCGTTAATGATCCGTCCGCCAAACAACGTCCTACCCCAGCCTTCCGACACCGCGGCCTTTTTGATTGCGACCGCCGATGGCACGCTCCATGTGACCACGTCCTCGGCATCCCAAACCGATCCGAACGAGAGCGATGTCTTCTACCGCAGACTATCGGGCGCGCCCGATCCCGTGGCGCAAAACCAAGCCCTGACTCTGGGAGCGAACCTGCCGCCCAAGGGTGACGTATCCGCTCCTCGACACCGGGACTCGCTGCAAATCGCCGCAGCGCCAAATTTGGCTACCGGCCATGCGTTCACAATCGAGTTTTGGGCTCGCTTTCGTGGCGAACTCACCGGCTGCGCGCCCTTCTCCAGCGCATCGGGCGATCTGGCCATGGGCGTCGTTGATCTGGCTGGAGCCGGCCAACGATTCCAGTTCACGCTAACCACCGACACCGGAACCTTCGACGCCACTGGGAATGCCATCGAAGCCCTTCCCAACACCTGGTATCATATCGCCCTGCGTTACGACGCTTCAAAAGCGTCGAAACAAATGTCACTGCTCATCAACGGTCGTCTGGAGGCTGAAGTGGACGCATCCGGTTCCCGGGCGCGCCAGGTTGCCCCTCTGGTCTTTGGCAACTACTGGCAAGGCGCTGCGGTGGATTTCCATGGAGACATCGACGAGATCCGATTCTGGGACTCAGCCTTGCCTGACGAAACAATCCACAGCCGTCAGTTCACGATCCTGACAGGTCATGAGCCGGGATTGGCTGGATGGTTCCCGCTCGACGGCCATACTCGCGACCAAAGCGGCCTCTTGCCTGACGGCATGCTTGTCTGCCGGGAAATGTTTGGACCCGGTGCGTTCGGATCGTCCCCTGCCAAAATCACAATTTTCCGGCACGAACAAGCCCTGGAACTCTCATGGCTGTCGGCAACAGGTTCGGTTTATCAACTGCAAATGACCGATCATCTCAACTCAGACAATTGGATCCAGGAAGGCACCCCCATTCCTGGCAATGGAGAGGTCGTCCAAGTGACCATCCCGCTGAGCAGGAAAGGCAGCAAATTCCTTCGCCTCACGACTTACCAGGCGATGCCATAATCCTCTCCATGATGACTGGCGCCGCCCCAAAAGGTCTGGTGGGTCTGGTCGAAATAAATAGCGGTAATGGGACCGGAGGTTTTTTCGGCTGAATCCGACACATACCCCCGGCGGCGCAATTCGTTGCGCACCCAGGAGGGCACTTCGCGGTTCAGGGTAATCCGGCCGGGTTCTGCCCGGTGCTCGCCAAAAGAACTGCGCATCTGGTAGCTGGTGAAATTGGCGGCCTCGCAGGCCTCCTGGACGGTCATGCCGAATTCGACGATGTTCAGGAAAAATTGCAGGAGATTCTGATCCTGTGTATCGCCGCCCTGCACGGAAAAGCAGAGAAACGGCCGGTTGTTGGTCAACGCGAGGGTCGGTGTGAGGGTCACTCGTGGGCGCTTGCCTGGGGCGACGACATTGTAGGGATTCTCGGCGGGATCAAGCACAAAGCTCTGCATTCGTTGGCTCATGCCAATACCCGTCCGTCCTGCCACGCACGCGGGCATCCATCCGCCGCTCGGGGTCACGGACACGGCCCATCCTCGATCGTCGGCAGCCTGAATGGATGTCGTTCCGGCCCGGAAGGTGGCGTCGAATTCGGCGCGGTCGGCGTTCGCGGATATCCTATTGGTTCTCAGGTTTGACCAATTCGTGAGATAACGAAGGAATGGATGAGTTTCGCCCTGGAATGGATAGGGATCACCCGGACGAACATCGGGATTGTTTTTGTCATTCAGGAGCTTGAGCCGCTCGCGGGCATAGGATTTGGAGAGCAAACCGGCAATTGGCTCGGCCGGTGGCACATCAGGATCGCCATAGTAAAAGTCACGATCCGCATACGCAAGATTCATGGCCTGATAAACCGTGTGGATATAACGGGCGCTGTTGTAGCCCATCGACTGAAGATCGAGCGGTTCGAGCAAATTCAACACCTGAAGAAAGACCGGTCCCTGGGTCCAGCAGGTGAGTTTGTAGACGTCAATTCCCTTGTACGTCGTCCGGACCGGGGCTTCGATTTTGGCCCGCCAATTTGCCAGATCCTCCAGGGTGAACAATCCCCCCTGCTCGAGCGAGCCCCGCACAAACTCCTCGGCAATGTCACCCCTGTAGAACCGATCGCAGGCGGCGTAAATGGCTTGTCGCCGATCGCGTCCTCCGGCAAGAGCCTCGGACTCGGCTTCGACCAATTTTCGCAGGGTGTTTGCCAAATCGGGCTGGCGCCACACCTCACCGGGCCGGGGGGCGGAGGGTTCACGTCCAGGATAAGGAAAAAACACGTTGCTGGAATACGGCCATTGTTTCAATTTCGCTGCGTCGCGATCAATCTTCCTCACGAGCTCAGCTTCGATGGGATAACCTTCAGCCATCGCCAGGGCCGGCTCGAGCACAACCTTGAGCGGTAAAGTTCCAAATTCGGCCAGCATCAACATCAAACCACCGGGATTACCCGGCACGACGGCGGCCAGCGGCCCTTCATTCGGCGGATACCGCAGTTTTCGCTCCTGAAAAAAGTCGGGCGTGGCGCCGGTTGGAGCGACTCCCAGGGCGTTGATTCCGACCACCCCATTGGTGCGGGGATCAAAAATCAGGGCCTGAGTTTCGCCGCCCCAGCTCACATCATCATACATGGTGCAAACGACAGCCAGCATGGCGCAGGCGGCATCCACCGCATTACCGCCGCGTTCAAACATCCTGGCCCCAGCCAGGGCCCCGAGGGGTTTGCCCGTGATCGCAACCCAATGGCGGCCGTGCAAAACGGGCTTGTGTGTCGCGGAATAAGGTTCTGGCGTCGCGGCCAACATCGAAGCCATCCCCAGACCCGCCAGCCCCAAGGAAATCATGGATCGCTTGAACATCGTTTTTGTCTCCCATTCGCTCCTGGTCGTTATAAATTTGGAGTAACCATTCGCACCTGTTCCTCACTCTTCCTCCCCCGAAGGGAGAAAAGTAATGGTCCATTGGGATCGTCCCCGAACGAACAGTCTGGCGGTCCTGCCGGCCAGTTTATCGGTCTCTTTTTTCGCGGCGTTGAGACCTAGGACACTGGGATACCATTGGTCGGGGCGCAGGTTGCCGAGGATCTTCTGGGGATCGGACCATCCGGCTGGATTCGCCAGATCCCGGGTGTAACTGACATAAACCCCCTCCTGTCTCCAGTGGCGATCGATGGCGCGGTTCAGCAGCATCACGTATCGATTCAAGTGATGATTCCAGTGGATCGACGGCCCCCAGAACGCGTCCACATCGGAGCGATGCCAGTCCTGTCGGGCGGGAAAGATCGCGGTGACTCGTCCGCCAAGGCCTGGTTCTGTCCAATGGCCATCGCACCATTTCCAGACCTTGCCCACGGGTTGGTCGCGGTCCGCCCAAGCCATGCGCGCCACTGAAACCCCTTGTTCCGCAAGACTCCCGGTATATGTGCTGATGTAAAAATAGATGTATTGAAGGCGGGAATCGAGTGCGATGCAGAAATCGCCGTTGCCACCGGCAAAATAATAATTGGTCGTGGCGCAATTCAAGGTGCCGGAGGGCGCCTCGAGCACAATTCCCAGATCCTGCCAATGCGCCCCGTTGTCCGTCGAACGCACAGCACCGATCTTGGGGGCGGTCAGATGCGTGCCCGGGCACAGCCCGGCTGGTTCATGGTGATACCAACCGTAAAGGACCCCGTCGTCCGCTTTCCAAGTGCATTCGATCCAACGACCCCCATTCACCTGGTTGTCATATTCGCAACGCACGTAGGTTCGTGTCAGGTTGTTTACATCCGGTCCGCTGCTGCGCCACGGATGACCGGCGGAATTGAAAACATAAAGAGTCGCCCCGTCCCAGTGGGCCGGGCTGTTGCAGTCGCTATCGCTGGGCTGATCGGGACTCGGGCTGTTCGCGCCGCGGAACTGGATCACGGGAGCATCGTGCAGGACCACCATCGGCTCGGCATGATCGGTCATCGGTAAATGGGTCGATCGACATCCTGCCAGGACGGTGGATATCAGCGCGAAAACCACGAGGCTGGAGAGCTTCCTGCGCCTCTCGGTCTTGCTCACGGCCCATAAACCGGGTAAGACCGAACCTCCGAGCCAACTGTATCTCGCCCGGCGCGCCTGGCAGTCGCGCCCTACCTTCAACCGGTTCATAGGGTGCGCCCCTTGCACTCGTTGCCATGTGGATTCGTTCTGGCTGGATCGATAACCGAAATGAAGCATTTTGTGTAACAGCGAGGATTTTGAATCCGTCTTCATGCCCCAGAAAGATATCATCCTTGAACTCCGGTGAACATCCGGAATTTCTCGTGTCCCGACCCGGGAAACGATCAACAATACGACGGCGACAAGAACGGCAATATAAAGTTTTCAGCGCTCCCCAATAACCGCACAGAAGATGCTCCAAAAAAAATCCAGACTTCGAATTAACGCCAATAGACGCGAATGAAAGCGGAGGGGTCCGATGGGCTGAATTCGAGACATTCCATCGATGTTCCCAACACTTCAGGACCTTCGTATTTGGCCTGCCAATATTCGCGTTCATTGGCATTGATTGGCGATTCAGTCGTTTGATTTGCGGTTCAGGGGCTCCGAGAAGCGCGTGACGCGGAGGGTCTTTCAGTGTAAGTTAGATCCACAATGATCCAGTCAGGTCCCTGCCCGAAAATGTCCGCCTCGCGCCGCAGGAAGGACCGTGATCTCCGATGGCCGAATGCCTGGGCATTTACGCTGGTCGAACTGCTGATTGTGATCGTAATCATCGGTATTCTGGCCGGATTGCTGTTGCCGTTATTGGCGCGATCCAAGGAACTGGCCCGGCGGATGCATTGCACCAACAACCTCCGGCAGATTGGCCTCGGTATCGCGATGTACCGTGACGACGATAGTCGCGATCGCCCGCCCCTTTACCTATTTAATCCCACCAATAAAACCTACGGATTCCCGGGTGGCAATCGGCCTTACCTGGAGAAAGGCTACGTCGAAAACACGAATTCATTCGTTTGCCTCTCCGACCGGACCCGTGGCCGGATCCCGATTGATCTCGGCTGGGAATACTTCGGGGATTTCACCACCAGTTATGCCTACCACATGGGGCCCTGGCAGCAAACAACCCCCGAGGGCAAACAGTGGCTCGCAAGTCAACTGACCCGCTGGGGCAGCCGGTTCATCGTGGTGGCGTGTCCCTGGCACCGCCATCTCTTCAGCGGCTGGACCGTCAGCCAGTTTAATCCGGCCGCCAGTTTCTCCAGAAAAACTAACATCAAAGACTTATGCCTGCGACACGACGGCGCGGTAAACAGCTTCGTCTGGCCCGGCAGCAACTGGGACGAAGAACCCTACCGCCAGTTGCCGTAGCACAGTGACTCACAAATGACGATCCGTTCGTCGCTCACGGCTGCGGGTGGTGGTTGGCGCATCGGGATTCCTTCCTGCAGCGGATGGGGCGCGGAACTCGTTCCGCAAAGCAGTCTTGCGTCGACCGGCACGGCGGGATAAATCCCGCGGTCCAGGCTGCCGAGTAACGCTCGATTCGGAGCCGGGAACGATCGGCGCGCGGGATTCATCCGGCTTCAGCGTCCCGCGCAGAATGAATTTCGCGTGCCAAGACGAGACACAGCGTTGTCTCACTCTTCAATGCACCCGAACCAAATCGATGTCTGATGCCGCTCTGTTCCCCCGGCGAATTACAGATTCTTCAGTCGGATATCTTTGTAGCGCATCCGCAGTTCATCTCCGGAGTGCAGTTGAAGGGCGAAGTGCCCGGAGCGGCCAACGCCATGTTTCTGATGGGCGGCATTATCGAGAACGCCGGAGGCATCCCAGTCCGTTACGACGATGCCGTTCAAAACGGTTTTGATTTTCATTCCCTGGCAGATCAGCGTTAGTTCGTTCCAGCCATCGCCGTCATCGCTGAACTTGAAAAGATGCTGGGCAGGTTGATACTTGGAATCTATTTGCCAATCCTTGAGACTGGGATGAATCCAGCGTTTTTCCTCGCGTGTCTCGTCATAGATAAATCCCGTTCGCCAAGTCATGGGCGGAACCGGGTGAATATCCACCTGGGGGCCGTCGAGCCAGCCGCCCTGGGCTGAGGCGTCGTAACGGCTGCGAAATTGCAGCCCGCTGTTACCGCTCGAATGCCGAAAGGCTTGAAACTTGAGTCGCAGCTCGAAATCCGAGAATTCCGCATCCGAAATCAGCCAGACGTAATTGTGATCTTTGCGCCCCAGGGAATCACACACGATCGTTCCATCCTCGACACGCCAGAAATCGCGCCCCTGGTCCTTTGGCTGGCAACAGACCGACCAGCCGGACAGGTCTTTGCCATTAAAAAGCGACATCCATGAAGCAGTCTCTTGCCGGCCGGTGACGCATCCGACAAGTCCAACGCATACCACAAACTGGAATAACCTGGGATTTAATTGATAATGCATAATGGGACGATACCGGACGCCCCCCCGAGACGCAACGCTGCCGCCACAGATTCCTGATCGGGATTATTTTCTGGCTCCGACCTCATCAATCACCCGCTTGCATTTGAGGCAGGCGTCATACGGATCGGGCACTTCCCATTCGTCCACCATGATCCAGCCGCGGAAACCGCCCTCCTTGAGCATCCGCAATCCCTTGGCGCAGTCGGTGTGCCCGTCGCCGCATCCCAGGTGCTTCGAGGTGCCCCCATCGCGGAGGGTGCTGTCGGTGTCGCAAAACTGCACGTAACCGATATTCCTGGGGCCTACCTTTTGAAGAAGCTCCTCGGGCTTCCCTGTGGCGCCATTCATCTGATCGAAATGGCTGGGATCGTAGATGCCTTTCAGGGCGGGATGGTTTGAGCCATGCAGAATGCGGAGATAATGATCGGCCGTGTTGAAGACAAACACCGGCTCGATTTCGAAACAGGCCAGAATTCCGGCGTCTCCGGCAATTTTGCCCGCTTCATGAAAGGTCTTTGCCAGCACCTCGATCGCCTGGTCGAGGGTTTGCCCGCGCAATCCGCCTCCGGGCCACATTCCGACACAATCACAACCGAGTTGTTGGGCCAGTTGGATGCGATTCCGAAACTCATCCAGCCATTGCCTGCGGGCCGCCTCGGATGGATCAAACGCGCCCCCGGCACCCAATTGGATGGAAAAAATCCTCAGGCCATATAAGTCGTATAACCGCCGCAGCGCTTGAACGCGTTCCTTTTCCCCGGCGGCAGGATACCCGCCGCTTGGCCAATCCGAGACCAATTCCACTCCGTCAAACCCATGGCGCGACGCAAAATCCAGGACCTCCCAGATCGGGTAATTCTTGCGATACTTGTGCGTGCCCGACTGGAAACCGTTCAGACCGACCGCCGTTTTCCAGATGTGTTTCTTCTGGGCCGCCGACAAGGATGCGGGATGTATGAGCGCCGGCAGTGCCACAGCACCGGCCAGCAGCTTCAGGATGTCCCGGCGCACAAGGGAAGTATCCAGCCTGGGCTTATGCGTTTTCGAGTCAATTCGAGGGCTCATGAAAGGACTCTGCTGAATCCGGCCAGTCGTGTCAAAAGTTAACCGCGAGTGACCTCGGGATCAGGGATGCGGAACCAGGTAAGGGTGAGTCCATTCGGGAAGAGAAGGATTGGCTCCCGAACCGGGTTGCAGGGGACTCGGAGTCTTGTAATCGTCGAAGCAGATGCCTCCAGGATTGCCTGACCGCGCAAAACCCATCAAGGAGGGCTCATGGGCCCCGATAGAATTGATTCTGCGAGTTTCTCGGTTCGGGTGTTCCAGGTGATTTCTCCGCCAGGCATATCGGTCTTGAGAATCAGCCTCAGGCCATCGAGATCAACCACCACGCGACCTTCCACAACGCGAGCCGTGGCTCGCGGGACCGCATGGGTCGTTGCGGAAATAGTGTACCAGGATTCGCCGGGCCGAGAGCGCCTTGTCGCGATCACACTTGCCATTTTTTGCTCAGAAAAGTTCTATTCCTTCAGTCCCCCGTGGGAGTAAGGATAGGCGTTCTGCTCCGTCCACGAGTAGCGTGACGCCTAACCCGCCACACGAAGGTGATGAAAAGGAAACTCCCGATGCATGGCGCGCGGCAGCCGGGACTGGACTGGCCCGGCCATCAACTCTTGTATGAGTCTGAGCAACGCCGGCACATCAATCGGCTTTTCGACCAGGGCGCTGACTCCCGCCGCCTTCGCGATTTCGATTTGGTTGGGCTGGCCGGTGACAATGACGACCGGCAGGGAGGGATTGACTTCGATGAACCGGTCCAGCGTGGCCCATCCGTTCTTCATGGGCATGTTCAAATCCACCAGCAGCAGGTCAATCTGGTCCACTTCCTGACGGAAGGTCTCCACCGCCTCCACGCCATTAGCCACGGCAATCACTTGATAGCCCTCGCCATGCAGGAGGTTGCGCAGCGATTCGCGGACCGCTTCGTCGTCATCGGCCACCAGCACTTTATACGTCCTCTCAATCATCGGGCGGATGAAGTTGAGGTGAGCCACACCCCACGATCACTCCCGTTGACCAACGGATCGTTGCGATCCGGGAGGCGCCCTGTCGTTTCGGTGCGGTTCGCTTTCGCGGAATACGCCGGCGACCGGGCCTCGACCGGCAGGTCGCCGTCTTGCATGATCGCCAGCCTGTGCATCGGCGTTGGCTGTGGATTGTGGATTGCCCGCACCGGCGCTTGCCGGACGATCAGATCAAACGACAAGGCGCGGAAGGATTTCAAAACGATTCGTTTGCTCATCGGCTTGGCCTTTCGTATTTGCGTCACACTGCGCGGCGCGGATTCAATCCAAGGCCATTTAGCTGGCATCATGCCAGCGACGGGGATGCTCGGCCGCAGCCAGGACGGCAACAGGTTGCGTGCTTGGGCTGCTCCGGGGTTAACTCTGGCAGTGAGGAGTGGGAACCCACCTGTGGCCAGCCGCTGGCCACTTCGAGGCACTCAGCGTTGCCGTCGGGAAGCGGCGGCTATTACTTGGGTTTCGCCGCTTCGGCCTGGGCGATCTTCCGGATGTGAGTCTGGAAATCCTCTTCCTCGTCGCCCTGCCGCTCGCGCCGTTGCTCATGCATGAACACCAGAATCGCCATCGGCAGGCCGAAAATCGTCACGATGTAGCTGAGGGCTTCTGCCTATGGCACTCAGGTCATGGAGTCCGAGGTCATCGGGTTTGTTCCGGTTTCTCTCCGGTGGCGCGCAGACCGAAGCGGATGAGTTTCTCGCGCATGGTGGTGCGGGTCACGCCCAGCCAGCGAGCGGCTTGGGCC
>ENA-UOWG01001470-UOWG01001470.1-activated-sludge-metagenome-genome-assembly--contig:-NODE-1470-length-23254-cov-5.634424_pt1 | contig 23254 bp, 22 predicted proteins | sample MGYA00238147_ERZ761563 | MGnify/ENA primary metagenome ERZ761563 (study PRJEB28884, sample SAMN05720216) | anaerobic digester metagenome | isolation source: active sludge of municipal... | reverse complement strand
ATCAACATTCCCGACACTGTCGGATATGCAGAGCCGGAAGAATTTGGTGTTTTGATTAATGATATTATGAATAATGTCCCGAATGTCAATAAGGCCGTTATTGCCGTACATTGCCATAACGATTTGGGTCTAGCGGTTGCCAATTCACTGGCAGCGGTGAGAAACGGCGCGCGCCAGGTTGAATGTACGATCAACGGAATTGGCGAACGTGCCGGCAATGCCTCGATGGAAGAAATCGTCATGGCCATAAAAACGCGGCGGGATTTGTTTAGCAATGTAAGCACCGCCATCAATACCAAAGAGATTTATAAAGCCAGCCGCATGGTCAGCAAGCTCACCGGTTTTGTGGTGGCGCCCAATAAAGCCATCGTCGGAGGGAACGCCTTCAGGCATGAATCAGGAATCCATCAGGATGGTGTTTTGAAAAAAAGGACCACCTATGAGATAATCGATCCTAATGACGTCGGTTTTACCGGCGAAGGACTGGTTTTGGGCAAACATTCCGGCCGTCACGCTTTTAAACAAAGACTGGAAACGCTGGGTATAAAACTTAATGACATTGAACTTGATAAAGCATTTAGCCGGTTTAAAGTCCTAGCTGATAAAAAGAAAACTGTCTACGACGAGGATTTGATTTCGATTGTCGAGGATGAATTTAGAAAAGTCTCGGAAATATGGCAATTGGATTCTCTTCAGATTTCCAGCGGTACCAATATAACTCCCAAGGCTTGCGTGAAATTGAAATCCAAGGGTAAATTTTTTGTTTCGTCTTCTTCCGGAGACGGCCCGGTTGATGCCTGCTACAAAGCCATTGATAAGATTACCAAGGTTAAGGGAGAGCTTTTGGATTATTCTATCCAGGCAGTTACCCGCGGTAAAGACGCATTGGGCGAGGTCAGTATCAAAATCCGCGCCAAAAACCAAGAAGTAGCTGGACGCGGAGCAAGCACCGATATTCTCGAGGCTTCAGCCAAGGCATATCTTAACGCCATAAACAGAGTCCTATCTAAAAGTTCAAAATCTACAGGTTTAACTCTCTAATGAAAAAGATTTACGGGATAGTTGGATATCCGGTTAAGCACAGCCTTTCGCCGGCGATGCATAATGCTGCATTTAAGGCTTTAGGCATTGATGCAGAATACAAACTCTTCGAGGTAAAACCTGAGGAATTAAAATCTTTCTTAAAAGATCTAGGGAAGAATAGTATTCAGGGTTTAAATGTCACTATCCCTCATAAAGAGAACGTATTTGAATTTGTCTCTCTTGATTCGGATAATTCCTACTTAAAACAAATCGGCGCTATAAATACCATTGTTAATAAAAATGGAAAATGGTTTGGGTATAACACCGATATACCGGGTTTTGCCAAGCATTTGAAAGAGAACTTTGATCCGGCGAATAAAAAAGTCGCAATTGTGGGAGCTGGCGGAGCAGCAAGGGCGGTAAGCTTCGCCTTGGTGAAATCCGCAGCTAAGGAGATATCCATTTTCGACATTGATAAAAGTAAATCAGAAAATATCAGTAAGATGATAAAAAGTTTAGAGGCTGATTTTCCTATTTATGTCGCCAAAAGTATTGAGGATTTGAAAATCAATAATAAAGATCTGCTTATCAATGCTACTCCCCTTGGATTGAAACCTGCGGATAATCTTCCGGTAGAAGAAAAGATGCTACGCAGAGATTTATTTGTTTACGATTTGATTTATAACCCAGCCGAGACGCAATTATTGAAACTTGCCAGAAAAGTTGGCGCTAAGACTTCCAATGGCCTTGGCATGCTTTTGTATCAGGGGATGCAGTCATTTGAAATCTGGACGGGGAGCTTTGCGCCAAAAGAGGTAATGCAAAAAGCCCTATTGGAAGCATTGCAATAACCATGGAAAAAAGAGAAAGATTAGAAGAAGAATTTGAATTAGAGGATGAATCAGAGGCTTTTGCCGAATACGATTTTATAACTTCGTTTATTGCGGTGAATTATTCTCTTATGGCCGATGAATTAGCCAAGCTGGGTAATTTCGAAGAGGGTGTTGCTGTTGATTTAGCCAGCGGCTTGGGAGATTTGGCCATTGAGGTTGCTAAAAGATATCCCAAGTTAAGAATTACTGGAGTTGATATTTCCGGCAAGGCAGTTCAGAAGGCAGGCGAGAGAGCGAAAAAAGAAGAATTGGATAATTTAGATTTTGAAGTCGGCGATGTGCATAAACTTTCCCAAAAAGATAATTCCGTAGATTTGGTAGTCAGCCACGGCGGGATTCATCATTGGAAGGATGTATCGCGCGCCTTCTCAGAGCTTTATCGTGTAATGAAGCCCGGAGCCTTAGCATATTTATCGGATTTAAGAAGGGATGCGCCGGATGAAATCATCAAAGAGATCGAGCAAAATTTACCGCCAGTCCAGGCAAAAGGATTCATCAATTCTATTCGCGCCGCCTACCTTCCCGATGAATTAAGGAAGATTTTAGAGACTGTTGGTATCAAAAATCCTTCCATAACCGACCAGACATTCTCCCGGGAAACCATCATGAAAAATAAAGAGCTCCTTCGTAAAAGCGCAATGAGGAGCGCAAATTTTTCTAAATTATCACAAATTGTAATCATCAGAAAATAGCCTACCGAGGATTAATTCTAGCCTTTAGCACAATAAGATAAGATTATTTGCAGGAATCTAGTTTATCGAGGACAAAGCGGGTGGGTCTTCGGATAAATTCAGCGCGGAATTTTAGATTTTCGATATTATAAAAATCCACAATAAGCCTGAAATTAGCGCTGGAAAGATGCGGCAGGATTCCTTCGGGCGTGCGGACAGTTCCTTCCTGGCCTTGATGGATGGCGGAAAAATTCAATTTGATTCTTTCGTTGGGCCTCAAGATTTCTACCGGTTCAAATTTCAAGGTAAAACGCATCATAAAGCCAAAATCCAAGATGTCCACATCGGTATCTTGGATGCTGATTTCTTTAGCCATCATAGTGCTTTCGTTTTTTATGAATAGACCCAAGTCTTTTAAGTCTAAATCAAGCATTAATTCTGGCACTAGGCGTTTATGGATTTCTTGGATAAGGGATTTCTTTAGCCTGCGAATCTGTAGCAATGCGATTACAAGAATTGCCAGCGTAATAAAAATCAGCCAATCTTTAAATGAGATTCTTGATAATAGATCTAATATATTCATAACTGGGTTCTATTATAGCATAATTCTTGGATAACGTTATAATTTTTTAGTATAGGATACGGTGAGTAAATTGGAAGGTGTTAGCGCTCTAGTTCGCAATCTTTGGCATATTTAATGATTATGACTCTATCAACCGGGTCCAGCTGGACAAACACAGCTCCGATTTCATAGCGTTTCTTGTTTTCAATTTCCTGTACGCGTACAACTTTCACCACCGAGGCTATCGGCCTTGCTGATACACTTTTGGGAAGATCTATTTCAAAAGTAAGGTAGGAGTTTAGTGGCAGCTCATTAGCTGAATAAAAACACACGCCACCGGCGCTAATATCCTTGGTTTCTTTCTTTACGTAAGTGTCTTGATGGGCAAAATGGACATCAAGGTTTGCCTTGAATCGGAAGAACCGTCTTCTTTCTAAACCCTTATAAATTTTTACATCGATTATGTTCGGTTCGATGTCATTGCTTAGTTCTTCGGATATGCGTATTCCATAATATGTCTCAAGAGCATTTTTAATATCTGATATTGTGGCGATAAAAACCTGGACTTCGCATCCAGTGGCTAATTTCACCGCCTGGAGAGCTTCGTAGTTTAAGGGATTGACCATGGCGATAGTGATAAGCGAGCCGATTTTATCTATCGGTATAAGGCAAAATTTCTCAGAGATAGATGCAGGAACCAAATTGATTATTTTTTTATCTATTGTGAAGCTGGAGATATCGATATAAGGAAAGCCGTATTGTCTGCAGATACAGAGGACTATATCTTTTTCCGAAACATAGCCGTGTTTGACCAGATAGTCGCCGATAAAACCGCCGTATTGTTTCTGGTAGCCAAGAGCCTCTTTTAATAATTCTCTATTTATGAGTCCTTGTTCCAGAAGCAGCTCGCCGATTTTCTTCCTGGTAGATAACTTTGAATCTGTAACCATTTTGCTACCTCTATGAATTATATAATATAAATGCCGAGCCACCTTTATTTCGGTAGCTCGGCTGTCAAATTGGCTTTATGAGTTCTGCCCTTACGTTATCGGTGCGCCCGGCGATCGATTTCGGCCTTGCTCTTTTAAAGCCTTTAGACCCGTGGCTTTGCGTCTTCGTCTTTCGGCGAATTTGCCTTTTCGGATAAGGGTTTATTCTTATTCCATTTAAAGTATATATCAAAAAGAGGATTTTTAAAGGTCTTGTACGCAGACTTCGGGAAGCGTTTTCTTGTGAAAATCTGCGATATTTTATCCCTTGCCAAAATAGGCATAATAGAGGTAAAATAATTAAGCTTAAAATAGAAAAGGAGGAGCGCTCATGAAAAAAATATTAATTATAGTAGGATTGATCATTGTTTTTATTGTCGGTTTTTCTATTGTTAGAGACCAGCTTATCAAAACTACCATATCAATTGTTGGTTCGAGCGTCCTAGGCGCAAGAATAGAGGTGGGCGGTTTTTCTTTAGGATTAATGACGCAATCCGCCAAAATTAGTAATTTTAGAATTTATAATCCCGCGGGTTTTCCTCAGGGGATACTTTTAGACATGCCTAAAATCAGCGTGGACCTTGATATTCTTTCTATGCTGAAGGGAAAATTGCACATACAAAGCGCGGTTGTTGATTTGAAGGAAGTAGATATCGTAACCAATAAAGATGGGGTGTTAAACGTTGATTCCCTTAAGGTTGCTCAGCAGGACAAAAAGACAGATAAAACTAAAGCGCAGAAACCGGCTAAAGCCATGCCTATGCAAATTGATACCATGACCTTAAGTATCGGCAGTGTGGTCGTCAAGGATTATAGCAAAGAGGGAGAGCCAAGTATTCAGGTATATGATGTCGGGATAAAAGACAAAACCTATAAAAATATAACCAGCGCCCAGCAATTCATTGTTTTAGTTTTGACTGAAGCAATGAAGCCGACGGCAATAAGAAGCGCGGGAATTTACGGAGCCGCAACTATACTAGGCGTGGCATTTTTGCCGGCAGGTGTAGCAGGGGTCTTAACCGCCAAAGACTATTCCCAATTCGACTTTAATGTTAATGCGGATAAAGCTTACAATGTCAGTTTAGATGTTTTAAAACAGATGGGCGTGGTTAAAAGCGAAGACAAGGCAGCCAGAGTCATTAAAGGTAAGATAGACAAGAACGACATCACTATTAAAATCGAACAGAAGGAAAAGGTATCACAGGTAACTGTCTCAGCGAGAAAGTTTATGCTTCCCCAGGCTCAAATAGCGGCCGGGGTAATGTATAAGATTTCTGAGAGATTAAAATAGCCGATATGAAAAGAACTATATCCGTCGCCATACTTATTGTCTGTGTTATCGCCGCGGTCTCTGTTTTTCAATTTACCGTTCGTTATATCAAAGAAAACAAAATACTAAAAGAGGTGATATCGCGCCTGGAGGCTGATTCGCGTATCGCCGAAGCGCTAGTCACTAACGTATATTTTGATGAAACTTCCAAGAAGACACATACCACCATCAAATTCCTGGAATACGACTCTAAAGGCAGTCCGCTTACGCCAATGTATTTTACTTTCCCTGGTAATATCATCCAATTCGAATCGCTAGTTATCCGTTTTGACGATATTTATATAAGAAACAAAGATGCAATGAAGGGCAAGAGCGCCTATCTTTTTTGGAAAGTCTTTATGCTCGACGGGAAAAACACGATGGAGTATGATATTACCAAATTGAATGAAATCCCCGCTGGCTATAAAATTCAAGGCAAAGACGAGCCTTTCGAAAAGAGTCTCTGGGCCAAATTCTGGTCATATGCGTTAAATCCCAAGGAGGCCAAGAAGATTGGCATAAAGAACGCCCAGATAGAAGCTCCCGGGACCATGTTTATCCCCGGAACGCTTTATACCATTAAGATAGAGCATGACGGCGGGATACGCATTGATGCCGCGCCCTTGCCTGAAATTATTAAGGGAGAAAAAATCCCGGAGTGATATTCAAAGAAAGGACTCCCAGGTATGAATTTTAATAAGAACCAGATAATAGTTGTTTGCATAGCCTTGGCTTTAACTTACATCTTTTTTCTTATGTCTAAAGATGTCATGCGAAATTATGATAAGGAAAAGATTGATCTATTAAGAAAAGAGTATATAGACCAGAGATTGGAAGACTATAAATATCAGATTATGCCAAAATACAAGGACTATGAGTTTAAGGCCGAGGCAGAGATGAAGTATCCTTATGGGGAGGATTTTCCAGCGACGAGCCTCCTATTCTTTAAATTTAAAGGCGAATACTACAAATTCAAATTCTTGATTAGTTTTTTCTGTTTGGCAACTGCAGGTCTAATTATTTATAATTTAAGGGAGAAATAAAGTTGTAAGAAGGAGAGATGCATATGGCACAGACAAAAATATGCCCTATTTGCAAGAAAAGAGTTGAAGAAGGCATGATAGACACCTGCGAGTCGGCTTATAAATATGTTATTGATAGCATAAAGAGAGACCATCCTAATTGGGTCGAAAAAGATGGCGCATGCCCCAAATGCGTTGAGTATTACAAGAAAATGTGATCTAAAAGGAGCCACGATGAAAAAATATATTTTTTTAGTTTTCTCTATAACGATTATTTTAGCCGCTTCTTTTGTGTTGGCTCAGGAGGGGGGAGAGAAAATGAAGCTTTCAAGCCCGGAGTTTAAAAATAATGAGTTTATCCCCGCGAAATTCAGCTGCCTTGGAGCGGATATCAATCCTGTTTTGATTATAGATTCTGTTCCCAAAGGGACAAAAAGTTTGGCTTTGATTGTCGATGACCCTGACGCGCCCATGGGGACATGGGTGCACTGGGTATTATTTAATATTCCGCCTATCCCCAAGATAGAAGAAAATAACATCCCCGGCGAGCAATCGATGAATAGTTTTGGCAGGGAAGATTATGGCGGACCGTGTCCTCCGTCGGGAGTGCACCGTTATTTCTTCAAACTATACGCGCTGGATACTGAATTTGAGCCAGGTCAAATCAAAAATAAGGCGTCATTAGAAGAAGCCATGAAATCGCATATTTTAGATAGCGCGGAATTAATCGGATTATTTAAAAAATAAAGATTATGCAGCAAAGTAAAGTTTTTTTTGTTTCCGTTTCCGATGCCGATAGCATAAGCCAGAGAAACGATAAGCTCTCCCGCCTGCTCGCCGCCGCCAAGCTATTTTCAAAAATCAAAAAGGATAAGTTAGTTGCGATAAAACTTCATTTTGGCGAAGAAGAAAATGCCGGTTTTGTTAATCCAGTGTTTGTTAAAACCATAGTAAACGATATTAAGAAGCAGAGCTCGAGAGTTTTTCTTACCGATACCAACGCCCTCTACAAAGGAAGCCGTACCAATACCATCGACCATTTAGGTCTTGCCTACAGGCATGGTTTTGTCCCGGATAAAGTCGGCGTCCCAGTAGTCATCGCCGACGGAGTTAAAAGCGATGAGGACCAGCAGGTAAAAATAAACGGCGATTTGATCAAATCCGCATATATTGCCACTGCTATATCTAAGGCCGATGCGATCGTTGCGCTTTCTCATTTCAAAGGCCACATAATGACCGGATTTGGAGGAGCGATTAAGAATTTAGGAATGGGTTGCGCTTCGCGCAGAGGAAAATTGGTTCAGCATGGCGGTATAGCACCGGTAGTGATGGCAGAAAGATGCATTGCATGCTCAGCTTGCATTGAGAATTGCCCGGTTGAAGCCATTAAATACGTTGATAAAAAAGCCAAAATAAGCCCTAAGATTTGTATCGGTTGCGCCAGTTGCATCGCGATTTGTCCAGTCGCTGCTATAGAAGTAGAATGGGCCAGGGGTGCAGATACAATTCAACATAAAATAACCGAGTATGCCTTGGCAACAATTAAAGGCAAAGAAGATAGTCAAATTTATTTTAATTTTGCCATAAAGATTACTAAAGAATGCGATTGCCTTGCTAAAGACGATCCCAAAATCTGTCCAGATATCGGAATTTTTGCCTCTTTTGATCCCGTGGCAATTGACCAGGCTTGCGTAGATAAAATCATTGCAGTAAGCGGAAGGGATATTTTTATGGAACAGCATCCTGGTAGGGATTGGAATAAGCAACTCCAGCATGCAGAGAAAATCGGCCTGGGCAATAGGATATATGAATTGGAAGAGGTAAGATAATAATACCTCGCCTCAAAAACTACTTTTTACTTGAGAAACCTGCCGAATCGTGATAAAATCTAGAAATCTAAGAAAGGCAAAGAGATGCAAATTCTGATAAGTATATTTGTTTTTATTGTTGGAGCTTTTATCGGCAGCTTCTTGAATGTGTGTATTTACCGTATGCCTCGGGAGATGTCCATCAAAAAGCCTGCGAGGTCGTTCTGCCCGAATTGCAAAAAAACCATTCCCTGGTACGATAATATCCCGCTTGTGAGTTTCATACTTTTAAAGAGACACTGCCGTTTCTGTGGGGCAAAAATTTCCTGGAGATACCCACTAGTAGAGTTGATTACTGCGTTTTCATTTTTGATTTTATTAAAATATTTGGGTTTTGGCTGGCCGTTGTTTGTTTACGCTATATTCATATCATTTTTGATTGTCGCGATTTTTACGGATTTGGATTTCAGGATTATTCCCGACGAGATAAGTGTTGGTGGGTTATTCACAGGGATACTGCTTAGCGCGATTTTCCCTTTTATGCACGGGACGGCCGTTTATAAAATATCGGTTTTGCGCTCATTCTTAGGAATCCTTGTTGCCGGGGGAGTGCTTTATTTATTTGCGGTTGTGGGTGATTTTTTGTTTTTTAAAGTCGGTGATTTTATCAGCCAGAAATTATTCAAGAAAGAAATATACCTGAAGCAAGAATTTGAGGAAGGCGAAGAACCGTCCACCATGGGCGGAGGAGATATCAAGCTTCTTGCGATGATCGGGGCTTTTATGGGATGGCAGCAGGCAATCCTGTCTTTATTCCTGGCATGTATTCTGGGCGGACTTATCGGTATAATCGTAAAGATAAAAACCAAGGGCAGCCTTATTCCTTTTGGTCCTTTTATTGCAATGGGAGCGATCATAAGCTTCTTTTTCAGTAAACAGTTAATCGTCGGATTTTATTCGCTTTTTTATCTATAAATAGGAGGAAATAAAATGTTACGTTTATTATCTGCGGGAGAGTCGCACGGTGCGGCGCTCTTAGCTATCTTAGAAGGCATGCCTGCTGGCTTAAAAGTAGATAAAGGATTTATCGACCAGGAACTAAAGCGTAGGCAATCCGGATACGGCCGCGGACCAAGGATGAAAATAGAGCAGGATAGAGTAGATATTCTTTCCGGTATAGCCAGAGGGAAAACCATCGGTAGCCCAATTGCTTTAAAGATTGATAATCGCGATTCTAGCATCGATAAATTACCGAAAGTTTTGGCTCCTCGTCCGGGGCACGCTGATTTAGCCGGCGCATTAAAATATGATTTTAATGATATACGTTTCGTATTGGAGAGGGCATCGGCCAGGGAAACTGCCATAAGAGTAGCGGCGGGAGCTCTGTGCAAGACTTTCTTGAAAGAATTCAGGATCGTCGTCTCAAGCAGGCTTTTGATGGTGGGCGGCGAGTCTACCGAGTCAAGAATGAAGCAAAAAATAGACGAGGCCAGGCAAAAACAGGATACGCTTGGCGGATCATTCGAAGTCGTGGCTCAAGGCGTTCCTGTCGGGCTTGGTAGCTATGTCCAGTCAGATAAAAGGCTTGACGCAAGATTAGCAGCTGTGGTTATGTCTATCCCGGGGATAAAGGCGGTAGAAATTGGTCTTGGTGCTGAGTCAGCCAATAGAATGGGTTCAGAGGTCCACGACGAGATATTCTACTCGAAGTCCAAAGGTTTCTATCGCAAGACCAATAATGCCGGTGGCATTGAAGGCGGAATTAGCAACGGCGAGCCGATAGTCGTGCGCGCCTATATGAAGCCGATTTCTAGCCTCGCCCAGCCGCTTGATTCCGTGAATATTATTACCAGGAAACCGACAAAGGCGGCTATCCAGAGAGCAGATATCTGTGCGGTTTTGGCGGCAGGAGTGATTGCTGAAGGGGCGGTGGCTTTTGTGCTATCCGATGCTTTCTTAGAGAAATTCGGTTCTGATAGTCTTTCTCAGATAAAACGCAGCTTTCAAGGATATATAAACAGCCTTTAAATTAGGCAGAATAGAGTGGACGGCCCGGCCAGGAAATCTGGCCGGGCCGTCTATTTCTTTGGGTTGACATTACCAGCTTATTATGGTAGAATTCACTTTGCGTAAAAACCCCTTGATTTGATTAAAGTTATGCAAATGAAGAAGAATATAGCTCTGGTTGGTTTTATGGGCTCGGGAAAGAGCGCGGTTGGTAAGGCTTTGTCCCGTAAGCTAGGCATGATTTTTATTGATTTAGACGAGGCCATAGTTGAAAGAGAGCATAGGTCCATAAATGATATTTTTGTCAAAGAAGGCGAGCCATATTTTCGTAAAATTGAAAAAGGGGTCATCAAAGAGATGTCCCAGCGCGAAGGCCTGGTTATCGCCTGCGGCGGAGGGGTAGTTTTGGACAAAGACAATATGGCTAATCTGAAGCGTAACGGTGTGGTTGTATACCTTGAGGCTTCGCCGGAAGTTATCTTTGAGCGTACAAAAAATTATACCCATCGGCCGCTTCTTAATGTAGATGATCCCAAGAAACAAATTGAGGATATTCTAAGGGCAAGAATTCCGTTTTATAGCCAAGCCGATTATGCTATAGACACTTCAAAATCAACCATAGACGAAGTAGTCGATAAAATCCTGGAGATTCTACGCACATGACCGAAAAAGAAGCGCTTATCGCCATAAATACAGTTTCCGGTATAGGAAGTATTAAGTTGAAAAGATTGCTTGACCATTTTGGCAGCGCCGAAAAGATATTCTCAAGCTCGAAAAAGGAATTAGCAGCCCTTTCTGGCATCTCAGAGAAAATAGCGCAAGATATTTTGAAGGCTTCAGACGCAAAAGCCTTAAAAGAAGAAGAGGATTTAATCAAAAAACATAATGTTAAGATTATTAGTATCCTCGATAACGATTATCCGGTAAATTTAAAGAATATCCCTGATCCGCCACCGGTTTTGTACGTAAAAGGCGATATCATCCCTCAAGATGATTTCGCGATTGCCATCGTAGGTTCGCGTAGAGCATCTTTTTACGGATTATCCACAGCCGAAGACTTCGCCCAAAAATTGGCAAGCGTAGGAATAACTATTATTTCCGGCCTGGCCAGAGGCATAGATTCTAGCGCTCACCGAGGAGCTTTGAAGGCTAAGGCCAGAACGATTGCGGTCTTAGGAAGCGGTCTGGCTAGCATTTATCCCCCGGAAAACAAAATGCTTTCTGATGAGATTTCTAGAAGCGGGGCAGTGGTTTCCGAATTCCCTATGAAGATTAAGCCGTTGGCTTATAATTTTCCCCGTCGCAATAGAATCATAAGCGGATTGTCATTAGGCGTAGTGGTAGTTGAGGCCTCGCGAAACAGTGGAGCGCTCATTACCGCCGACAACGCCCTGGAACAAGGAAGGGAAGTTTTTGCCGTGCCGGGAAAAGTTGATTCCGCGACTTCCTTCGGTACAAATTTACTTATCAAACAGGGGGCCAAGCTTGCATCCAGCATTGAGGATATTATCGAGGAATTAAAGCTTTGTTTTAAGAACCGGATTAAAGAAATCGAAAATAAAACAAGACTGACAGAAGATTATAGCCTTTCAGATATTGAATCAAAACTTTTTGGTGCGATTTCCGACGTTCCGAAACATATCGATGAGATAGCTCAGGAATCAGGATTAAATATTGATTCTACCTTATCGATGTTGATACACATGGAGCTAAGGCATATTATCAGGCAATTACCAGGAAAATTATTTGTGAGGAAAAATGGCTAAAAAATTAGTTATTGTTGAATCTCCGGCAAAAGCAAAGACCATAAATAAGATTTTAGGCGATGATTTTGTAGTTGAATCATCGATGGGTCATATCGTGGATTTGCCCGCCAAGAAGATGGGGGTGGACCTTAAGGCGAATTTCAAACCCACCTTTGTGGTTATCCCGGGAAAGAAAAAAGTCTTAAGCGCCTTAAAGAAACTCGCTAAAGATAAAGAAAAGATTTATATCGCTACTGATCCTGATCGCGAAGGCGAGGCTATCGGATGGCATATAAAAAATAATTTAGGCAAAAAGCATTTCTTGCGGGTAGTGTTTCATGAAATAACCCAAGAGGCCGTTGCCGATGCCTTCAAGCATCCCGCCACTATTGATATTCATAAAGTTAATGCACAAACCACGCGCAGAGTATTAGATAGAATCGTTGGTTATTTATTGAGCCCACTTTTGTGGAAAAAAGTCGGCTCAGGCTTAAGCGCTGGAAGGGTGCAGTCGGTAGCTCTTCGTTTAATCGTAGATAGAGAGCAGGAAATAAAGAATTTTATCCCGCAGGAATACTGGACCATCGAAGCGGAATTAAAAAAGAAAACTGAAAGCCACGAAAAAACATTCATCGCGCAATTAGACAAGAAAGACAATAAGAAACTTGAGATTAATAATGAGGCGAGTGCGCAGTCAATCCTCGAAGAACTTAAAAAAGAACAGTTTATTGTATCGGATATAACCAAAACCAATAAGAAAAGAAATCCTTACGCGCCTTTCATAACCAGTACGCTCCAGCAGGATGCTTTCAATAAGCTAGGCTTTACTGCCAACCGGACCATGATTTCCGCCCAGCAATTATACGAAGGTATTGATCTGGGCAAGGAGGGTCCTGTCGGTTTAATTACTTACATGCGTACCGACTCGGTGATGGTGGCTAAGTCAGCGATTACGCAGGTCCGTAGTTATATTGCCAAGAATTTCGGCGATAAATACCTTCCCGAAAAACCAAATTTCTATAAACCCAAGAAATCTGCCCAGGAGGCGCATGAGGCAATCCGTCCAACGAGCCTTAAACACGATCCTGAAGAAGTAAAACAGTTTTTAACCGAAGATCAGTATAAGCTTTACAGTCTTATCTGGAGGAGATTTGTCGCCAGCCAGATGAAGCCGGCGGAATTCCTGGTTACTTCCGTCCAGATTACCGCGGGAAAATATACTTTTAGGGCCAGTGGCTCTAAATTAGTATTTGATGGCTTCCTTAAGGCCTATCGCGTCGAAGATGATGAAGAAAATGAGAAGTATTTTCCCAGCCTTAGCGTAAAAGAAATCTTGGATTTAATCACGATCAATCCTTCTCAACATTTCACTAAGCCGCCGCCAAGATATTCAGACGCAAGTTTAGTTAAAGCATTGGAAGAAGACGGAATTGGCAGGCCCAGCACCTATGCCCCGATTATCCAGACGCTGGTCTACAGAAATTATGCCCACCGCGAAAGCGGATATTTTATTCCAAGCGATTTGGGAGTTATTATTGTCGAACTCCTGGTAAAGCATTTCCCGAAAATTATGGATGTAGGATTCACCGCAAAGATCGAGGAGCACTTAGACCAGGTTGAGGAAGGAAAACTAAGAAGGCTTAGCGTTATCAATGATTTTTACAAGCCTTTCAAGAAATCTTTGGATTTTGCCCAGGAGACGGTCAAGAAGACCCAGATTTTTGTCGATGAGAAATGCCCTCAATGCGGAAAGCAACTCATGGTTAAATGGGGCAGGCATGGAAGATTTATCAGCTGTTCCGGTTTTCCAGAATGCCGATTCTCCAAGGCATTTACCACCGGCGTAAAATGCCCGGAACCAGGTTGCGGCGGAGAATTGGTCGAGAGGCGCTCAAAGAGAGGAAAAAGATTTTACGGTTGCAGCAATTATCCCAAGTGCAGGCATACCGCTTCAAGAATCAAGCAGCCGACCGCTCAACCGCAAAAAGAACAGATAGAAGAAGGGGAGATCGAGCCTTAATGCAGCGGCATATCGATAAATTTGTGGCGTATCTAGAAATCGAGAAAAATGCCTCGGCGCATACGATATTAAACTACAAACTTGACCTTACCGAATTCGCCAACTTCTTAAAAGATACTACCGTAGACAAAATCGATTATCTATCCTTAAGGAAATACCTGGCGTTCTTAAAAGAGAAAAATCTAAAATCCCGCACCCTGGCAAGAAAAGTTTCATGCCTGAGGACATTTTTTAAATTCTTATCCCGCGAAGGCTATATCAAATCTAATCCGGCTACATTATTATTGACGCCGAAATTAGACAAACGCCTTCCCCAGTTTCTTACCGAGGATGAAATGCTAAAACTCCTAGAGGCGCCGCCCAAAGACGGGGAATCGGGATTAAGAGACAGGGCAATTATGGAGACTTTTTACAGCACGGGCATGAGAATAAGCGAGCTTGTGGGCTTAAACATGGATGACATTGATTTTATCTCCGGCGTTGTAAAAGTAAGAGGCAAGGGAAAGAAAGAAAGGCTCCTGCCCATAGGAGAAAAGGCGCTTAGCGCATTGCGCCAATACATAGATAATAGAAAAGAAAAGACCAAAGAGGTATTCTTAAACAAGAATGGCACAAGGATTACCGATCGCGGCGTAAGGGACATACTGGAGAAATATATAAAGCTTACCAGCCTAAAAGAAAATATTTCCCCGCATACCCTTAGGCATACTTTCGCCACGCATCTGTTGAACCACGGGGCGGATTTAAGATCGGTCCAGGAACTCTTGGGCCATGTCAACCTTTCCACCACCCAGATTTATACGCATTTGTCTACGGAAAGATTGAAGAATATCTACGACAAAACTCATCCGCGAGCTTAAATTAAAATAAAATGTTTATAATCTACGACATAATTTTTGTTTTATTGCACCTATTTTATTTGCCTTTTTTTATCTTCCGGCGCAAATTCCATAAGGGATTTTTATCCCGATTGGGATTTTTGCCCGAGGATTTAATCACGAAGTTAGGCGGGAATAAACACATCTGGATTCATGCGGTAAGCGTAGGAGAAGTCCTGGTCGCTTCAAAATTAATCGAAAGTATCAAGCAACAATGGCCACAGGAGAGAATTGTTATTTCAACTGTCACCCCCACGGGAAACCGCATCGCCCAGTCTTTGGCCAGCGACAAGATTACCGTCATGTATTTTCCTCTGGATTTTAGTTTTATCGTCAAGAAAATCATTCATAAGATTAAGCCAATGATTTTCATAACCGCCGAAACCGAAATCTGGCCCAATATCATAAGCTATCTTTATGCCAAACACGTCCCAATCGTTATAGTCAACGGCAGGATCTCCAAGCGTTCCTTCTGGGGGTATAAAAAAATCAGGTTCCTTTTAAGAAGCACTCTTAGGAGGATCGCTCTTTTCTGCATGCAGACGCCGGAAGATGCCGAAAGGATTATCTATCTTGGCGCGCCAAAGGAAAGAGTAAAGTTTGTGGGTAACCTGAAATTCGATGAGAAATTGCCGGAGTATAGCTGTGATTCTGAATGTTTGGGCCTTAGAGAAAATGACATGCTTTTTATCGCCGGTAGCACCCATCACAACGAAGAGGAAATGGTATTTAAAATTTATCGGGATCTGGTTAAGAATTATCCTCGCCTGAAATTGATGATAGCTCCCCGCCATCCCGAAAGGGCAGACTCTATTGCCAGTGTAATCAGTGCAAATAATTTCAAGGTTATAAAGTTCTCCGGTATTAAGAACCATAAGATTAATCTGGCAGCCTACGCGAATTACGTTTTTCTTGTAGATACAATCGGAGATTTAAAAAGCCTATATAATTTAGCTACAGTAGTTTTTGTGGGCGGCAGCCTCGTTGATAAAGGCGGCCACAACATAATTGAGCCGGCATATTTTTCTAAGCCGATAATTTTTGGCCAGCATATGTCTAATTTTCAGGATATGGCCGATCTGTTTTTAAGAAAGAATGCCGCTATCAGGGTTAAAACCGATAAAGAATTGGCAAATGCGGTCAAGATATTGTTAGATAGCGCAATAAAAAGGCAAAAGCTCGGGGAAAATGCCAGAATAATCGTCGACGAAAACAAGGGAGCGACGCAAAGGACCGTCGAGCAGATAAAAAAAGTATTAGCTTCCTATGAGAGAATACCTGTATAGTTTAGCTACGGATAAGAAAAAAGGGATTCTAGCCGCGATCTTAAAGACCCTTTTGTTTCTTTTGTCTTTGTTGTATGGCCTGATAATCAGAATTATTTTGTTCTGTTATAAATCCAAGATTCTTAAAACCACCCGTTTGGATACCAAGGTCGTCAGTATCGGAAATATTACACTGGGCGGCACAGGAAAGACTCCGCTAGTTGAATTGGTGGCAGAATTTCTTTCGGGCGCGGGATACAAAGTAGCAATCCTGACCCGCGGATACAAAAAAGAGGCCACAGCCGATAAAAAATCGGACGAAGCGACGATGCTGGCCGCTAAATTGCCAAAGGTGCATATTTTGGTGGGGCGTAATCGCATAGAAAACGCCAAACAAGCTATAAAAGACTATAATACGGATTTGATTTTGCTCGATGACGGCTTCCAGCATTGGAGATTGCACCGGGATTTGGATATAGTCGCAATTGACGCCATCAATCCTTTCGGAAACAGAAATATGATACCAAGGGGAATTTTAAGAGAGCCGCTTTCGTCACTAAAAAGAGCCGAGATGTTTGTTATTACCAAGTCAGATTTTGGCAAAGACAATGTCGGGGCAATAGAATCATTCATAAGCTTTATAAAACCCAAGGCAGTAGTGGCCCAGACAATTCACAACCCGGTATTCTTATACCGGATAGATAATAACCAAGTTTTAAATTCGTCTTTGATGCGCGATAAAAACATCTGCCTCCTGGCAAGTATCGGAGACCCCGCGAGTTTTGAGGCGATGATCGTAAAGATGGGGTTGACTCCTGAGTTAAAATTTTATTTTACCGACCATTATCAGTATAAGGAGCGCGATTTGGCAAGGGTAGTCGCAACCTGCAAAGCGCGGGAGATCAATACCATCATCACCACGGAAAAAGACATCCCAAGATTGAAGTCATTGAAACTTGATTTCTTGAATGGGCTTACTATCCTTGCACTGCGCATAGGAATTAAATTCACGAAAAATGAAGAAGCATTTTTTGAAAGATTATTGTCTGTTTGCCACCGCTAAGGTCTTGGGCTGGATTTTTATGGCTCTGCCGATGAGTGTGTCTCTGTCTCTTGCCAAGGCTATCGGGACCGTCGGATACTACCTGGACTTTAAGCATAAAAGAGTAGTCTATGCCAATATCAAGACCGCATTCGGAAACTCAAAAACTTTGCAGGAAATAAACGTCATAACCAAAAAGACTTTTCAGAATTTCTGCCAGCATATCGTCGAAGTGCTATGCCTGCCTAAGATTACACACGGTTATATCGAAAAATATGTTCGATTTGAAGATAAAAGTATAATCATGGATGCCATCAAGGAAAACAAGGGCCTGCTTGCCTGCAGTATGCATTTTGGCAGTTGGGAATTATCGTTTATTTTGTGCGACAGGCTTGGCCCGCCGTTTAAAATCATCGCCAGGGAACATGAAAAATATTCCAAGACCGACAAGTTGCTCAACTCCTATCGTCAGATGCGTCCGGAAAGTGTTTTGTATCGCGGCGAAAGCCCCAAAGAAATGATCAAGGTATTGCAGAACAAAGAAATATTAGGCCTGGTTCTGGATCAGGGCGGCAAGAGCGGACAATTGACCGAATTTTTCGGGCAAAGCGCCTCCATGCCCACAGGCGCTTTACGATTAGCTTTAAAATTTGATGTCCCGATAGTAATGGTATTTATAATCAGGGAGCGCGGGCCATATCATAAGATTATTTTGAGGCGGTTAGAATTGATTAAGACTCAAGATGCCGAGAGGGATATTGAGCTAAATCTTAATAAGATTATGCGTATGGGCGAAGACATAATTCGGCAGCACCCCGAACAGTATATGTGGTTTTACAAAGTATGGAAATACTCCGATCAAAAGAAAATTGTTATTTTAAACGATGGAAAAATCGGCCAGCTAAGGCAAAGCCAGGCAGCGGCAGGCATTTTATCGGCAGAGCTAGCAAAAAACAATTTTAAAGCTTCCATAGAAATAATGGATGTCAGATTCAGGAATAATTTTTCCAAAGCCATGATATCTTTGTGTTCTGTCCCGGCGGCGAAACGCCATTGCATGGGTTGCCTGTGGTGCCTGGAGAAGTTTCTGGAAAAATCATCCTACGAGAATTTAGCCAGGATGAAAGCCGATTTTATCATCTCCAGCGGCTCAAGCCTGGCTAATGTGAATTATATTTTATCCAATGATAGCCTGGCAAAGAGTGTGTCGATTTTACGGCCGAATCTGCTGGGCACAAATAGATTTGACCTGGTGGTCATGCCCAGGCACGATAATCCGCCGCAAAGAGACAATGTAGTTATAACAGACGGCTCATTAAATTTAATCAATAAAGATTATTTAAAAAAGCAGTCTGAAAAGATTGCTTTGCGCTATCCTAATCTTAGCCAAGATAAAGCCAGGACAATAGGCGTCCTCTTGGGAGGAGATACAAAAAATTATAAGATATCTATTGAGGCGGTTAAAATCCTGATTTCAGAATTAAAAGATATTTCGCAAATATTAGACTTACAGATTTTATTGACCACATCAAGAAGGACTCCGAATAGCGTAGAGAACCTTATCATAGAGAGCCTGGGAAGTTTGCCAAAATGCAAGTTGCTGATAATCGCCAATGAAAACAATATTCCCGAGGCGGTGGGCGGAATATTGGGATTGTCCGATATAGTTATAGTAAGCGATGATAGCATTTCCATGGTTTCCGAGGCGGCTAGTTCCGGAAAATATGTAATTGTTGTTCAAACCGCCAAAGAATCCAGCTCAAGGAAGCACAGAAGATTTTTACAATCATTAAGCAGCCAAGAATATATTTTCCTGGTAAAACCGGATAAAATATCAGATACTATTAAACAAATCTTTAACAATCAACCTAAAGTTAAAAAGCTGGCTGATAATGAAGCTTTGGCCAGTGCAATCGGAAAGATATTATGAACCCCGCCCTTCCTAAAGAATGGTATTATGTGTATCTACTTGCTAGCGGTAAGACATCTTGGATTTATATAGGCTGTACCAATGATTTAAAAAATAGATTGAAAGAGCATAGCGAAGGGAAGGTTTTTACAACTAGAAAGATGCTACCTGTAGAATTAATATATTTCGAGGGATATAGGTCTAAGGACCATGCATATAAAAGAGAGAAAAATCTTAAAGCTTATGGCAGCGGTTTAGCAAAACTGAAATCCCGGCTCGGAATAGAAACGAAAGGAAGGGCGGGGTGAACATACTTCAGATTCTTCCAGAGCTAAATGTCGGCGGCGTTGAGACCGGAACGGTAGATTTCGCCAGGTACCTGGTGAAAAACGGCCACAAGGCAATTGTAGTCTCAAACGGCGGAGACCTGGTCGGAGATTTAGAGCAGGCAGGGGTTTTGCATTATAAATTGCCGGTGCACGAGAAATCCATATTTACCATTATCAAGATGATCAAAGAGCTGACTTTGATCATCAAGAAAGAAAATATCGATATCGTCCACGCCCGCTCCCGCGTTCCCGGCTGGATCGGATTCTTCGCCGCAAGAAATACCGGGACGATTTTCCTCACCACCTGCCATGGCCATTATTCCAAACATTTCCTTTCAAAAGTCATGGGTTTCGGAAAACTGGTGATTGTGCCCTCAAACGTTATCGGCAGGCATATGATAGAAGATTTCGGCGTCCATCATCAGCGCATAAGATTGATTCCCCGAAGCGTAGACCTGGAAAAATTTACTTTTTCGCCTTACGATACCAGGCCTAAGACTGGTTTTATCGTCGGGATGATCGGCAGGATTACTCCTTTAAAAGGCCATGCCCATTTCCTGAAGGCGATTTCCAAGCTCATCAGAACACTTCCCTACTTAAAAGTTTGGATTGTCGGCGACTCCCCGCAAAGTAAAAAGATTTACCGCGAAGAGGTCGAGACTCTTGCCCGACGCTTGGGAATTTCCCACTGCGTGCAATTCTTGGGCAACAGAAAAGATATCCCCCAGATTATTTCCAAATTGAATATCGTAGTCCTTTCCACGGTGACCGAAGAGGCATTCGGACGGGTGATCATCGAATCCCAGGCCTGCGGCACGCCGGTTATCGCAACAAGAGTGGGAGGAGTCGTTGACGTAGTCGAGGACGGCGAGACCGGAATCCTGGTCCCTCCCAAGGATCCCGACGCCATGGCATCGGCCATCTTGAAGCTACTTAAGGATAAAACTCTGGCGGAAAAACTATCGCTTGCCGGACGAAAAAACGTGGAGGAGAAATTCACTATCGAGATGATGTCTACCGAAACGCTAAAAGTCTACCAGGAGGCTGCAAGCACCAGAAATATCCTGGTTATTAAAATCGGCGCTTTAGGCGATGTGATTCTTTCTATTCCCTCCATAAGGGCGATAAGAAAGAAATACCCCGAAGCCAAGATTTATTGCCTGGTGGGTAAAGAGTCCCGCCCGATTTTACAGCGCTGCCCGTATCTAAACGGCATCATCATTTATGATTATAAAGAAAAAGACAAAGGCATATTCGGCCCGATTAATATTATAAAGGAATTGAGAAAATATTATTTTGATATGGTCATTGATTTGCAGAATAACCGCAAGAGTCATCTGATTAGTTTCTCGACCATGTCCTCAAGCCGCTACGGATACAACAATCGCAAGTTCAGTTTCTTGTTGAACCACAAGGTTGAGCCGACAAAGGAAGATACCCCGCCGATAGAGCACCAGTTTAGGACGCTTGGGCTTTTGGGCATCGCCAAAGAAGATACATCCCTGGAATTATGGCCTTCCGAAGAGGACGAGGAATACATACGGATTCTTTTAGAATCAGAATGGGTATCAGGCAAAGAAAAAATCATAGGGATAAATTTAGGCGCCAGCAAAAGATGGCTCACCAAATGCTGGCCGCTAGAGAATTTTGCCCGCCTTTCGGATAGGTTGTCCAAGGAAAATATCAGGGTGATTATCACTGGCGCGCAAGATGATTTGGGCGCTGCCTCAAAAATCCAGAAGATGGCGACTTCAAAACTTTTGAATTTCGCCGGCAAGACTTCGATTATGCAGCTGGCGGCATTGATCAGAAAATGCAGTGTTTTTATTAGCGCCGATTCAGCTCCTCTGCACGTCGCTGCGGCAATGAATACTCCCATCGTGGCTTTGTTCGGCCCGACGTCGCCCCAGAGGCATATGCCTCCGGCGAAAAAAGCAGTTGTGGTAAAGGCAAATGTAATCTGCAGCCCCTGTTATAAGCCTAAATGCCAGAAAATGGATTGCATGAATCAGATTAGCGTGGATGAAGTTTATATGGCGGTAAAAAAACTGATTAAAACATGAATGTACTCCTGTTAACAACCCATCTTAATCCCGGCGGGATTGCAAGCTACGTAGTGTCCCTGGCCAAGGGATTGAAAAATGATAACCACCGCGTCGTCGTGGCATCCAGCGGCGGCTCATTGGTGGATGTGTTAAGAAGCTACGATATTCCGCACGTGGAGATCAACATCACCACCAAGTCGGAGATCAGCCCCAAGATTTTTATCTCGTTAAAAAAACTTTTCAAGACGATTAATGATAATGACATTCAGATCATCCACGCCCAGACAAGGGTCACGCAGGTGCTGGCTTTCTGGCTCGATAAGATAGGCGGCATTCCTTTTGTTTCCACCTGCCACGGATTTTTCAAGCCGCGTTTAAGCCGGATAAAATTCCCCTGCTGGGGAAGGAAGGTAATCGCCATAAGCGAAGCGGTGAAAAGCCATCTTATCCAGGATTTGAAGGTAAGGTTCGATACGATCGAGCTAATCTATAACGGCCTGGAGGCAAGAAAGGCTTTTGAATATAGCGCAGACGAGTTGGCAGAAACCAGAAAATGGATTGGCCTAAGGTCCCGTGGCCCGGTCATCGGCAATATCGCCAGGCTATCCAGTGTTAAGGGCCAGAGTTATCTCATTGAGGCGATGAACGAGGTAGTAAAAATATTTCCCGATGCCCAGCTTTTAGTTGTCGGCGACGGAAAAATCAAGGACGATCTGGTCGCCAGGGTAAACGAGCTCGGCTTAAACAATAACATATTTTTTATTCCTTCGGTTAGAGAGACATCCTCGATATTATCGCTTATGGATATTTTTGTAATGTGTTCTGTTGCCGAGGGTTTGGGCCTTTCGATAATGGAAGCCCAGGCAGTGGGCTTGCCGGTTATCGCAACAGAAGTCGGCGGGATTCCGGAATTGGTCAAAGATGGCCAGACCGGGATTCTTGTCCCGCCACAGGATTCATTTAAGCTGGCCCATGCCATCATCTCATTACTGGAAAATAGAGAGAAGGCCAGGCAATTAGGTGCCAACGCCCAGAAAAATATCCGGGAAAATTTCACTCTTGAGAAAATGATTAGCGAAACCGAGCGAGTCTACGAATCGGTCTTAAAATAAAATGCAGAAAAGAATCTTGATCGCAAATGTCAATTGGCTGGGGGACGTTTTAATGTCTTCCGCCTCAATCCGGGCGATAAAAAAAGCCTATCCTGATAGCTATCTTGCCTGCATGGTGCCTAAGCGCTGCGTGGAAGTACTATCCGGCAATCCCAATCTGGATGAGATCATTGTTTTTGACGAGAAAGACACGCATAAATGGATATTTGCCCAGATAAAATTCATCCGCGAATTAAAAAACAAGAAATTTGATATCGTATTTTTGTTTCATCGCTCGATGACCCGCGCACTAATCGTAAAGCTGGCCGGAATCCCCGAGAGGGTCGGCTACTACACCCAAAAAAGATCCTGGCTCTTGACCAAGGCAATCGCCCAACCTGACCGCCAGATACATCGTCTGGACTATTATTTCAATATCGTCAGCTCTTATGGCATAAAATCCGATGGAAGATACTATGAATTCTTTGTCAGCGATGGCGACCGCGAATTTATCGACAAAAAGCTAAAAACACTGGGAGTCTCCCAGGAAGATTTTGTAGTGGTGATTAATCCCGGTGGGAACTGGGCTCCTAAGCGCTGGCCCAAAGAAAATTTCGCCGCGCTTTCCGATAGATTAATTAACGAG
>ENA-UOWG01001469-UOWG01001469.1-activated-sludge-metagenome-genome-assembly--contig:-NODE-1469-length-23263-cov-6.722682_pt1 | contig 23263 bp, 14 predicted proteins | sample MGYA00238147_ERZ761563 | MGnify/ENA primary metagenome ERZ761563 (study PRJEB28884, sample SAMN05720216) | anaerobic digester metagenome | isolation source: active sludge of municipal... | reverse complement strand
TTTTCGGAATTAACAAGGATCAATCTGAGAGGTGTTCCGCTTAATGAAAAGAACATGGGAATAAAAGACAACAGCTTCAGCACGGAAGCTGGCAGGAACAAACCTTTGTCCTTTATACTAAAATGAACATTCAGGGATTGTTCCTTGACTTTCTGAAGATCTCAAGATGCCGGGCAGTCTCACGTATATACTTCTGAACAGCAAGCCCGTGTGTGATATCAGGAACAATGACCTCAGAATTGCTGCCCGTCAGAAAAACATAGTGGGCATGTACCATTGCCCTGAGCCATCCGGGAGGTACATGACCTGATGGAAAGGAAGTCACCGGTTTGTAATTGCTGCCGACCATCTTCCTGTTCCAGGTTCCAGTCTCATCAGTGTAATATTCAAAATAATCTGCTGTTGAAGATGAATACCTCAGTGCTCCTTTCTCAGCATATACTTCAAATATTATGTCATCTGCGGTGCCTGAACTGATCCGGCTGGCTGACAGAGAACCAACTGCTCCAGTCTGTTTATCGTAGAGTGAAATTGAACTGTAAAGGTCTGATCCACCGGGAACATCCTGAAAGCTGCCGGATTGCAATGCTCCGGTAATTTCAAGTTCCTCACCCAGAAAAGCCATTATCATGCTTATAATGTGCGAACCCAGATCAGCCATCGCACCTCCATCAGGAGCCGGTGTAAGCCTGTTCTGTCTTTTGTCACGGTATTCCTTTTTAAGGTAATCACTATGATAATATTTGACATCAAAATGGAGAGCCCTACCAAAAACACCTGATTTCCAGAGCCTAAGGGCCTCCCTTACAGAAGACGAATAGAGATACTGGAACCCGACCTGTATCCTGACATCCGGATAAGCAGCAGCCAGCATACGGATAGCTTCCTCCTCCTCAATACCTGAACAGACCGGCTTTTCAAGATAGATCCTTTTCACAGCCTGCATTCCAAGCGCTGCCTTAAGATGCTCAAAATGAACCTTATTGGGGCCAAGAACAAACACAGTATTGATTTTTTCATCAGCCACAAATTCAGCAAGATCAAACGAATGTCTAAATCCGTAAAGTCTGCTGAATGAATCGCGGCTTTCTTTCCGGGAAGAACAGACTGCATAGAGTTCAATATCAGGAACATCGTTATAATAATACCTGAGCGCGTTCAGGGAATAGGCATGTGAACGTGCAATGCCCCCTGCACCTATGAAACCTGCAATAATTTTATCCTTATCCATTTATTGTTTTCTTATCTGGTAAAAGTAATATCAATTACAACTATTTCCGATTTACCGCTTGTACGCACAGGGAATCTCCATTGCCGTATCCCGCTTGTTACAAAAAAATGAGTATTCCCAATTTTCCTGTAACCCTTGCTCAGCAGATATATCTTACTGGTAATCAAATTTATCGGAAACATCTGCCCGTCATGGGTATGGCCCGAAAGCTGAACATCTGTTCCTGTTTCACTAACTTCAACAAGTTCAGTCGGACGATGATCAAGTAAAATTACAGGAAGGGAATCAGGCAGCTCGTTTATCAGCTCCTGCGCGGACTTCCTGTTCCTGTAATGACTGTCGAGCCGTCCGGCAAGTGTGAAAGCCTTGTCGAAAATTATACAGGTATCCCTCAGAATTGAAATACCGGACCTTTCAAAAAAACTGCCCCTGTCCTGCCCTCTGTAATATTCATGATTACCAAGAACGCCATAAACGCCATACCCTGTGGTGATCTGATTTAAAAGCCTTTCCTGTTCCTCCATTTTTTCCCCGTCGTGACCTTCAACAATATCTCCGCCGAAAAGCATAATATCAGGTTTAAGATCAGTTATCTTATCTGTGAATCGCCTGACAAAGCCTGTGGAAGTTTTGCTGTCGATATGAAAATCAGCGGCGAAGGCTATCCGAAGGGTTTTCAGTTCCGATGAGCGTGCAGGTACAGTTATCCTGTAATCAGTCAGCCTGATAGTCCTGAAGTTTACAGCCCCGGCAATAACAATCAGAACAGCCAGAGAAACAATCGTTGCAAGGCAGTATTTTCTGAACCGGGCTTCCTTTCTTTTTTGAGCGGGAAGCAGCCTTATTAACAAGTTGAGTAGCAAAAAGATATCGGCAAGCAATACAAGAAGAAAAAGGTACAGGTAAAATGGCAGAAGGTAATCTGAGACAAGTTCAAGCATTTCACGCAAAAGGCCACCGGCAAAGCCACTGAGAGGATAGATTAAAGCAATTAGCAGATAGATCAGGGAATATCTCAGACGGTATTTTTTTCCAATAAACAGGAACATGATCCTGAAAAAGACATATATGTTAGGAACAGTATATGCCAGCATTATCATTGTATGAAAAGAAAGATTCATCCTCTTAAATTAAGTTTCCTGTTTCTGACCGCAAGACCGCACGACCGCAAGACCTCTACCCCTACTGCCTCCAATCAATACACAACAGTCATTAAGTAATTATGTTTTTACTGAATTTCCGTATGATCCCTGGTAAATATATAAACAATGAGAAACAAACTGTTTGTTTTTATTCTAAATTTAAAGTCCGAACCAATTAAGAATAAGTAAAATGAAATCAGGAAATAAAATAGTTATAATATTGATAATCATCTTTATACCATTATCATCAATGTGTCAGAATTCTTCAAAAGGTGGCAACACTGCAGCTGCATTAATTGAACAGATAATTAAAAACACCGGGGCTCCTATGTTGCCAAAAACTGTTGACGTTATCAAGGAAGGCAAGCCTGAAACGAAGGTAACAGGCATTGTAACAACAATGTTTGGAACGATGGAAGTATTGAAAACAGCGGTTGAAAAAAAGTGCAACCTCGTAATTGTTCACGAACCGCTGTACTACAATCACCTCGACGATACAAAAAACTTTCAGAATGATCCGGTTTTCATTGAGAAACAAAAATACATAAAGGACAACGGACTTGTAATATGGAGGTTTCATGATTACATTCACATGATGAAGCCTGACGGCATAAGCACAGGGATGATTGATAAACTCGGATGGAAAAACTACCAGGTTGACAGTCCTTCTGACAAGTTCATAATTCCTGAAACAAGCCTTGAAAATCTTATCAGGGAACTTAAAAACAAATTTCCCGGAAGTTCATTCCAGGTTATCGGGAAACCTGATTTGAAAGTCAAAGGAGTGGCATTCGATTGCGGTGCACCGGGAAGCATGACTCATATCAGAGATCTGCAGGATCCGGGGACAGATGTTGTAATTGCCGGAGAATCACCTGAATGGGAAACTTACGAATATGCCCGCGATGCTGTTTCACAGGGCAGGAACAAAGCAGTGATTTTTATCGGGCATATCAATTCCGAGGAAGCCGGAATGGATTATTGCGCTAAGTGGCTGAAAGGTTTTATAAAAGATATTCCTATCACTTTTGTTGAAAGCGGACCCTCATTCAGAACCTACTGATAAAGCGTGAGAGTGAGAGTGAGAGTGAGAGTGAGAGTGAGTGTGAGTATGAGAGAGAGAATGATTTTGAGGATACGGGAAATAACAGGCAGAAGGAAAGGTAATTTATTTGTGAGATGAACTGGTTCATTGACCTGATTACAAAAGATACTGTTGCTCATACGGTACTGGCATATTCACTTATTATTGCCATCGGAGTTGCGCTTGGCAGGATAAAAATTGCAGGCGTCTCCCTTGGAATCACCTTTGTTCTTTTTGCCGGTCTTGCAGCTAATTATTATGGATTGCATGCAGATCATAAAGTAGTTGAGTTTGTCAAGGATTTTGGTCTGATACTTTTTGTTTTTTCAATAGGACTCCAGGTTGGACCGGGCTTTTTTTCATCATTCAGAAAAGGAGGTTTATTCCTCAACATGATGGCAATGGCTATAGTGTTGGGAGGAGGTCTGACGACACTTCTGCTTCATTACATTACCGGAACGTCAGTACCGATACTTGCAGGTATAATGTCGGGGGCCGTTACAAATACACCCGGACTTGGCGCTGCACAACAGGCTCTGAATCAGCTTGCTGCAAACACCGGATCATCTGAAATTCCCGATATAGCTGTCGGCTACGCAGTCGCCTATCCCTTTGGAGTGCTTGGAATAATCCTGACAATGATAATAACCAGGAAGTTATTTTCAGTAAACATCAATGAAGAGGCAGCCAGTTTCAGGCAGTTGCAGAATCCTGCAGAAAATCTGCCGGAGAAAGTGAGCATAAAGGTTACAAGGCCAGAATTGTTCAATAAAAGCATTGGTGAAATTTCAAGGATGTTCGATACACCTGTTATAATATCACGAATCCTTAAAGATGGGGAACTCAAAGCTGCTTCTTCTGAAATTATACTGAATGAGAATGATATAATACTCGTCGTCACACGAAAGGGCTTTATTGAACGAATTATAAAAGAAATTGGCACTGCAAGTGAAATGGATCTGACATCAAGATCGGGATCACTTGTTACAAGAAGGATAATTGTTACCAACCATGAGGTCTCAGGCAAAAAACTCGGAGCGCTGAAGCTCAGAACCAGGTTTAACATTAATATAACAAGAGTGTATCGTGCCGGAATTGAACTGCTTGCATCTCCGGGACTAAGGCTTCAGCTGGGTGACAGGCTGACTGTTGTGGGAGATGAACAGTCGATGGAAAAAGTAACAGAACAGCTTGGCAACTCACTTAAAAGGCTTAATGAACCGAACCTCATACCAATCTTCCTCGGGATATTATTTGGCGTAATACTTGGCAGTATCCCGATCCATATTCCGGGAATGGCAAATCCACTGAAACTGGGACTGGCAGGCGGTCCTCTGATAGTTGCCATTCTGTTAAGCAGGTATGGTTACAAGTTTTCACTCGTTTCATATACAACAGCAAGTGCAAACCTCATGATACGCGAAATAGGGATTGTGCTTTTCCTTGCCAGCGTTGGCTTAAGCTCAGGAGAGAAATTCGTTTCAGCTCTTGTTTCTGGGGACGGACTTGTATGGATGGGTTATGGAATTGTAATTACTATGCTGCCCATACTTCTTGCAGGTATATATTCGAGGATTTTTATGAAAAGAAATTACCTTGAGATCTGCGGACTTCTGTCAGGCAGCATGACCGACCCTCCTGCCCTGGCTTATGCAAACAGCATCAGCCAGTCGGAAGCACCGGCTGTCGCTTATGCCACTGTTTACCCGCTTGTAATGTTCCTGCGCATTTTTGTTGCACAACTGCTGATTGTGCTGTTTGCATGATTCTTCTGAAATTGTTTAATTTTGATATAGATAGTATTAAAACTGCCGAGCTATGATTAAGTATCTGAATATCATCTTGTTTGCAGGCATGATAGTAATGAACTACCTGGCAAATGCACTTCCCCTTAATAATAAAACAACAGGGGCAATTTCAGATTCATACCCTAATCTGTTTGTTCCATCAGGAATAACATTTTCAATCTGGGGGCCTATATATATCCTGCTTGCAGTTTATTGTGTCCTTCAATTTACCTCACCCAGGCAGGATGTTATTGAAAAGATCAGCCTTGCCTTTGCAATATCCTGCATACTGAATTCATTATGGATAGTATGCTGGCATTATGGCCTGCTCCCCTATTCAGTACTTGTAATGACAGGTCTGCTTATATGTCTGATATATATAAACATGACTATCACAGGCCTGGACTTCGGACTTATAAAGGCTGCATTCGGGGTCTACCTCGGATGGATATGCATTGCCACAATTGCAAACATAACTGCCCTGCTTGTAGGATATAACTGGAACGGAGCGGGTATTTCGCATGAAACATGGACAATAATAATGATAGCAGCCGGCACTTTAATAACTGCTCTTGCCCTTTACAGGGTTGATAATCCCTATATTGGACTTGTGGTGATCTGGGCCTTTACAGGCATAATCCTTAAACGCATTCACGATTACAGGTCAATAGTTATTACCGCTTCAGCAGCCGTTGCTGTGATGATAGCAATGACTCTCATTGTATTTCTCAGGAAGAAAAGCGGCAATATCTGAAGCCTGTTTAAATTCGTATGATTTTTTTAACATATTTTCAAAACTGACAGTTTCCTGTCTATCGCTATCTTTTTTATATTTATGAAAAATTGAAAAGCCTGAAAACTAAACATAAAACAATGAAAATATCAGCTTACTCCGGAAAGAGAGTTATTACAGCTCTTGCATTATTAATCCTAATAACTCTGCAGGCAGCAGCCCAGGTTAAACTTACAGAAGAAAAATGGGTACTGCCCACTTATATGGTAAGTCCTGCTGACAAAAATCCAATGTTTTTCAAGGGAGAATCATACCAGGGAGCTTCAAAATACATCTATCCCTATGGCATGAATGATGTTATTGCCAATGAGAAAGCTGATCATGCCTGGAAAGCCTTAGTTCTTGAAAATGAATATATCAAACTCTGCGTTACTCCTGAAATAGGTGGCAAATTATATTACGGTACCGACAAGACAACCAATTATAATTTCATTTATAAAAACAATGTTGTCAGACCATCAAACATTGGCATGCTTGGAGCATGGGTATCGGGGGGAATTGAATGGTGTGTCATTCATCATCACAGGGCCTCTACCTTCCAGCCAATGGACTACAGCCTTGCCGAGAACAAGGACGGGAGCAAGACTGTTTGGATAGGCGAAACAGAACCAAGGCACAGGATGAGGTGGACAATAGGGGTCACCTCCTATCCCGGAAAATCTTACTTCTCTGCTGAAGTAAAAATCATCAATCCGACATCAGTCACAAATTCAATGCTTTTCTGGGCAAATGTTGCTGCACACACCAACAAGGATTACCAGGTAATATTTCCACCGAGTGTACAGGTGGCTACCTACCATGCAAAGAACAGCTTCACAAACTGGCCGTATTCAACACAGATATATGATGGTCAGGATTTTACAAAAGGCGTTGACATAAGCTGGTGGAAAAATGCAGAGAGGAACAACTCCTTCTTTGCATACGATCTGAAGGAAGATTTCATGGGAGGTTATGATCATGGAAAAGAGACAGGAACGGTTCATATAGGCGACCATAATATTGTTAAGGGATCCAAACTATGGGAATGGGGTTCAGGACCAAAAGGCCAGGCAACAGAGGCAGTTCTGACAGAAAATGACGGACCTTACGTAGAGATAATGGTCGGCGCTTTCTCTGACAACCAGCCCGATTACAGCTGGATAAAGCCTTATGAAGTAAAAACCTGGAAACAATACTGGTACCCTATTAAGGATATTAAAGGGTTCAAATATGCCAATCTTAACGGGGCTGTAAACCTCGAGCAAAAAGAAGGCAACAATATTTTCCTTGGATATTATTCTACACAAAAGGTCAGCAAGGCAAAAGTGATTCTCAGAAACAGGGAGAAAGTGATCTTTGAAAAGACAATGGAAATATCACCGGCTGTAACCTTCACCGGAACAATAAAAGTAGAAGGTCAGTATAAGCTTACAGATCTCTACACTGAGCTTGTTGATACAGAAACTAAACAGGTTCTTGTGTCATACCAGCCTGTTGAACAGAAACCTGCAGGAGAACTTCCTGAAGAGGTAAAAAGGCCTGAAGCAGCTGAAAAAATGGCAACTGTGGAGGAACTTTTCCTGACAGGCAACAGGATACTCCAGTTCTACAATCCCACTCTGAATGCCATGGATTACTTCAATGAGGCTCTCAGACGTGACCCTTCAGACATCAGGACTAATATCGCAGTAGGTACTGTACAACTGAAAAACGGTGAATATGAAGCTGCCAGAAGCTCATTCAGCAAAGCAATAAAAAGACTCACAAAGGATTACACAAGACCTGAAAATTGCGAAGCTCTTTATCTTGAAGGACTTACGCTTAAAGCTCTTGGCTTGTATGATGAAGCTGCAGACACACTCTACAGGGCTACATGGGATTATGCCTGGCATGCGGCTGCCTACCTTGAGCTTGCGAGGATCTCATGTATCAGGGGTGACCTCCTGAGAGCACTTAATGAAATAAATGAATCACTTGCAACAAATGCAAGGAATAACAGCGCTCTGGCACTTAAAGCCGGAATTCTCAGAAAACTTGGAGAAACAGATGAGGCCCTGGCCACAATATCAACACTTGCAAAAAATGATCCGCTCGATTTCAGGACAGGAAATGAAATGTACCTGATAGCCAAAGCAGCCGGTAAAAAGACAGAAAGCGACCTGCTACTGAGTGAGCTGAACAGAAAAATGAGGGATTTCGACCAGAACTATCTTGAGCTTGCAATAGGATATATGAATGACGGTATGAGGGATGAGGCTGAAGAAATTTTCAAAAGGTTCAAAGGGCGCAACCAGGAGATAAGCTATTACCTTGGTTTCCTTTATGACCTTAAAGGTGATAAAAATGAAGCTGCGAAATTTTTCAGGGACGGATCTGCTCAGTCAGTTGATTACGGTTTCCCATTCAGACTCGAAACAGAAAAAGTACTCCAGAAGGCTTCAGAATACATGCCCGGAGATGCAAAACCTCACTATTACATGGGTAACCTGCTGTATGACAAGCAGCCTGTAAGAGCAATAAAATGCTGGGAGAAAGCTGTAGAGCTCGATCCCTCACTTGCAATAGCATGTAGAAATATCGGTTTTGGCTACTATCAACATTACAGGGATCTGAAAAAAGCCATAGCAGCCTATGAAAAAGCTGTTGCAAACAAGAATGATGATCCTGTTTACTATGCAGAACTTGATCCTTTGTATGAGATGAGCAACACACCGATAGAAACAAGGGCAAAATTGTTTGAAGGCAGAAATGAGATCGCCAGAAAAAGGGATGATTCATTTGTAAGACAGATAATTGTACTGAATCTCTCAGGTCAGTATGAAAAAGCAGTTGAATATCTCGAAGGAGCTACTTTCCATTTCAGGGAAGGCAGTTCGAGAGTCAGGGATATCTCGGTCGATGCCAAACTGCTATACGGTAAAAAGCTGATGTCAGAAAAGAAATACCAGGAAGCGCTTAATCAGTTCCTTTCAACAATTGACAAACAGATGTCGGGACTGATGGGTGATAAAAGGAATCCTCAGATAAATTATTATGTCGGACTTGCTTATGAGGCGCTTGGAAAGAAAAAAGAAGCAAAGTCCTATTACAGTCTTTCAGCAGGAGAAGAAACAGAAGCATCTGATTTCATAAGCTATTATAAAGGACTCAGCCTGCAGAAGCTTGGCAATAAAGAAAAGGCATCAGCCTGTTTCAATGCAATGGTAGCTGAGGGTGAAAACAGGATTAAGAAAGGCGCTGATGTTGATTTCTTTGCAAAGTTCGGGGAACGTGAAGCGGCAAATGTTCAGCAGTCGAACGCATACCTGCTTAAAGGCCTTGGATACAAGGGACTGGGAAATGCGACTTCAGCAGCTGAAAACCTTAAAAAAGCAATTGAATTATCAGCCAGCAACCTGTATGCAGGTGTGGAACTGAAGTGACCTCACGCCCTCGGTCCCCCTCTCCCGAGGTGAGAGGGGGATGACTATTTACGTAACAGCCACTCACACTTCTGGGGAGAATTCCGATAGCTATAGGAATGGGGAGAGGCTGATATAGCAGAAAAGATCAATGATCAAAGTCTCATCTGCCAAAGCGGTACTTAACTGAGAGCCCGCCATATTTTATCTTGAGATCGAGGCTTGTAAGATCACTGACGGGCAATTGAATGAATGGTTCTAAAAGCATACTGCTTTTGCCGAGAGACATTGAATATCCGGCTGAAAGGTTTGCAAGACCGAAGTAATCGGTATGGCTGAAAGCTTTATCTTCACTTTTTACATTAAAGGTCTGAGGAACAGATGATTCAATCAAGGCTCCAGTTACAGCATCATAGCTTTTTTGTGTTACCATGCCCACATAATCACCACTGAACTGCTGATTAAGATAGACTAATGTTGAAGCACCAGCGGAGATATAAAGACCCGATTTACCCTTTTCAAGAACAGTAAATACAAAGTTAAGGGGTATCTCCATCGTGATCACATCGAGTTTATTATCACTATTATCGAGAGGTGTATTGTTATTAAGAACAGCAGCGTAGGTCTGATCCATAACCTTTGCAGAAGCCACCGGAACTGAGGCATAAGCAAATTTGGAAAGTGCAATACCCGGCCTGAATGAGATACGTTTGCCAAGCTTCTGGTCAATAAAAAATCCGACAGAAACACCGGGTGTTGATGCAGATTTGCTTCCGGCTTCAGACATGATGCCTGCAAAACCTGCAATCAGGCTTGTCCTTCTGCTTCCGGAGACCTCCTCAGCAGCAGCTTCTGCCGGTATATCTTGCTTTTTTGTTTCGCCGGCAATCTGGTTTTCAGCAATATTCTCCTCCTGCACACTTGCATTATTTTTGACAGTATCAGCCTGGAAAGGAATGTCCTGACTGATATAAACCGATGTAATTGAATCAGTTTCAGGCACGGCATCACTTACTGTTAATAAAATAACAGCAGGTTTTTTCTCTTCAGCTTCATACGGTTCGGGGCTTAACTGACTATTTTTTAATGGCACAGCAGTCTTAACCGATTCACTTATTGGCTCAGGAGCCGGATTTACAGATTCCCTGTAAGGAGCAGTATTTTCAGAAACAGTTAAAGGCTTGTCATTAAATGATTTATATACAAAGAGACCTCCGACAGACAGTAAAACAGCAACAGAAGCGGCCTTGGCCCAGAAAGGAAAAACAAGAGCAAGCTTCCTTCCTCCTTTCTGTTTCCTTACAAAGGCTTTCCATCCGTCATCTGCCAGCTGACTGTAATCAGCGTTACTGAAGGATGAGCTGACCTTTTCTTTGAATATGTCATCAAACTGCTTCATTCCTTGCCGGATTGCTTTTGAATTCCTTAAAATATATTTCCCTTACAGTTTTCTTTGCCCTGGCCAGATTTGATCTGGAAGTAGACACTGAAATTCCCAGCATATCAGCTATTTCCTCATGCGAGTAACCTTCAATCTCATAGAGGTTGAATGTAAGTTTATAATTTTCAGGCAACCTGCTGAAAATTGTAAGTATGTCATCGACTGACAGTTCCACATCAATCACAGGTTCCTCATCAGACATGTCACTTATCATGTCAACTGATATATCATCCTTCCTTTTCAGGTTTCTTCTGTAGTAGTCTATTGAAGTATTAACAAGTATTTTTGAATACCATGCCCTGAATGACTTTGAGGGATCAAAATCAGCCAGCTTGTCAAGAACTTTCATATAGCTGTCGTTTACTACTTCCATTGCATCATCACGGTTTCTGGTATATCTTAAGCTAACAGACATGGCATAAGAGAAGTAACGTTTGTAAAGGACCTCCTGACAGAGTTCCTTACCGTTCAGGCATCCTGCAATCAGCTCCGGATCAGAATAATCCTGATACTCCAAACGCCTTTTGTTCATTTAATCAATTCTTCTTGACCTCCATAATATAACTTATTTAAACTGAATTTATGTTTCCCGCATTAAAAAAAATTCATCTGAATACAAAACCCAACTGCATCTCAAACCTGTTAAAGTTTGTTACATAATGTGTTGCATAGTTTGACCAGATGTTAATAGCAGTCTCTGTTACAGTTACTTTCTGGTAACGGTACCCGATACCAAGATTGACCCCGAATCTCTCGCCGGTATAAAGCAGTATTCCTCCACCGGCATTAATCATAAATCCTCCCTTACCAGTACGTTTCAGTCCGTACCAGTCATCGTCAGCCTTATCGTCCAGGAGTGAAAAGGCATAACCGCTTTTAAGAAATAGATATGGTGAAACCCTTGAATCGAAAGGATGATATGTCAGATCAGCATATACAGGGAGCAGTATCATATTCATATCTTCAATCCCTGTTCCTATGCCGGCACCCAGACCGTTGAGGAACTGATAGCCGTTTGAAAGGTGCAGACCTTCTTTCACTGACCTGTCACCATTGGTCTTGCTAGCAAGTATGTTAGCCGATACATGTATGTAATATCCTCCCCTGTACCCTGAATTGCTGTTTCCTTTCCGGAATTCTTCAACTGAACTGACTGAACTTACAGGCAGATGTACAATCTGCGGAGAGCTTATCTTAACTGTATATGAATCAGCTGAATCACTCAGAACTACACCCGAGATAGTTGTGCCGTTATTCATAATGAAAGTCTGCTTTCCGGATCTTTGTGGTATGGCAAGAACCGGAATAAGCAGACAAATCATCAGAAATACAAATCGTAAATTATGAGCCATTTTCTTCTTAAATACACTTGTTACTTCTCAGTTATTTTAAGATAGCTGACCTGCTTAATGTTTTTTGGATTGCTGTAATCGTACTGGTAAATACCATCCTTACCAACCAGCATCAGAACATTTTTGTAAGGAATGACATCATAGGTACTGAAATCAGGATAGTGGGCAATCTGATTGTTAAGTACCATAAGAGGATCAGACTTGTCATAGATCTTCAGTCCGGCTGAGCCATCGCAGACAAAGAGCAGATCACCATCAACTCCCAGACCATGAGGATTGAACATAGGATATGATTTTACCAGATATGGATTCGCAACAGAAGATATATCAATTATTTCGAGCAGGTTACTGTTGTTCTGGCATGTTGTTCCGCTGCGCAGTGTGACGTAGGCATATTTTCCATCGGCAACCACAGGATCACAGGCCCTGATATGATCGTAGTAGGACACCTGAACAGGTTTTATGGGATTTGCTATATCATAGATCAGCATGCCGGTTGTTGTTCCGATGAACATTTTGCTTCCAAGCCTGAAAAGGGTTTCCATATTCCGCGGGATATCGGTGCTGTCCTTTATCTCAATTTTTGAAGCGTCAGAGATATCAGCAGTTTTCAGTCGCCATGGCAAGGAAATCATATACAAATAGTTATCATTTATCATGAAGCGGGCCATAGAGCCTGCAATTCCTGCTCCGGAGCTCCATGTTCCCCCGGTGGACGATGCTGAATTCATCAGCATAATATCACCATAGAATTTTTCATGTCGGTACCATCCTGCCTCATGTTCCTCCGTAATTGTCTTCACCTGCCAGTCGACAATAACTCCTTTTGATTTGTCAACCGATGAATAAGGATAATATACATCGCCGACAGGCTTTATTTCAGGAAAAACATTCTGGAGCCTGCTCTTCTCAACGGGATTTTCTACATCTGTTATGTCGATTGAAACAAGGTCGATATAACTGTCGGCAAAAAGAATGTTGCCCCTTATTGCCATATCAACATTGCCTAGAATTTTATAAAAAGCCACCTTTTTTGGTTTTGAAGGATCGGAATTATCTATAACATGAATACCCTTTTCATATTCATTTACAAACAGATAATCATCCTTGAAATACATTTTACCCGGATTTGTAATCTCAGCAGGAGATGTTTTTGCAAAACTTGTCCTGAAATCGCTGAAGGACATGTAAACAGGTACATTTGCCTTATATGAGACAAGTTCCTTTGTAGTATCACGGCAGGCAGAGAATATAGCTGCAAGCATGAAGAAGGCGATAAACAGAATGGCTGATCTTTTCATAAAGAGTTTATTTATAAATACTTACTTATACCTTAATTATTAAAATCAATTGTTCAGAGGATTAACAACCTGGCCGATAAACAGAAGGCTGTTTGTTGTTCTTTCCCTTATTGCAAAAATGAAAGGCTTGTTTACTTCGAAGACCTGAGGCTGCGGCCAGGCGCTTGTTAGCTCTATTCCAATTGTTGTTACTGCCGCAGCCTCTGTGCCTTCCTCATTAACCTCCACAAAGGTGTTTTGCTTTACAAAACTTACATATAACTGTTTATCAGAAATTCCTGACAGGTCAGCCAGATGGCTCTCAAATGCATCGATCATGCCCATGCTCCTGAGCTGATCATTAAAGTATTTCTCATAAGAAAAACTGAATTCAGGCATATAAACATTAACCTTTCCGAATTCAGTCCGGCTGTCGAGAATGCCTGTGAGTGTTTCCCAGGTACCTGCATTGAAAGAAGAAATGAAATCTGAAAGTGATCCTTCAGGCATTATAATCACCATGGTAAAATTGGTGCGGCCGTATGGAAGTTCAATTGAAGTATATCCTTCACCCCGGCACGTTTTAACATTTACTTCTCCATTCATAGTACTGACATCTAATGTATTGCCTCCTGATGTATAAAAAGGCCTGTCGGATGTAAGCGCTTTATCGAACCTGCTGCTCCAGCTTCCCTTGAAATAAAGAGCATTCATAAGGAACATCACGGCATCCGGATCTATCTGGTAAAGTACCTTTGGGACTTTACCCTTTGTATTATCGCTTGCCCATTTGTTTATTGTTGTAAGCGCTGAAGGAAGTGAGAAGTCGAGTCCCTGAATCTTTGATCCGAATACACTTTCCATAGCAGTCAGATAGGTCGGCTTTACAATGAATCCGTTCCGGTAGAATAATGCGTTTGCAAGTGACAATTCAACCTTTGTATCAACACTAAGCAATTGTTTTACAAGACTTTTATAGGCTTCATTAACTTCAGTTTTTGTTATGGCAGAAGGGTACTTCAGGGTGCTTTTCAGCTGATCATAAGTTGCACTTTCACAGCCATTAAGCAGCATTGTAAGAGCCACCCCGGCACTGAGCGGGGAAATCATGAAATTTTTATTCTCTTCTGAAGCGGTTCGGGTGAAAAGATCAATGCCGAAGTCATTGTTTGCTGTAATTACTCTGGCACCTCCGGCAGTCAGTTCAATTGTTCCCGGAGTCAGGTCCTGAACATTATCATCCCGATCTTTTGAACAGGAGCTTGCAATTATCAATAGTGATATTGTCAGATAAAACACTTTCTTCATAGCTGAATATATTTTTCAGCTGATACGAAAGAAGAAAGCAAAACGCTGCAATACCGGATAAGAATTATCTGACAGGTCTCATCTGAGTGCGGAATTCAAATTTCTGAGGCATCACCTGATACTGTGTGAAGACCGACAGAGCGGTACATCCGACACCGCTCGTGGCATAGTCGAGGTTGAAGACTACTGTTTCCGAAGTCTTCAGCTGGTAAGTATAAAGCGCTTTTGTAAGGTTATCGTCAGAATAGGAATGTGCGCTGAAATTAAACAGCTTATCTCCCCTGAATTCGAGCCCTGCGCCATCACCGGCAGTCAGCCTTACCCACCTTGTATCGCACCTGAGTCCGTAATCCTGCGGAATAAGATAGGGCTCATACATATCCTTAACAGTTGAAGAATACACATCTGTTTTATAGCCACTCTTCCTGTCGGGATAGTTTTCCTGCGGTCCCCTGCCATACCAGTTAACCCTGTCGAGTGATTTATCCAGCACCCATTCTGTTCCCGTCCTTGGAAGAAAAGCCGGCATGTCGCCATCGGGTGTAACAGTGTGATCAAGAGTCATACTGCCGTCTCCTTTAATATTGTACATGAAGTGATTAAGAAACCCGCCACGACCTGTGCCGAGCAGATACAAGTTCTGAATATCAACAGTAACACTCCCGTCGCTTTCCTTTCCGGCTGAGAATTTTTCAGTCATTTTTACAAGCTTGTCAAGTCCGGCAGAATACCATTCTGTTGCGACAAACCTGCCGTAACCATCCGTTTTATGCTTCTTGTTTGCCTGCCAGTAGCCCCACTCATCTGTTTCGTTTGCCAAAGGTGCACGCCATACACATAAATCAGCGCCACTGTGAATTAGCTCTTTACCTTTTAGTGAGAATGAAACAAGTGAACCCGGCTCCTTGCTGAAAACATAAGTAAAATCTTTACCACTGATAATCAGTCTGTTTCCATCGTCCCTGATCTCAAGGTCGGCAACTACCGGATCAGGCTGACTTTTAACAGGCTCATACCATGGAAGTTCAAGCTGGTCCCAGGCAATTTCATGCCCCTGATCTGCCCAAATAGTTTTTTCTTTCAGCCTGAAACTCAGGAAGAGGCGGTACTCCTTACCCTCCTTAATAACAGGTTTCCTGTAAGGTATAGTAAAAATGCCCTTCTGTAATGGTGCAAGATCCAGAGTCAGTTTGCCTTTCTCAACAAGCTCATTATCAGCCTTGATCATCCATTCAGCATTAAGCTCACTAAGGTTTGTAAACAGGTGATTATTTGTTATTTCCACCTTTCCGCCTGACGCAGAAACAAGCTTTGCAGAGACTGGCTGTCCGGACTTTTTAATCTGCCACATCTCAGGCTGGGGGCGCCTGTCGGGCCATATCGAACCGTAAGTCCTGGCGCCAATACCGTAGCTGAAAAACTCTCCTTCTTCCCTTACATTCTCGAAATCGAGCCATAATGCAGATCTTTTCTTTAAGGCTTGTGTTGGAGTGAGCAGTTCACCAAGCGGGACATACTCTGTGAAGATGGCTGCCTGATCAATAACAGCATCACAGATATATACATCAGTCTCCTGGCCGTGAAGCTCTGCATTCCGTCCGATATTAACAGGGAAGGGGGTATTTCGGATATTGCCGGAAGCTGCAACAGAAGATGAATTCTGCCCGTCAACCGACAGAACTATTTCCGTGCCGTTGTACCATGCTGCAATATGATGCCATTTATTAAGCCAGTCAGATGGAAGTGCCTTCTTCACCCTGTATTTGCGGTCTGTTGTAATATAGAATTCGAGCGAATCATTTTTCTCCTGGACAATGCCAAACTGCCAGCTGCCCTTTGTAATATAGGTACCAGCGGAATAACTGAGAGCTCTGGGAAATACTTTCATTGTGATTGTCAGGCTGTTACCGGAGACCTCAAGCGCCTTTTCGCGGTAAATCTCAACCCACTGATCGTGGCCATTCAGGTCTGCTCCAATCCCATCAGCGCCTTGTACAAGCTTAGCCCTGCCCATAAAGCTCACAAGTGAATTATTGCCGGAGGAATCACTGAGAAGTCTCACCTTTTCGGTTATTCCCGTGCTTACAAAATCCCATATTGCGCCTCCCATGCTCCGCGGATGGTTCCTGAAGATCTCCCAGTAATCGTCAAGGGCGCCACCACCGTTGCCTGTTACCGCAAGATATTCATCGAGGAATGAAGGCCGCGGATCGGACTGGGGAGGAACGAGCATAACCTTCGATATCAGCTCATTAAGCACAGGATACCGGGGACCAATAATATCCTCACACTTATGAGCAAAGGCATTTCCACCATACATCCAGTAACGTGTCTTATCGTATTTTTTTCCCTCGTCAATCACCGCACAGATATTATCCCCTTCCCCGCTTTCATTTCCCGCACTCCAGAACAAAACACTGGGATGATTCCTGTCTCGAAGCACCATCTTCCTTGCCCTTTCCCTGTACATCGCCTCCCATTCCCTGTCGGAAGAGACATATTCGGTTGCATGAGATTCATCGCCGGTTTCGTCAACTATATACATGCCATATTCATCAGCCAGTTCAAGATATTTACTAACAGGAGGATAATGAGAAGTCCTTACACAATTGATGTTGAACCTCTTAAGCAGCTCCATATCTTGTCGTATTGTAGCTTCATTCATTGTATGCCCGAGCACGGGATGCTGCATGTGGCTGTTTATACCGTTCAGCTTGACAGGCATTCCATTGAGGTAAAAAACCTGGTTTCTAATTTCAGTTTCCTTAAATCCTATCCTTCCGTAAATTACTTCTGTTACAGCACCCTGACTGTTTTTGAGTTCAAGAGTAAGCAGGTACAGATCGGGGTGTTCTGCTGACCATTTGGCCGGATTTTCAATCTGTTGAGAAAGGCGCACCAAAGCCTGGCCTTCATTAACAGAAAAAGGCTCGGAACTTACCTGGGTCACCTTAGTCTTGCGGCTGTCGTACAAAGTGGCAAGTACTGTGAAATTATTAACAGATGTTCCGGAATAATTCCTGATATCAAAGTCAAGATCAAGCTTTGCATCAATGTATTTCTCATCAAGGTCGGTTGTTGCATGCCAGTCGAAGATATGAACCTTAGGGGCAGCGAACATCCAGATATCGTCAAAGATGCCGGCAAGCCGCCAGTAATCCTGGTCTTCAAGGTAGTAACCGTCGGAGTATTTATAAACATTCACTGCAATTGTATTCCGTCCGGGCTTTATATAATTTGTGACGTTATATTCAGCCGGCTCCTGTCCTCCTTCGTTGTATCCAACTTCCTTCCCGTTGATCCAGATGAACGAAGCTGAAGCACATTTTTCGAGTCTGAGGAAGACCTCTTTTCCCTTCCAGCCGGCGGGCACTGAAAAGCTTCTTCGGTATGAGCCGGTCGGATTGTATTCATGGGGTATACGAGGAGGATCAGCCTTGAAAGGAGTTGATACATTCCTGAAAAGAGGATCACCAAAGCCTTTCATCTCCCAGTTTGAGGGAACGCTTATCGTATCCCAGGACTTGTCGTTATAGTTTTCCGAGAAGAAACCGGAAGGAGTTCCATCAGGAGTGTCAGCATAATGGAATTTCCATATTCCATTCAGCGACAGGTAATCGGAAGACTCTGAAGCCTTGTTACCAATAGCTTCAGATACAGTTCTGAAGGGCATAAGCGGAACATGTCCTTCAGTCTGGTTCAGTTCAAAGACCCTTGTATTTTCAAGGTATGAATAAATATCAGACAGGAATGGTTTACCCTGGGCACATAATACCAGAGTGATATTGAACAATATAAGAACTGATATGATCCGTTTCATAAGATAAGGTTTATGGTATCGTGAATTTATTAAAATACAGGAATTAACACAGGGTTAACATTCAGAAATTTAATTTTTTGTACTTTTGAATCTCAAAAATCAAATCAAGTCACTAATTCACATAATCAAAATGAATCTTAAACGTAGAGAATTCATCAGGTTAGGTGGTATAACAGTTGCAGGCTCTATGGTAATACCTTCATTAATCACTTCATGCAAAGGCATCCCTGTTTCGGACACTGCTGCCGGTTACATGGATCATTTTGAAGTAACACCGGAACAACTGCAGAAGGTTTTATCCACCGCGCTTGAAAAGGGGGCTGATTATGCAGACCTCTACTTTGAGCATACTGTAAGCAATGCCACATCACTTCAGGACAAGAAGGTCAACAGCGCTTATTCCGATATAACCTTCGGGGTTGGGATAAGAGTGCTGAAGGGTGATCAGACCGGATTTGCCTATGCGGAGAACACATCAATGGATTCAATGCTCAGGGCAGCGCGAACTGCAGCAAGTATAGCCGAAAGCAATTCTTCATGGACAGCCCCGGCTTTCCTTGAACTTATGCCAAGAACATTGTACAACGTCGGTTCATCATGGGAAGATGTTGTGATCAAGGATAAAATACCATTCATAACTTCACTCAACGATAAGATTTTTGCCGGAGATAAAAGGGTAACAAAAGTCAATATCTCTCTTTCCGATTCAACCTCATATATACTCTTCTGTAATTCAGAGGGAATAGTGTCCTGGGATTACAGGCCACTCACATATATGATGGCAAGAACCGTTATGGAAGAAAACGGCAGGATTGAAAATGCAATGGTCTCCGAATCATTCAGGAAGGGTTTTGAATTCCTTTCTGATGATCTTGTTGAAAGACTCGCGGGGGATGCCATTTCAAAAACATCTAGGCTGTTCCTTGCCGACAAACCAAAAGCAGGTGAGATGGAGGTTGTAATGGCTGCAGGAAGCTCCGGAATACTTCTCCATGAAGCAATGGGACATTCCTTTGAAGCAGATTTCAACAGGAAGAACACATCTATTTTCTCTGACAAGATGGGCAAGAAAATTGCCGAGGACTTTGTTACTGTTGTCGATGACGGAACACTGCCTGGCGACAGGGGAGCGCTTAATATTGACGATGAAGGAGTAGCTACAGAGAAAACCGTACTTGTTGGCAACGGTGTGCTTACAAGTTATATACACGACAGGATATCTGCTAAATTCTATAATGTTAAGCCTACAGGAAACGGCCGCAGACAGGATTTCAGAAATGTTCCCATACCAAGGATGCGCTCTACCTATATGGAGAACGGACCGCACAAGCATGATGAGATAATTGCAAGTGTCAAAAAAGGGATCTATGTGGAAGATTTCAGTAACGGTCAGGTGAATATTGGTCCTGGCGACTTTACATTCTTTGTGAAATTCGGCTATGTAATTGAAAATGGCAAACTTACAAAGCCGATTAAGGATATTAATATTATCGGCAATGGTCCACAGGCCCTTGCTGATATTACTATGGTTGCTGACAACATGAAAATTGACTACGGCACCTGGACCTGCGGTAAAGACGGACAGGGAGTACCAGTTTCGATGGGACTGCCTACTGTAAAAATCAAAAAACTTACAGTGGGAGGAGTTAATGCTTAATGCTAAATGCTTAACAGATTAATTTAAACAAACACAGGCTTTTATTAAATAGCTGAATTAGAAATGACTACAAGCGAAAAATACGAAATTGCTGACCTTGTTATAAAACATGCGCTTAAATGCGGCGCTGACGAGGTCGCTGTTGCGATAAGCGACAGTGCAAGCAGTCAGATAGAGATACGTGAGCAGAAAATAGACAAGTTGCAGGAATCAATCAGCAACGGCCTTTCACTTACGCTCTATGTTCAGAAAAAATACTCCTCTCACTCAACAAACCATCTTAAGAAAGCAGATCTTCTGAAGTTTGTTGAAGGAGCAGTTGCTGCAACAAAATACCTGTCGGAAGATGAATTCAGGTATCTTCCCGAAGCTGACAGATATTATAAAGGAGGTGGCGAAGATCTTCAGACTATGGATAATTCAATTGCCGGTCTCGATCCGAAACAGAAAATTGAACTTGCAAGGCAGGCTGAAAATGAGATTTTCGGCTCTGATGACAGGATAATATCAATTACTTCAAGCTATTTCGATTCTGTCAGCAGTGATGTTTTCGTGACAAGCAATGGTTTCAAAGGCGAGAGCGACGGAAGCTTTGCAGGCTTGTCAGCCTCCGTCTCAGTTAAGGGAGCAACAGGCAGGCCTCAGGATTACTGGGGTGAATATGCCATTTATTTCAATGATCTCATAAAATCAGGTATTGGGAAAAAGGCTCTTGAAAGAACTCTTAAAAAGCTTGATCCCAAAAAGATAGCCTCAGGAAAATACCCAATGATTGTTGATAATCTTGTAATGGGTAATCTGCTTGGTCCGTTTATCAGCGCCTTGTATGGCTCATCAATGTACCAGAAAAATTCTTTCCTCACAGGCAAGGCAGATACAAAGGTTGCGAGTGAAAAACTCAATATAACTGATGACCCGCTTCGCCCCAAAGGCTTCGGCTCCAGACATTTTGACGCTGAAGGGATAAATGCGGAACAGAGAGCGATTATCGAAAACGGCGTACTCAAAAACTACTTCATTGGCACATATTATGGAAGGAAACTCAAGCTCCCTCCAACAACTATAGGCCCTTCAAACCTTGTATTCAAAACAGGCGACAAGGACCAGGCCGGTCTTTTACAATCAGTTAAAAAAGGAGTTTTTGTTACAGGGTTCAACGGAGGAAACTGCAATGGGGCTACCGGTGATTTTTCTTATGGCATAGAGGGTTTTCTGGTTGAGAACGGTAATCTGATCCATCCTGTCAGCGAAATGAATATTTCCGGGAATATGAACACATTCTGGAATACACTTGCCGAAGTTGGCAACGATCCTTACAGGTTCGGATCATTCCTCACTCCTACCATGCTGTTTGACAATATGGATTTCAGCGGATTGTAGGAAAGGCGCTGGGCACTGGGCACTGGGCACTGGGCACTGGGCACTGGGCGCAGGGCGCTGGGCTCAGGGCGAAGGGCTCAGGGCTCAGAGCGGAGGGCGCAGGACTCAGGGCGGAGGGTAGCGAAACCGGAACAATTCATGAATTGAACTCTGTTCTCAACTCCGTGTTTTACTCCGTGCCATTCAGTGAACTCCGTGGTTAAAAAAAAGGAGCAAAATAATTAAGCTAATTGCCTGTAATATTAAGTGTTCCCACATAAAAACCGGGATCAACTTTTATTTCAGCGTCCTGAGTATCAAGTTTTATTGTACTGAACGATTGCTTTGGATTGATATTCAATGATTTGCCTGCAACCAGAATCCGCAGCGGCATATCAAAACTTCTTACGCAGTTGTTCCATCTGAAGGTCAGTTCGTTACCTTTAACATAGTATTCAAATACAGGTATCTTTGTGTCCCTCAGATACTGGTCAAAGAATTTCTGAAGGTTTATACCTGTATGTTCACTCAGATATTTTTCTATCTGGCTTCCTGTGACAACCTGGTGATAAAATTCAGTATTCAGGCCCCACAGGATGCTTCTCCATTTCTCATCGTCATTCACAATCTGGCGGAGTGTATGAAGCATGTTTCCTCCTTTGTAGTACATGTCACCCGATCCTTCATAATTGACATTATAAATACCTGTAACCGGCCTGTCATTCCTTATATTCCCACGGGTTCCGATAACATACTCCTGTCCGGCCTCCTTGCCGAAATAGTATTCGACATAGAGGTTTTCGGAATAATTTGTAAAACTTTCGTGGATCCACATATCGGCAACGTCCCTGTTGGTGATGCTGTTTGCAAACCATTCATGACCTGATTCATGAATAATTATGAAGTCAAATTTCAGTCCCCAGCCGCTTATACTCAGGTCTGTTCCAAGATAACCATTTTTGAAGCCGTTTCCGTAAGTAACAGAGCTCTGGTGTTCCATTCCGAGGTAAGGGGCTTCAACAAGCTTATAGCCATCCTTGTAGAAGGGGTATTTTCCAAACCAGTATTCAAAAGCTTTAAGCATCATTGGCGCCTGCCGGAACTGTTCCCGTGCCTTCTCCAGATTTTCCTTAAGCACCCAGTAATCACAGTCAAGAGCGCCTGCTTCACCCTGGAAAACTTCTGAAAAATGAGCATAATCGGCAATATTGACATTGACCCCGTAATTATTAATTGGACTGCCAACAAACCAGTTGAATGTTTTTGTTTTATCCTTGTTTTTGACAACACTCCTCAGTCTTCCGTTTGAAACATCAGTCAGTTTTTCAGGAACCGTCACACTTATCAGCATACTGTCGGGCTCATCGTACATGTGATCCTTGCAGGGCCACCAGAGACTGGCTCCTTCACCCTGATTTGCATTGGCAATAAAGGGCATTCCTTTTGAATCTTTTGACCATGTGAATCCGCCGTCCCAGGGTGGTCTTGACGAAATTTTTGGTCTTCCTTCAAAGGCGATTCTAACAGAACAGACACTTCCTTTTTCCTGATCAGCGCCTGTTTTTATCAGGTAAACATTTCCCTCCCTCGAATAGTCAAGGGCCTTTCCTTCAGAGGTTACAGCTGTTA